>JADHED010001681.1_pt1 | contig 17721 bp, 10 predicted proteins | sample 8952041 | NCBI WGS metagenome assembly JADHED01 (sample SAMN16124423, study PRJNA663239) | bioreactor sludge metagenome | isolation source: sludge (control) | place: India:Bengaluru | collected 2018-09-08
GCGGAGCAACGACCGGTGTCCTCCGCGGCGTCGCCCGGGCCGCGGAGGGCGGCCCGCACCCGCCGGGGCCCTGGATGGCCAGGCCCCGGGCCGACCCGGGGACGCCGCCCGGGCGGGCCCGGCGCGACCCGGGGACGCGCCCGGCGCGGGCGCGGCGGCGGCGAGGAGGGGCCTCGGCACGTCGGGATGCGGTCGGCGGCCCCTTGCGGCCACCGGCGGCCCGTCGGCGCGGGACGCGAGGGTTCGGGTTGGCGATCGCCGCGCGGGTCGGTACCATCCACCCCCGGCACGCCGACGGCGGGAGGTGCATCGTGCAGGACTACAAGCGACGGTTCGTGGATTTCCTCGTGGAGTGCGGGGCGTTCCGGCTCGGGACCTTCACGCTGAAGAGCGGGCGTTCCTCGCCGACGTTCGTCAACACAGGTCTCGTCCGAGACGGGCGGGGGATCCTGCGGCTCGGCGAGGCCTACGCCGCCGCGATCCTCGAGTCCGTGGGCGCGGACGGGTTCGACTGCGTGTTCGGGCCGGCCTACAAGGGGGTGCCCATCGCCGTGGCCACCTCCATCGCGCTGGCGGTGAAGGGAGTGGTGAAGGGCTACCTGTTCGACCGCAAGGAGAAGAAGGAGCACGGCGAGGAGGCGGCGGCGAAGGCCGATGCGGCCACGCTGCTCGTCGGACACCGGCCCGGGGCGGGCGAGCGCATCGTCATGGTGGACGACGTGATGACGACGGGCGCGACGAAGTACGACGCCATCGGGCTCCTGCAGAGCGTCGTGCCGGACGCGAAGTTCCCCGCCCTCGTCGTGTCCGTGGATCGCCAGGAGGTGGGGGACGACGGCACGGACGCCGGCTCCCGCTTCACGGCGGAGACCGGCGTGCCGGTCGTGGCGAGCGTGAAGATCACCGAGGCCCTGGACCACCTCCACGAGTCGGGTCGTCTCCCCGAGGACGACCGTCGACGCTGCGTGGAGTACATCGGTCGCTACGGCACCGCGGCCGCCAAGGAGTGGGCCGCGGCCCGGCGGTGAGGTGACGGCGACGCCGCCGCCCGCTCAGTTCTTCGGGGCGAGGGCGGCGTGGATCTTCCGCGAGGCGGCCAGGACGTCCTGTCTGGCGTCGTCCTGGGCCCGCGCCAGCGCCGACAGGCCGCGCAGGCCGGGGCCGGCCATCCGCAGTTCGAGGAAGATCCCCTGCAGGCCCTGCAGGAGGGCGGGTAGCGTGGCGAACGCGCGATCGGGGGAACTCGATCCCGCGAAGTGGACGCGGAACCCTTCGCCTTCGCGGTGGAGCTCGGCCTTCTTCTTCTCCGTCTCGAACAGGATGCAGAGGCAGGAGTCGCGGTGCTCGGTCTTCTTCGTGGTCTTCTTCGCCATGGTCCACCGCCCGGGGAGGGCGCAAGGGGGGCGCGGAAAAGGCGGAGGATACCAAGCCGCGCGGGCGGCGGCACGAATTGCCGCTGCGCTCCCCGAATGCGGCGGGTCGGCGGGGGATGGGGTAGCATGGGCGAGGAGGAGGACACAATGTCGGAACTGCACCAGGGGATTCGGGCTCGCGTCGCACCCCACGAGACGGACAAGGGGCTCGCGGCGAAGACGAGGGCCGTTCTCGCGAACGTGTTCGAGAGCCTCGCCGCCCGGGAGACGGGCGCGCTGGGAGCGGTCATCGCCGGCCGCAGCACCGCCGGCGGTCCGCCGATCGACGACCTCCGGGTGCTCGAGGGGATCGCCGCGTCCGACCCCGAACTCGCCGCCGGGGTGGCGCTGAACGAGGCCCAGTGGAAGAACTGCCTCGTCATGATCCCCTCCACGAACGTGGCGCGGAAAGAGGTCCGTGCCCTGCTGTCCTGCCGGTTGACGGACGTCTACGCCGAGGGCTTCGACCTCACCGGGCGCTACTACACGGGGACCGGCCCCTCCTCCGTGGTCGAGGACATCGCCTGCGAACGGGCGTGCGCGCTGTTCGGGGCCCGGTACGCGAACGTGCAGGCGCTCTCCGGGGCCCCCGCGAACTCGGCCGTCTACATGGCGCTGCTCCGGCCGGGGCTCTCGGAGTTCTCCTCCGGGCCGGACGGGGAGAGGATCCCGACGCCGAACCACGCCGCCCACCCCGCGGACCGCGTGCTGGCGCTGAGCCTCTCCGAGGGCGGCCACCTCACGCACGGGCTGTTCCTGAACTTCTCGGCGAGGTTCTTCGACTTCCGTCACTACGGCCTCACCGAGTCGGGATTCATCGACTACGACCAGATGGAGCGGATGGCCCGGGAGATGGACCCGAGGATGATCGTCGTGGGGGCCTCGGCATACCCCCGGGAGTACGACTACGCGCGGGTGCGGAGGATCGCCGACGCCTGCACACCACGGGCGTATGTCCTCGCCGACATCGCGCACACCGCGGGCCTCGTCGCGGCGGGCCTGCTCGACAACCCGCTCGCCGGGGGCGTCGACGTCGTCACCTTCACGACGCACAAGACCCTGGGGGGACCGCGTGGCGCGATCATCCTCACCAACGACGTGGAGATCCACGAGCGGGTCCGCGCCACGGTGTTTCCGGGGCTCCAGGGCGGCGCCCACTACAACAACATCGCCGCGCTCGCCTGGATCCTCGGCTTCGCGCGGACGGAGGAGTACCGGCGCTACCAGGCCCTGATCCGGGACGACGCCAGGGCGCTCGCGGCGGGGCTTTCGAAGCGCGGGGTCCGGATGTGCTCCGGCGGCACGGACAACCACATCCTCCTGGTCGACCTCCGGGGGCAGGGGTTCACCTGCGAAGGCAAGGAGATCACCGGCCGCCAGGCGTCGGAGTGCCTCGAGCGGTCCGGGCTCATCATCAACCGCAACGGCGTGCCCCGCGACACGCGCAAGCCGTGGATCACGAGCGGCATCCGGATGGGCACCAGCGTCCTCGCCGCGCGGGGGATGGGTCCCGCGGAGATGGACGTCGTGGCCGGTCTCGTCCATCAGGTCCTCGCGCACGCCGGCGACCCGCAGGTCGAGGCGGAGGTGTTCGCCCAGGTGTGCGCGCTGACCGCCCGGTTCCCGATCCGGATCTGACGGGCCGCGAATCGCGACGGGGGGCGGGCGCCGCGGCGCCCGCCCCCCGCGGTGTCCGGCGGCCGATCGGCTCTACTTCTCGTCCAGCAGCTTCTCGATCGCCTTGGCGAGGATGGCGATGCTCTCCGCCTCACCGCCGGAGCGGAAGTACCGGTAGTTGCCCTTGCGGTCGATGAGCACGAAGGAGGGCAGCTTGTAGAAGACCCAGGACTTCTTCGCCTCCTCGGAGACCAGCAGCCCGAGGTGCCAGGGGGTCGGAGGCTCCTGGTTCTCGACCCAGATCTTCAGCTGCTGGACCTCCTCCTCGGGGGTCATGTCCGGCTTCGGCCCGGCCTCCTCGTTCGTGAGGTCCTTCTGGATCGGCTCGGAGAGGCCGCAGATCTCGAGCCCCTCGGACGAGTACTTCTCGTGGAGCGGGCGCAGCAGCTTCTCGAGGGCCTTCACCTGGCCGAACTTCAGGTACTTGAGGCCCCAGTAGTAGACGAGGACGACCTTGCCCTTCAGCTCTTCGGTGTCGAGGTCGTCGCTCCAGCCGGCGACGTTGAAGGCCGGGGCGGCGCGGCCGACACGCTCGGCGCGCTGCGCGAGGACCTGGTACCGCTCCTGCTCGGTGTGGCCCTTGTACTTGGCGGCGAGTTCGGCGGCCTTGGCCTTGGCCTCGTCGAACCGGCCCAGGACCTGGAGGGCGCCGACGAGGTCAACGCCCGCGAAGTCGTGGTCGAGGTTCACGGCGCGCCCGAGCATCGGGACGGCGGCGTCGAACTTGCCCTCGCCGAGGAGCCCGCTGCCGACCATCGCCGCCATGGCCTTCAGGTACTTCGCCTCGCTGGAGAACATCGTGGCGAACTTGTCCACGTACTGGCCGGCATCGGCGGCGCGGCCGGAGGCGCAGAGCGTCTCCACAGCCCGGTAGAGGCCCCACTTGTAGTTGGGGTCGTTCTTGTCGCCGCCCGCCACGTACGCGACGAAGTCGTCCGCCGCGCGCTTCCGGTCCTCGCCGATCTGGAACATCAGGCCGCGGAAGTACAGGGCGTCCGCCGGCAGCGTCTGCGCGGCGAACTCCTCGGCCTTCTTCAGGGCGCCATCCCGCTTGGCCTCGTAGTCGAGGATCTTGTCGAGGAGCTTGTACTCCATCTGCATCTTCTCGGCTTCCGCGGACAACTTCACCGGCGGAGGCTTGGGCGGAGCCGGAGGCGCGTCGGGAGCGGCCGCGGGCTGCCCGGCCGTGGGCTCGGGGGTGGACGAGTAATCGTCCCCGCCGCAGGCGGCGAACAGCGCGGCGAGGAGGGACGCGGAGAGGAGGATGGCGTTGCGCATCGCGGATACCTCCAGAGGGGTGTCAGGACGGGTCAGGCGAACCCCCATCCTACGGCCCGCTTCCCCGGGCCGCCAAGCAGGAAGGAACCGCGGTCAGACCCGTCCGAGCGAGGGCTCCGGGCTCGCCCCGGCCTGCCGGCGCGCCGCCCGCTCGACGAGGTAGTGCAGGTGCGGGACGAGCACGCGATTGGTGTCGCCCGACCCGTCGTACGACAGCGCCAGCACCGGCACCCCGAGATCCTGCTCCACCTTCGGGAAGATCGCCGCGGTGATCGTCCCCGGCATGCAGAAGGTGGGGGAGGCGCTGACGATCATCTCGCAGCCCTCCTCGCGCGCCATGAGGGCGGCGCGGCCGATCGTCAGGATCGCCTCGCCCTGGAACTCCAGCGGCACATAGGGGCGCCCGGCCTCCAGCACGCGCTCCACGGGCGGTTCCCGGCGCCCGCCGAGGTACGGCTCCGCGATCCGGTAGTACAGCTCCTCCTTCGCGGAGAGGAACCGCTCCCGGATGGGCGCCGCGAGGCGCTCGGCGAGGCTCGGGCGGTCCGGCCCGATGCCGTGGCGCTTCAGGAAGTCGGTGTAGAGCACCCACTCGGCGAGGGAGGCGAGGACCACCTCGCCCCCGAGGCGCTCGATCGTGCGGACCAGGTCCTGGTTGATGAACGGGTCGCTGCGGACGTAGATCTCGCCGACGACGCCGACGCGCGGGCGCGCCGGGCCCGGCCCGCGGCAGGCATGGATCCGCGGCAGGGCGTCCCGGAGTGTCGCGGGCAGGGCGGCCCCGCCCCGCTCGAACTCCCTCTCCAGCGCCTGCACCGCGCGCTCCACCTCCCGGTCCACGGCGCCGGGAGCGGTCTCGTAGGGCCGGGTGCGCATCTCCACGGCGTGCAGCAGATCGGTCAGCAGGATGCAGTCGAAGACCATGCGCCGGAGCTCGTCCGGGAGTCCCTGGTAGGCATTCACCGACGACGGGGACAGCACGAGCACGTCCCCCCGCCCCTGCCGTTCGAGGATCAGGCGGTCGAGCGTCGCGTATTGCCCGAAGCGGCAAGGCCCGCAGGCGGTGGGCATGAAGAACGCCGCGCGTTCCGGCGGCAGCCCTTCGCGCTGAAGGGCCGCGAGGAAGGCGCCCGTGGTGGTGGGGCAGGGCACGCACTCTCCGCCGAGCGTGTGCTTGAGGCCGAGGGCCAGCGTCTCCGGCGTCTCCGGGACGACCTCGGCCTCGTAGCCGAAACCCCGGAAATTGGCGGCGAAGAGCCGCGCCCCGAGGGGGTCGAGCGGGGGGATGAGGACTTTCCGCTGCCGCGTCAGACCGCCGGCGGCCCGGCGGGCCGGGACCGCCGGATGGCCCGGCACCCACGCCCGGAAGGACTCGAGGGCCGCCTCCACCCGCGTCAGGTAGCCCGCGTCCGCCCCGTGCGCGTCGAGCTGCAGGACGAGGAACGGCTTGCCCGCGCGGCCCATGATCTCCTTCACGTAGGACAGGAGGTAGGAGTCGGGACCGCACGAGAAGGAGGTGACGAAGATGGCGAAGAGATGGTCCCGCGCCGCGACGTACTCCGCCGCCGCGAGGATCCGCTGGCCGTAGGCCCAGTACATGTTGCGCCAGTCGTCGGAGAGATCCTCCGGACCCGCCGGGAGGGCGTCCAGCGGCAGGACCGAGAGGCCCATCTCCGCGATCTTCTTCGGCAGGTCGAGGTTCACGCCGGGGTCGAGGGCGTTGTAGGGCCGGCCGATGAGGACGACCCCGATCTCCCGCTCCCTCGCGAGGCGCTCGACCTCCGCCTCCCCGAGTCGACGCAGCCGTTCCCGGAACTCACGGTCCGCCGCCAGCGCCGTGCGGGTGGCGCCCCGGACCTCGCGCCGGGTCGCCCCGATGCGCTTGCCGAGAGTCGAGTAGATGGCCTCGGCGAGGAACCGCTCGCCCCGGTTCAGCATGATGGTGGGGGTGAGGAGGTTCTCCGGGGACAGGCCGAGGCCCGCGAGACTCCGGATGACCGCGGCGTGGCTCTGCACGTAGGGGCAGAAGTGCGCGTCGGTGACCCGGTCCGGCTTGCGCTCGCGGATCATCTGCGGCAACAGGACGAAGTCCGGGGCCTTCCGGGCGAGATCCGCCAGGTGGCCGTGGGCGAGCACCACGGGGGCGCAGAACTCGGCCGTGGCGTGGCGCGTCCCCTCGGAGAGCATCTCCTTGTCCGACGGCCCCGAGAGCACGAGCTCGCAGGACAGCCCTTCGACGAGCGCTCTCCAGAACGGGAGGTACGTGAACGTCGTCAGGGACCGGGGCAGGCCGACCCGGGCCCGGGGCGACGCGCCGGGCCTGCCGCCCGCCGTCCCGAGCGAGAACAGGAGGCGCTCGCGCTCCCGGAGGACCGCGTAGCCCGGGATCTCCTCCCTCCGCCGGCGGAGCTCGCTGTACTCGCGGCCGCACTTGGCGCCCCACGCCACGACCTCCTGCTCGGTCCGGATCACGGTGAGCGTGCAGTCGTTGGCGCAGAGGGCGCACGGCTCGGTCTCCGTGTGCACCGGGGCGGAGGCGAACGACAGTCCGCGGAAGGTCCGCGCCCCCGTGCCGGCATCGAGGACCGCGAGGCTCATGCCGAGGGCGCCCGTCACGTGGCAGAACGGGGAGACCAGGATCGGGCGGTCGAGCTCCTGTTCGAAGGCCGCGATGAGTGCGCGGTTGCGGGCCGTGGCGCCCTGGAAGTAGACCCGCTCCCCGATGCGCAGGCCGTTCACGACCTTGTTCAGGTAGTTGTCCCGCACCGAGAAGAGCACCGCCGCCGCGACCTCGCGCCGGCTCCAGCCGCCGGCCAGGAGGAGGTCGAGGTCGCGCTCCATGAACACCGTGCAGCGGTCCGACGTCATGGGGGCGCGCGCCCCCATGACGAAGTCGGCGTACTCGTCCACCGAGATGCCGATCTTGCGCGCCTGCTCCTCGATGAAGGAACCGGTCCCGGCCGCGCAGACGTAGTTCATGACCGAGTTGTAGACGACCCCCCCGGACAGCTGCGTGAACTTGGCGTCCTGGCCTCCGATTTCGAGGATCGTGTCCACGCCGGGGTCGAGGAACGTCGCCGCTAGGGCGTGCGCGGTGATCTCGTCGCGTTCGTGCTCCGCTCCGAGGACCCGGCGGATCAGCTTGCGGCCGGAGCCCGTGGTCCCCGCGCCGAGGACCTCGAAGTGGATGCCCTGCTTCTCGGACAGGTCGAGGATGCCCTGGAACAGGTGCTGGACGGCCCGGATCGGGTCGCCCGCGGTCTTGCGGTAGGCCAGGGCCACGACCTGCCGGTCGGGGTCCACGAGCGTGCACTTGGTGGACGTGGAGCCGATGTCGATGCCGAGGGCCACGGGGATCGTCTCGCCGTGATGGGTCGGCCGGACCAGAGCCACTTCGGTGTCGTTCCCGTCGACGTAGGCGACCGCGGGCTCGAACTCCGGGTAGTCCGACAGGCGGAGCGCGAGCGGCGGCCGGAGCGGCACCGCGGCGGAGCGCGAGGCGCGGGTGGTGAGGCGACGGCGGGGGGGGCCGTAGCGTTCGCCGGCCGTCCTCCCGGCCAGCGCCGCGCCGATCGCGGCGACGAGTTCGGGCCGGGGGGGAACCTCGACCGCGAAGCCGAGCTGCTCCTCGATGCCCGAGACGACCGCGCGGTTCCGGGCCACGCCGCCGACGACCGCCGTGGGTCCGCGGATCTCCTGCCCCCGGAGGAGCGCGTCGACGGTGGAGCGGGAGAGCCCCCGGCACAGGCCCGCGGCGATGTCCTCGGGGGGGTGCCCGTCCTGCTGGAGGTGGATCATGTCCGTCTTGGCGAAGACGGAGCACCTCGTCGCCACCGACGGACAGGACCGGCAGCGAGCCGCATGGTCCGCGAGATCCTCCGGGCGGAAGTTCAGCCGGTAGGCCTGCTGGTCGAGAAAGGAGCCGGTGCCCGATGCGCAGGCGCTGTTGCTCGTGTGGCGGAGGTACTCCCCGCCGGGGCCCAGCCGGACCAGGTGGTAGGAGCCCGCGCCGATGTACAGGATGTTGTGCGCGGCGGGCAGCAGGTGCCGTGTGCCCTCCACGATGGCCACGACGGGGTCGAATGCGCGCGGCAGGCCGTCGATGCCGTCGATGCCGGAGCCCGTGGCCCCGGCGGTGCGCAGCGGCAGGCCGTCGAGGCGGTCGAGCGCCCGCTCCACGGTGCCGGGGATGTCCCCTTCGTGGCGCGTGTAGGAGGACAGCGTCAGCCGGCCCGCGTCATCCACGACGGCCAGGGCGACGTACACCGACCCGAGGTCGATACCGAGCGATCCCACTCCCGCGCACCCTCCTGACCCGCCTTCGCGGGCCTGATTTCAACCCGGCGGGGCGGGGAATGCCAGAATCGAACGGAAGTTCGGTCTCCATGGGCCCGCCGCGGCGGGCATTGCGGGACCCGAGAGGATTCCGGGTTGCGGTCCCTGTCGCGGCGCCGGTATCATGCCGTCACCGGGCGAACGCCAGGCAGTGACCCAGCACCGCACGCTGGACGGACCATAGGACTCGTATTTCCACAGAAGGAGACCGCTCATGTCGAACCTGAAGGATCTTCTCCGCAAGAAGATCGAGGAGCATCGTCCGCGGACGACCAGGCTCCTCAAGGAGTTCGGGAAGGTGAAGGTGGACGAGGTCACCGTCGAACAGGTGATCAACGGCATCCGCGACGTGGAGTGCCTCGTCACCGACATCTCCTACCTCGATCCGTTCGAGGGCATCCGGTTCCGCGGCAAGACCATCCCCGAGACCTTCGCCGCGCTGCCGAAGGTGCCCGGCAGCGACCAGCCCTACGTCGAGGGCTTCTGGCACATGATGCTGACCGGCGAAGTCCCCACCGAGAAGCAGACCCTCGAGGTCGTCGAGGACTTCCGGAAGCGCCGCCAGGTGCCCCACTACGTCTTCGACATGCTGCGGGCCATGCCGCGCGACAGCCACCCGATGACGATGTTCTCGGCGGCGATCCTCGGCATGCAGCGGGAGTCCATGTTCGCGGCGAAGTACCGCGAGGGCATGAAGAAGACCGAGTACTGGGATCCGATGTACGAGGACGCCTGCAACATCCTCGCGCGCATCCCGACGATCGGCGCGTACATCTACCGCATGAAGTTCAAGAGCGACACCCCGATCGCCTCGGACCCGAACCTCGACCTCGGCGGCGACTTCGCCCACATGATGGGCATCGGCAAGCCGTACGACGACGTGGCGCGGATGTACTTCATCCTCCACTCCGACCACGAGTCCGGCAACGTGTCGGCGCACACCGTGCACCTCGTCGCGTCGGCGCTCTCCGACCCCTACTACGCCCTGTCGGCCGGACTCAACGGCCTGGCGGGCCCGCTGCACGGTCTCGCCAACGAGGAAGTGCTCCGCTGGACGCAGGCCTTCATGGCGAAACTCGGCGGGCAGGAGCCGACGGAGGAGGTCATCCGGAAGGCGCTGTGGGACACGCTGAACAGCGGCCAGGTCGTCCCGGGCTTCGGCCACGCGGTGCTCCGCAAGACCGACCCGCGGTACATGGCGCAGCGCGAGTTCTGCCTGAAGTTCCTGCCGGACTACCCGCTGTTCAAGGTCATCTCGATGATCTTCCAGGTCGCCCCGCAGGTGCTCATGGAGCACGGCAAGGCGAAGAACCCGTGGCCGAACGTGGACGCGCAGTCCGGCGTGATCCAGTGGTACTACGGAGTCACGGAGTACTCGTTCTACACCGTGCTGTTCGGCATCGGCCGGGCCATCGGGACCCTGGCGAACATCATCTGGGACCGCGCGCTCGGCTACGCCATCGAGCGGCCGAAGTCGGTGACCACGGAGATGCTCGAGGAGAAGGTCGGCCTCAAGAAGTAGGCCGGGTCTTCCGGGGGGGAAATCGAAGGGGGCGCCGCGGACGGCGCCCCCTTCCGACTTCCGGTCGCGCGGCGGACCCTACTTGCCGCGCTCCTCCTGCCGCGCCATCTGGCGGAGGATCTTCGAGCGCTTCTCGGCGTACTTGCGCTCGAGGTCCATGGCCTTGCTGGCGTACTTGGCGTCGATCGCCGGCCGCTTGAGGGCGAACTCCTGCGGGCGGCCCTGGCGCCGGCACTGGTCCTCCTCCTTCGCCAGCTCCTTCTGGTACTCGTCGCCGAGTTTCTGGAACTCCTGCTCGCGCTCGTACTCGATCTTCAGGAGCTCGCGCTCCTTCTTGCTGAGCTTCTCCTCGCCGCGCTGCAGGATCTTCATCCGCTTCCCGGTGAACTTCGCCTCGAGTTCCGTGAACTTCGCCGCGTACTTCGCCTCGATGACGACGCGCTTCCCCTCGAACTCCTGGGGCTTGCCCTGGCGCCGGCACTCGTCGAGCGTGTTCGTGAGCTCCTTCTCGCGCTCCGCGGAGAGCTTCGCGAGCTCCTGCTCGCGGTCGTAGTCGAGTTTCAGGAGATCCCGCTCCTCCGTCGTGTCCCCGTCGCCTTCCGCGAGGGCCGGGGCGCCGCCGAGGCCGCCAAGGCACGCCATCACCAGAGACAGAGCCAGAAACCTGCGCATGTTCGTGACCTCCATGGATCGTGACCAGGAAGATGCCGTCCCGGGAATGTTACCCCACGGCGCAACGGCGGGAGCGAATCGGGCGGCGCGAGCCTACTTCCAGAACTTGCGGAAGTGCTCCGTCAGCCACGGCAGGCCGGCCTGGAACACGAGGTAGCCGTCGTGGGGCTCGCGTTCCGTGATCTCCCGGGCCACCGGCGTCAGCATCATCCGCCGGACTTCCGAGAGGTCCTGCGTCTGGGCCAGCACCCACCCGAGCTTCACGTAGGCCACTTCGGGGAGCATGTTCTCCGCCGGGATGACGCCCGCTTCCATGAGGTCGCGCCCCGTGTCGTAGACGTACATCTGGGCGTAGCCCCACAGGGTCTGGACCGTCATGAACACCGCGATCCCCTTGGCCTGGGCCTTGCGCAGTGCGGGATAGAGGGGCTTGTTCACGTGCCCGAGACCGGTACCGGAGATGATGATCCCCTTGTAGTCGTGGTCGATGAGGGCCTCGACGATGTCCGGGTGCATGTTGGGGTAGTAGTGGACGATCGCCACCCGGGGTTCGAAGACGGCCTTCACCGAGACGTTGCGGTCCGCGCGCCGGCGACGGTAGTCCTGCCGATAGGTCTTGATCCCGTCCGGCGCCACCTGCCCGATGGGGACGTCGCCGATCGTGCGGAACGTGGAACGGTAGGACGAGTGCATCTTGCGCACCCGCGTGCCCTGGTGCAGGAGGCAGTACTGGTCCGACGTCGGGCCGAACATGCAGACCATGACCTCGGCGATGTCGGATTCCGCCGCGGTCTTGGTGGCGCAGATCAGGTTCATGGCCGCGTCGGAGGAGGGCCGGTCCGAGGAACGCTGCGAGCCCACCATGACGATGGGCACCGGCGAGTTCTGCACCATGAACGACAGGATCGCCGCCGTGTGGTGCATGGTGTCCGTGCCGTGCCCGATGACGATCCCGTTGACGCCCTTTTCGATCTCCCGGCCGATGGCCGTGGCGGTCCCGATCCACTGCTCGGGGCCCATGTTCTCGCTGAACACCCCGTAGAGCTTCTCGGTCTCCAGGTTGCAGACGTCCGCCAGCTCGGGGACCGACCCGTAGAGTTCGCCCGGGCTGAACGCGGGGACGACCGCTCCCGTCCGGTAGTCCAGCCGGGAAGCGATCGTGCCGCCCGTGCCGAACAGCTTGACCCGCGGCTTGGCCGGGTCGTAGGGGAACTGCTTCTCGGGGATCTTGTACTTCGCCTCCCGGAAGCCCGTCTCGGTGATGCCGAGCACGTTCGACGCGGCGACGCCGATGTTGTAGCCGTTCCGGAGCTTCAGCACGATGTGCCGGTCGTCGGCCGTCTCCGATCGCGGCAGGATGAGCCCCTCGAAGGAGCCCCGGGTCGTCTGCATCTGCACATCGGACCAGACGCGGACGCCGTAGTGGGCGAGCACTTCCCGCGCCTGCCCACGGTAGCCCTTGAGCGCATCGACCCCGGTCACCGCTGCACCTCCCGCTCGATCGCCGCGAGCATCTCGCGGCCGGGGACCCGTCCCCGCAGCCCCTTCATGGCGAGGCCCATGAGGTAGCGGGCTCGCCGACCGGCGTCGGCGATCGCCGGGGCGCCGTGCACGACTTCCTTCGCGCGGGCCTCGACCGCCGCCGCCCGCGCCGGTTCGCCGGCCACCTGGCGGACGGCCTCGGCCGCCGGCGTGCCGACCGCCATCGTGCGGAGGATGGCGGTGAATGCCTCGCGCGCGAAGGCCTTCCGTCCGAAGAGGGCGAACAGCGCGAGGATCTCCGCCTCGGGGATCGAGTCCACGTCCCGGCCCTCGCGAGAGAGGGACTTCAGCGTCGAGACGAGCACCCGGGACGCGTCCTTCGGCGCCACGCCCTGCTCGCGCACGAGGAGCGTGAACGCGCGGTATCGTCGCGAGATGGCGAGGGGGACGAGTTCGTGGGCGGGCACGCCGATCTGCGCGAGCCACTCCTCCCGCTCCCAGACCGGCGGGAGCATCCCGGCCCGTATCCCGGCCAGGCGTTCATCGGGGATCGCGAGGGGGGGAAGGTCGGTGTCGGGGTACATGCGCTCGGGGCCGGGCAGGACACGCTCGAAGCGGGTCTCCCCGTTCTGGAGGACCTGCCGCGTCTCGTTCGGCACGCCCTTCATCGCCTGCCGGCAGCGGTCCTCGATCTCGCCCATCGCCGTCGTCACGTCGCGGGCGGGGCCGGCGACGAGCAGGAGAGCGTCGTCCTCCCCGGCCGCCGACTCGGCGCGGGCCTCGGCCCAGAAGGACGCCGGAGTTATGCCGTCGCCTTCGCGGAGGAGGTTCGGCATCACGTCGAGGCAGGCCACGACGCGGATCTGGCACGCGAGTTCGTCGGCGAACGTGCGGGTGGGCCCCACCGGCCACGGCAGGACCTCCCGGAACCCCGGCAGCACGATGATCCTCATCTCGCCGCCGGTGGCCTGGTGGTGCCGGAGCATGGCCACGTCGAGCGTCTGGACCGCGGCCGGGGGCCGGTTCGAACGTGTCCGGAAGCCCTCCGGCGAGAGTCCCTTCTCGAGGAGCCGGTCCCGGATGTCGAGCAGGGCCCGCTGCCGGAAGGCCTCGTAGTGGACGAGGGCGGGGATGCGGGGGATGCGGTGGACGCCCTTGATCTCCACCCGCGTGCCGCCCGCGACGGAGACGTTGACGTCCTGGCGTCCGGCGCCGATGCCGGTGCGCATCTTCCCCGTCCCGCGCGCGAGGCGGGCCAGCATCCGGCACACCGCGGCGACCTCGTCGGGGGTCCGCATGTCGGGGTCGGTCACGGTCTCGATCAGCGGGCGGGAGAGACGGTCCGTCCGGTACACGCGGAGGTGGCCGCGGTCGGCGATCTCCCGGCAGGCGTCCTCCTCGACGGACAGCTGGGTGATGCCGATCGTGCGGTCGCCGAGGGGGACCCGCCCGGAGAGGCCCACGATGGCCGTCCGCTGGAATCCCGTGGGGATCGAGCCGTCGAGGTACTGCTTCCGGGCGATGTGCAGTTCGCCCACGATGTTCGTCCGGAGGAGGAGGGCCATCTCGATGCCGATGTCCACGGCCTGCTGGTTGATGAGGAACGGCGGCGAGTCGTCCATCTCGTAGGTGCAGGTCGTGTCGCCGGTGATCTGGTAGACGATCTCCTTCTTCGTCTTCTTCTCCATCAGCGCCGTGCCGTCGTACTCGCCCATCTCCGACAGCGTCGGCCGCATGTGGCGCAGGAGTTCCGCGTCGTAGTCGTCGCGGTAGGGGCGGGCCGGGCAGCGGCAGAACAGTTTTCGCTCCGTCAGGAGCTGCTGGTGGATCTCGAGCCCGCTCCTGAGCCCGAGTTCACGGTAGACCTCCGGCGAGGTCTCCCGCAGAGCCGGGATCCGGCGTGGCGTGATGGGCATGCGAACCTCCGAAGGGAAGCGCGGAGGGTAACATGCCCGGTTCGGGGGGGCCGAGAAGATCGCGGTCAGGCGCCGGGCGGCGCCCGCGTCCTACCGGGGCGTGGCCGGCGGACGGGAGAAGAGGATGCGGGCCTCGAGGGTGGCCGTGTCGTCTCCGGCCCACTGGTAGAACTCGAGGATGGCCGCCGAGAGGGGGGCGATCACGGGATCGGGATCGGAGGTGCCGGTCAGGCGGAGGAGGAACCGGTACAGGGGCGCGTCCCGCACGGCCAGCTCCGCGCGCGTGTGCCGGCGGACCACGTGGCGCCAGGGCGACTTGGCGATGCTCGCGAACGCCTCGACCCCCTGGGCGAAGTACTCGCTCTCGTTCGTCTCCGCGTAGAAGTCCAGCGCGCGCCCGTGCCGCTTGGCTCCCCGGTACAGGTGGCGCAGCACCTCCCGTTCCTCGACGGTCAGGCCGTACTCCATCAACTGGTGCGCGAACTCGTGCGCGAACGTGTCGAACCGCAGGTCCGCCGCGTCGAGCACCATCTCGATGCCGGTGGCGGCGCGCAGTCCGCCCACCCCGCGCAGTCCGCCGTAGGCCCGGCCATCCACCGAGCGCCGGGAGAGCAGGTACCGCCGCGCGGGCGCGTCGCACAGGCCCTCGTCGAAGTCGAGGAGGTCGTGCGTCACTCCCGCGGCCTGCAGGGCGGGGAGCCGGTCCGCGAAGAGGGCGAGGGTCCGCCCGACGGCGGCCTTCTCGCGGGGCATCAGGCGGTCGAGTCCCCGGACGATGCGCCACGCTCCGGGGACGTCGGGCGCGGGCAGACGGTCCGCGATCGGCGTCAGGCGGTCGATGCCGTCGCGTCCCCCGTACTCGATCCACTGCGACTGGAGCAGTCGGCGGCAGGCCACGCACAGCGCGTTCAGGAACTGCTGGCTGTCCCCTTCGCGCGCGACGGCGCGCTCCAGGAACTCGATGGCCCGGCGGATGTCGCCCTGTCGCAGGGCGGACAGCCCGCGGTAGAACGCCGGGCGGCCGTCGCCGGCGTCGCTCGTGTCGAGGACGGCGCACCGTCGTTCCGCATCGGCGAAGCGCAGGGCGCGGTAGTCCTCGACGGCCGCCCGCACCTCCCGGTCGTACTCCGCGGGGACCTGCGGCGGGCGGTAGGGGGGCTGTGTCGTCTCGACGAAACCGCTGGCGAGACGCTGCATGGCGCCGAGGTGCCAGGGATTGATGGCCCGCAGGCGCCGCAGGTACCGGACCGCGCCGTTCATGTCACCCGTGCGGTAGAGCCACTCGGCCCGGATGGCGAGGACGACCTCCTCCGAGGGAGACGCCTTCTCCGCGCGGGCGAGCAGGTCCGAGGCGATCTCGTAGTGCTCTTCCTCGATCTCCACGGAGGCCAGCGCCGCCAGCGCCGGCGGGTAGTCCGGGTCACGCCGGAAGCACTCGTCGAGGAGCATCCGGGCATCGAGGCGGCGGTCGAGCTTGACCTCCAGCCAGGCGAGCCCGTTCCAGGGCTCCGGGCGCTCGGGGAACTCCTCCGCGGCGAGCCGGAAGCGTCGCTCGGCCAGACAATGGTCGTTCATCGCCTCGGCCGCGCGGCCGAGACCGAGCAGGGCGGCCAGCGCCTCCTCGCTCCCCGGCGCCGCCAGGCCGCGGGCCTGGTGATAGAGGGCCTCCGCCCGGCGCAGCTCGTAGCGGTCCTCCTGCTGTCGGGCCCGCGTCAGCAGGACGTCCGCGCCCGAGACGGACTGGGAGCGGCCCGGCAGGCTCGAGGCCAGCAGGACGAGGGCGCAGACGACGGCGCGGGAGGTCCGCACGACGCCATGTTAATGCCATTCGCCGGCGTGGCAAACTCTTGACCCCCACGATGCGGTTCCGTCAGCGCGGAGGCGCCTCCGCGCGGTGGCGGTAGACGGCGGCGAGGGTCAGGGCGGGGGGGGGCGTGGGGGGGACGCGGCCGCCGCGGGGTCCCCCGCGGCAGGCCCCGGGCGCGCAGGAGCCCGCGAGGTGGCCTTTCGGTTCGGCGTGCGCCGTCAGCGCCGCCTCCACGAGCGGACGCCAGCGGTCGAAGAAGACCCCCTGCCGCTTCTCGAGGGCGTAGGTGAGGTAGTACCAGCCGTACTCGTCCCGCCACTTGTCCCACAGGAGGCCCGGCGCCCTGTTCCGCCCCTCCGGCGTGGCCATGAGGTCGGTGAACGGCTTCACCGTGCGCTCGAGGGTCGCGTAGAGGTCGTCCGAGACGGACGGCTGGTCCTCCGGGACGAGCAGCATCCGCGCGAGGAGCGTGGCGGCCGTCAGCGGGGTCCCGCCGCCCTGCGTCTCGGTGTAGCTCACGTGCCCGTCGGTCCGACGGCAGCGGGTGAGGTAGTCGAAGGCGCGGACGACGACGCCGTCGTCGATGAAGACCTCGCGCCGGCGCGCGGCGTCGAACGCCTGGAGCACCCAGCACGTGACGGAGGTGTCGGAGATCGCGTCCCGCGGGGAGTATCGCCAGCCGCCGTCGGGGAGCACCGCCGTCCGGGCGAGGTACTCCACGATCCGCGTCGCCGCGGGCCTCGCCGCATCCGCGCCGTGCTCGAACAGGGCGAGGGCGGCGATCGCGGCGTTGTACAGGGTGCCCTCGGTCCGCCCGTCCATGCCGACCCGGCCGGCGAGGAAGGCGGAGGCCTTCGCCGCCGGGTCATCGAATTCCCCGCGGAGGTCCAGGGCGCGGAAGGACGAGAAGGCGAGCAGCGCGAGCCCGGTCAGGCCGACGTCGCAGTCCCTGACCTGCGCGTCCGCCACGCACGCCGTGTCGCCGCAGGCCTCCGCGGGCGCGGCACCGTGGAACCCGCCGTCGGCCTTCCCCTGATGGGCCACGAGGTAGCGCAGGGCGGCCTGCACCGGCGCGTAGGTCCCCGTGCCGCCGGCGTCGGCGACGCGCTCGAGGGACTCGATGCGGTCGTCGAGGCTGTGGTCTCCCGTGCGGCGGGCATAGGAGGTCAGCGCGCGGCGGGCCTCCGCCACCTGCCCCTGCGCAAGCAGGCGTTCGGCCTCGGCGATGACCGCGTCGCGGTCCGCGAGGCGTTTCTTCTCCGCGTCCACGGCGGACAGCGCGCCCCGCGCCCGCTCCGCGACCGACCGGCCGGCGGCCAGCGCCAGCGCCTCCCTCGCGGCGCCTTCCGCGGCGGCGAGGTCGCCGCGCCGCCGCGCCTCCTCCGCCGCCGCGAGCAGCGCGTCGGCCTGCCGGAGGAGACCCTCGCGCTCCTCGAGGTCGCGTTCCGCCGCCTCCACCTCCGGCACCTCGACGCCGAGGGCGCGCGCGAGGTCGATGAGCCGGCGCGCCTCCGCGAGGTCGAAGGCGACGGCGGCCCGCCCCGCCCGGTCCGCGAGGTCGCGGGCCGTCGCCGCGCGCAATTCGGGCTCCGCCGCCGGCGACCCGGCGAGCGCCCGGGC
>JADHED010001682.1_pt1 | contig 17716 bp, 18 predicted proteins | sample 8952041 | NCBI WGS metagenome assembly JADHED01 (sample SAMN16124423, study PRJNA663239) | bioreactor sludge metagenome | isolation source: sludge (control) | place: India:Bengaluru | collected 2018-09-08
CCTGCGAACAGTTCGTCGCCCTGTCGCCGAAAGACAGGTCCCAGAAAATCCAACATCCGTTGCTGGGTGCAACCGCATTCGAAGCGGTAGTTTCTGGTTTCCAGAAGGGCCAGTTCCACCTCTTTGTCGAGGCGGAGGATGGCGGGCGTGTCGAGCGATGCCAGCCAGTCCATGTCGCAATCGGGCTGGGCGGAAACCATCACGAGATCCTCGTCGCCATGCCAGAAAAACCGCGCGGGACGCTGCTCGCTTTTCACGTAGAATTGCTCCACGGCACGCAGAAAATTGTCCCCCTCGAATTCCACGACACTGCGGCGCGGGGGACGTCCGTCCTCGATCACGTCCGAATAAAAGATCCCCTGTGCGATGTCGCGGACGTTCTCGTGGAAGACATTCGCCACAATGGTGCCGGCGGCATTGTCTCCCGCCGCAAAGATGTTCATGCGCGGTTCGGGAAAGTGGACCGTCCACGCGCAGGTTTCTTTCCAAGGGCGCCCGGCGCAATGCAGGGTCAGCGAGGCCAATGCCTCACGGACGCGGTCGTCGCATTCGGGAGGAGCCTGGATGCCGCAATCCATGCGGTGAAGATACCAGGCGGCAAAGAGTTCGGAAAAACCCGCCCGTGCGACGAGCGCATTGCGTTGTCGGGCGAAATAGGTGCGGATTTCGACATCGGCGTTCATGTGTTTTGAAATCTCCTGTGAAGAATGGAAGGTTTCTCGTCGAAAAGCTTCCGTCCGAGGGCCAGCGCGTGACGGGCGACGTTTTTCTTTTCTGCTGCTGCGGCTTCTCCCGCTTCCGCAAGAGCGGCCTGCTCCGCGATCCGCTGGGTGAGAACGGCGAGATCGTGATGGGAGCCCAGCGCCGAGGAAAGTTGGTCGGCCGCGGGAGCAAAGACATCCAGAGGAGCACCGATCATGGCGGATTGATACAGGAATTCCTTCACGCGTTTGCGCCACTCGTGGAACAGAAAGTCGTCTTTTCTGTTTTCCCGGCAGGCTTTCATCGCGCGGCGGGCATTCCGGTAGGTTGTCACCCATGCGGAGAGGATCTCTTCGCGGGACATCCCGGCCAATGGGAAATCCTCCACCAGCGCCGCAAGGCTGGAGCACATCCCGGAGGCGGAAGGGTCTTCCTGGATGCGTTTCAGTTGATGGTGGGCGGAAAGTCCCATGGCATCGACGGCTGTCCGGGCGGATGGCTTGTCCAGCAGGCTCAGGAGAAGCTTTCGCTGCACGTCATCATCTCGCTGGGAACCAAAATGGTCTTTCAGCCGGCGTGCCAGTTTGTCCGCTTTCTGGAAGACTGCCGGCTTGAGAGAGGGTTCGGCAATCTTCAGGATGGCGCGAAATTTTTTCATTCCCACCCGGATGTCATGCACGCTGTCCTCCGGTTTTTCCGGAAGGTCTTTGATGCTCTGTGCGGCATGGGACACAATCCGCCCCAGGATTTCCCGGACGTTCCCGCCGGGAGTTTCACTGGAAAGAAGGGACGAACTCACTTCCCCTTGCATAGCAGGAGGCAAAACGGTGCGTCCATTTCCGTTTTGCATTTCTTTGGCCCGCTGGACATGCCAAACTGGAAAGTTCTATGCCCGAACGCGACATTCTCCACCCGGCCGACCGCCTCGTTGCGGCGATGGAACGCATCTACAGCTACCGCATGACCACGACATCGGGGGGGAATCTTTCCATCCGGGAGGACGATGGGACGGTGTGGATCACTCCCGCGCGCATCGACAAGGGGGCGCTGAGGCGCGAGGACATCGTGGCTGTCCGTCCGGATGGTTCCGTGGAAGGTCTTCACAAGCCGTCCTCCGAGTTGCCTTTTCACCTGGGAATTTACCGTGCGCGCCCCGATCTGCGGGGCATCGTGCATGCCCATCCGGTGGCCCTGGTGGCTTTCAGTATTTGCGGGAAGGCGCCCGACACGCGTCTTTTCCCAAAGTCCCGGGCGATCTGTGGCGAGGTGGGATTTGCTCCCTATGCGCTTCCGGGGAGCCGTCTTCTGGGGGATCGTATTGCCGAAGTCTTCGCGGCCGGTCCCTCGTGTGTGATGTTGGAAAATCACGGTGTCGTGGTGGGTGCGGAGACATTTCAGAAAGCGTTCACGCGGTTTGAGACCCTGGAATTCACGGCGAAGACCCTGATCAAGGCGGCCTCTCTGGGAGGAGCGAAAATTCTGGAGCAGGACCGTCTGGCCATGGCCTCGGCGCGTCGGGTGCCGGAGAAATCCTTCCAGCCCGGTCCCGCCTCCTGCCAGGAACGTGCGCTGAGGCGGGAACTCTGCGATTTTGTGCGCCGCGGTTACAAGCAGCGGATGTTGATCAGCAGCCAGGGAACATTTTCGGTGCGGCTGAACGACCGGGAGTTTTTGATGACTCCCTCCGGCGCGGATCGTGCGGGAATTCAACCTGCCGACCTGGTTTTGTCCGGACCGGAAGGCACGGAGGAAGGCAAGATCGCCAGCCGGGCCCATCCCCTGCACGAAGCCATCTACCGCAGGCATCCCTCCGTCAAGGCCATCGCCATGGCCACTCCAGTCAACGCCACGGCGTTTGCCGTCTCGACGGAAGTTCTCGACACACGCACGATTCCGGAGAGCTACATTTTCCTGAGAGATGTGGGAACGATTCCCTTTTCCACCGTTTACGGTGATCCGGAGGTTTTCGCGGAACAGTGTCGTCCGGAATTTCCGGTGAGTCTGCTGGAAAATGACGGGGTGATGGTCCTTGGCACCTCGCTTCTGGACGCCTTCGACCGGCTGGAAGTGCTGGAGTCCACGGCCGAGGCTGTGATCAACAGCCGTCCGCTCGGGCCGGTGCGTCCGATGGGGGAAGAAGTGATCACCGAGTTGGTCCGGGAGTTCCTTTCCAAATAGGACGCGCTTCGCCGGGAGAGCGGGTTCCGAGAAGACAGGAGGTTTTTTTGCCTCGGAAGAATCACCGGGGGCTGGAGACGCTGCCGTCGGCGTAGAGGAGATTTTGTCGTCCGGAATGGAGGTTGTCAGTGTCGAAGACGAGGCGGAAGCGGGAGAGCTTCACGGTGCGCAGGGTGCCCCGGCGGGTGAAGATCTGCGGGCTGATCTGTTCCTCGCCGTCCAGCATGGGGCGCCATTCGTAGCTGGTGCCTTCCTTGGCGAAGCGGTTGTTCACGAGGACATCCTGTGGGCAGCGGAGGAGCTTTTCGGTGACTCCGTAGGGACCGAGCGCCTCAAGCATGGTCATGGGAGCCACTCCTTCGGGAATGTCCGAGGGATCGGTGTAAACGGGATTCGCCGGATTGTTGATGAAGGGAAATTCGCCATTGTGGTCGTTCAAATACAATCCCACGCCGACTCCGATCTGCCGGAGGTTGCCCATGCAGGCGGCGCTGCGCGTGCGGTCGAGGAATTTATTGTATTCGGGAACAGCCATGCCGATCAGAAGGCCGATGATGGCGATGACAACCAGCAATTCCAGCAGGCTGAAGGCTGTTTCCCGGGGCACTGCGGAGGGGGGGCTCACGACTGGGGCTTTCCTCCCTGATTTCGCCGTTCGATGTACTGTTTGTACCTCTGGGCGCGTTGCTCGGGGCTGCGGCGGGCATCGCGGGCGGCCGTGCGCTCCTCCATTTTTTCCTGAACCTCCGGGCGGTTGAAAAATTCCTCCATCTTTTCCCGGCGTTGATCGTCCGGCAGGGCGCGGACTTCCTCCCAGAATTTTTTCATCGCGGCAAATTCCTCTTTTGCCGCGGGGCGTTCCTCGGGCGGGAGTTGCCCGATGGCCGCCTCCACGCGTTGGGCCATCCATTCCGGGTTCATTCCTTCGCGGCTGAACCGGGGGCCTTCCCATCGGCCTCCGCCCTCCCGCGGCCTGCCTTCTCCGCGGTCCTCCCGGGCCACAATCAGAAAACTTTCCTGCACCTGGCCGCCGGAGGATTGGATGAGTTGTTTCACCAGCGTGGAAGCCGGGGCGGTTTTCGTTGGCATTTTGACAGGCGGATTCCAGTCGCCGGGGATTGCGGTCATCACCCCGGACTTTGCCGCAACCTGCCGGAGGGCCGATTGGAGGTCGTTTTTTTCTCCGGGCTCGGGTTTCACGGCGAGGAGGCGGGGGTCGGGCGGCGAGGCTCCCAGGCCCATGGAGGGAGTCCAGGCGACCACCCACTGATCCGAGCGTTTTCCGCTTTTGAGTTCTTCCAGGGCGGCGGCAGCCTGGATTTTTGTGGGGGCCCCCACGAAGACCGCCCGGAGTTCTCCCTCGACCCGCACGGAGAGGGTCTCCAGAGCTTCCATGAGCGGAGCCCTTTGCATTTGGATGGTCACCAGGGTGTCCGGAGGGACATTGGTGGCGATGCGGACCCGGCCCTGGCGTTCAATCGAGGCGATCACCTTTGAAAGCGGGGCATTTTTGAAATCCAGAGTGATCAGGCCGTCGGGCCAGAAAAACCGGACAAGAGCGAGAACCGCCACCACGCCGGCAAGAGCAAAAAGCATGATCCGTCGGTCGAAGTTCATGACGATGGAACCCCCGCCGGAAGTCCCGGTTGCGGAAAATTTGACACGGATGCGTGGGATGGCGATGATTTGCGGATCATGGCAAGTCCCAAAATCGATCCCGAGCTCCACAAGAGCAAGAAACCGGACTGGATCAAGGTCCGACTTCCGAACAATCCGGTTTTCTTTTCCACGAAAGATCTGGTGTCCGATTTGCGGCTGCACACGGTTTGCGAGAGCGCGCAGTGTCCGAACCGCTGGGAGTGCTGGAGCGGAGGAACGGCGACATTCATGATTGCCGGCGAACGCTGCACCCGGGCCTGTGGATTTTGCGCGGTGGACACGGCAAAGCCGTTTCCTCTGGAAGAAGACGAACCGCAGCGGGTCGCCGAGGGGGTGAAGCGTCTCGGGCTCAAGCATGTTGTGATCACCGCCGTGGCGCGGGATGATATTGCGGATGGAGGTGCCGACCACTTCGGACGGACGATCGAGGCGATTCGGGCGGTGGATCCGGAGGTGGCCATCGAGGTGCTTGTTCCGGATTTCAATGGCAAGGATGCTCCGATCCGGCGGGTGCTGGATGCCCGGCCGGACATCTTCAATCACAATCTGGAGACCGTGGAGCGTCTGACACCACTCGTGCGCTCGCGGGCAAAGTACCGGCTCTCCCTCGATGTCCTTCGGAGGGTGAAGGAAATGGAGCCGGATATGATGACCAAGAGCGGGATCATGCTCGGGCTGGGTGAGACGGAGAACGAACTTTTCGAGGCGATGGATGATCTTCGGGAAGCCGGTGTGCAGGTGCTCACGCTCGGCCAATATCTGCGACCGACACCGAACCACCTTCCGGTGGTCGAGTATGTGAACCTGGAAACCTTCCAGCTTTACGGCGAGATTGCACGCAACAAGGGCTTCACCTTTGTGGCCAGCGCTCCGTTGGTGCGCAGCTCCTACCATGCGGGGGAATTCAATCCCGTTTCCCGTTGACCTGGAAGATCATCGCGGTGGGCCGTCCGGCTCTGGAATATGCGCGGGAGGGTATTCGGGACTACGTTGACCGCATCCGGGGGTTCACAAAAATCGAGACCCTTTTTTTGAAATCTTCATCCGATGTCCATGCGAAGATGCTGGCCGGATCGGAGGGATGTTTTCGCATTCTGCTGGACGAGCGCGGACGCCAATTCACCAGCCGGGGATTTGCCGCCGAGGTCCAAAAATGGGAAAACCGTTCGATTTCCAAATGTGCGCTGCTGGTGGGCGGGGCGGATGGATGGGATGAGGAGATGCGGGAAAAAGCCGGCCTGCTTTGGGCGCTGGGAACCCTGACGCTTCAACACGAACTGGCCCTGCTGGTGGCTCTCGAACAGGTCTATCGCGCCTGCACGATCAAGGCCGGGCTTCCGTATCACAGGGATTGAGCCGTGGGAGGGGCGGACGTCAATGTCCTGTGGAACGGAGAAAAACTCCGAGGGCCGTGGTCAGTTTTTCGAGGCGCCCGAGACGGAGTCGCCGTTCAAAAACCGGGAAGCCGCGCTTTTCGAGTTTCGAGAGAATTTTCAGATAAAGTGCGCGCATGATTTCGGGGGCGAGGAGGGCCCTCCGGTCGGCGACGGGCGGGATGGCGGCATGGAATCTTGAGCGCGCGCGGCCCGCCTCAAAGCGCATCAGAGCCTGGAACGAGGAAGAGGATTTGCCGTTGCGCAGATCTTCTTCCGAAACGCCAAATCTCCGGAGATCGGCCAGCGGCAGGTAGAGGCGTCCGAGGGCGGCATCCTCTGCGACATCGCGCAGGATGTTTGTCAGTTGAAGGGCGTGGCCGAGGTTTTCCGCATAGGTCGTGCTGGCAGGATCTTTGCATCCGAAAATCCGGATGGACACGAGCCCGACCGCGCAGGCCACGCGCCAGCAGTATTTTTCCAGCTCCGCGAAGGTCTCATACCGCGTCACCGGAATGTCCATCGCGCAGCCTCTCACGATTTCGGACAGAAGGTGCCGGTCGATGGAGTGCCTTTTCACCACCTCTTCGAGTTCGGGCGGCATCTTTTCCGTTGCGATGGCGGTCAGCCATTCCCCGAGAAGGCGGGATTTTTCACCGGACGTTCTTCCGGGTTCGTCCGCGATGTCATCCACCATCCGGCAAAACCGGAAGAAGACCATCGCATCGCGACGGCGTTCCCGTGGCAGCCACAGGAGGGCAAAGGCCAGGTGGGACTTCTTCGCCGTTTCGGCCGGGGCAAGTTCGGTCATGGGGAGACAGCGCGTCCGTCGCGCATTTCGATAATCCGGTCGGCATGGGCGGAGACGGCATTGCGTTCGCCGGCCCACAGGACGGTGAGGTGGAATTTTTCCGCGGCGTGCTTGGCCAGCGGCAGCAGATCGGGGTCCGGCGGTGAGATGGCGACGAGAATCCGGGGATCATGCACCAGAGCACGCGCAAAGGCCGCGCGCCAACGCAGGGCGGGATCGAGCTTGCCCGCGCGAGGTGTTTCAAAGCCCGCGATGCCGGCGAACGCCAGCATTTCCCTCGTGCGTTCCCGTGCCTCCGCCGCGCCTCCGCCGCAGATCCGAAAAAGCGGCATTGCCACATTCTCCGCGACGGTGAATGACGGAAGCAGGTACGGATGGCCGAACAAAAAACCGCACGCTTCGTTGCGGAAGGTCGAGACATCTTCCCCGGAGAATTCCGCGGTGTCATGCCCGAGGAGGACCAGGCGGCCGGAATCGGGTTTTTCAAGCAGACCGATGAGATTCAAAAGAAGTCCCTTCCCGCAGCCGTCCTGTCCGCAAAAGCCGATGAATTCACCGCTTTCAAACGTGCCGGAGAAATCATGCACGCGACCGGGACCGGACTGATTCCAGTTCGATCTCTCACATGTCAGGTTCTCGCAAGTGATGGCACTCACTGCAGCCATGCAAGCCGAGCGGGCCGCCGTCTTCAAGCCCGCGTGCAGGGTTTTCTTCAAGGCGACGGATCACTCCGCCGCCCGCGGGCGATGCACGGTCATTTTTCCCAGCACGCGGTCCAGTCGCGCATAGATGGGGGGAGGAATGTAACGGTGAAGCCGACCCGAGGGACCGACGGCATGAATCTCCTGGCAGCCCAACCCGATTTGCGCATAACAGGTGACATCCTTTGATTTCCAGACGAGGAGAAAATCCGGATGGAAGCGCCCGCAGGGATCATCTCCTCCACCCGGTGCAAAGGGATTTCCGGGATGAAAAATGGCACGCAGTTCCGCCATATCCGCCTCTCCCACAGGCAGGGGATCTTTGTAGAAGCTGAAGTTGCCGACACGCATCACGTCGGGACGGGCGATTTCTTTCGCAAACAGTGCGGGTTCTGTGGCCTGATCGGGAAGCCCCTCGAAAACCTGAAGATCGGGAATGGTGGAAACGGTTTCCCGAAAAGAATCGACCTCGGAACCTCCGAACAGTGCGGCCAGGGGGCGTGCTGCTGCGGCTGTGGATTCGCCCTGGCGGACATCCGGCTCCTGTGCCGGGGAAAATCCTGCCGTGGCAAGAAGCAAAAGGCCCGGAACAAAAGGGAAAAACCTCATTTCACAGGGCACCCCATCTTTTCGAGAAGCCGGGGAATGGCGACATGCTGCGAGATGAGATCCTGGATGCGGTCGATCTTTCGGGTGTCGCCCGGAAGGGTTTTCACCGTCATCGAGTGGATCCGCTGGGCGATGGTGTAACTGTCCATCGGGGAAAGCATCACGGGAAGGCTGGTCTGGCCGAGCATTTCCAACAGACGGCTGTGCGGGTGCAGATCGTCGGAGAGCACAAGCCCGGACAGCGGGCCTCCCCCCGGATCGACGGAACGGGAGAGGGCGGCAAGGACAACGTCCTCCCGATCGCCCGGAACCACCAGGAGAGTGCCTTCCCGCACTTCCAGAAAAAGGTTGGCCGAGCTCGCCGCACCGATCATGACCGACCCGCTGTGTCGGCGGCCGAGCTGTCCGTTGTGGAGAAAACTTCCCCGGATGTGTTCGCAAATCTGCTGAAGCGTCGGTCGGGCGAGCATGCTTTCCATGGGAACGATTCCGAGGAGTTCCAGGCCGATGCGGTCGAATCCTCTCCCGGCGAAATCCGCAATGTAGTCGAGTTTGTCAGGATGGACCTTGTTCATGACGACGCCGATGACTTCGACTCCCTCGCGGTCGAAGAGGGCTTTGTTCAAAGCGGCTTCATCAATCGGACGTCCGATTCCACCCGGGGTCACCAGCACCACTTTGCTGGCGAGAAGTCGGGCGACCGAGGCGTTTGAGAGATCGAATGTGGAGCCGACTCCCGCATGGCCGGTGCCTTCGATGATGGCGAAGTCTTTTTCCCAGCACGCGCGGTCGAAGGAATGTTGGATCCGTCGTGCCAGGGCGTCGTGGTTTGCGTGATTGATATACCGGCGGGTGAAGTCCGGTTCGACGGCGATGGGACTCATGTCCTCGATGGGAACCTCCGTGCCGAAGGTGTCCCGGATCAGGACGCTGTCCTCGTCGATGCGTTTGCCGTCCACTTCGGTGAACCGCTGTCCGACGGGCTTGATGAAGCCGATGCGGTTGAAGCGGGCGCGGAGGCTGGCGTAGAGGCCGAGGGCGGTGGTGGTTTTCCCGGTATTCTGCTCGGTCGCAGCGATGAAAATGCGGGGGGTGGTGGTATTCACGGCCCCGTTATGATTCTGCGCTTTCGGGATACAGTTTCCGGTATTCGATTGCCTGGAGCCCCACCAGGGCGGCCATGCAGAGGATTTCCTCCGGGTTGGTTCCGCGGGAGAGATCCGCGGCCGGACGCGTGAGCCCGAGGATGAGCTGGCCGAATGTTTTTGCCGCGGCAAATTGGTGGATCAATTTCACGGAGATGTTGCCGCTGTTGAGGTCGGGAAAGATGAGCACGTTTGCCCGGCCCGCGACCAGGCTGGGTCCCATTTTTTTCTCCGCAAGAAGCGGATCCAGAGCGGCATCCGCCTGCATTTCCCCGTCCACCGCGATCTCAGCGCCGATTTTCAGCGCAATCTGCCGGGCGAGTTCCGTGGCACCGGCCACTTTCTCGGTGGAGGCGGAGCGTGCGCTTCCCTTGGTGGAAAAGCTCAACAGGGCGACACGCGGGCGGTGCCCGAAAACCTGACGGGCCAGCAGACCGGTCTGGATGGCGATCGAGGCGAGCTGTTGCATGTTGGGCTCCGGGACAACGCCGGTGTCCCCGAGGAAAAGCACCCCGTCGTCACCGAACTGTTTTTTTTCCAGTTCGATGATCGTGCAGCTCGACACCACTTCCGCGTGGGGAAGCGGTTTGATCAGATGCAGCAGCGGGCGCAGGAACACCCCGCCATAGGAACTCACGCCGCCAACCAGTGCGTCGGCGAGCCCATACTGGACCATCATGGCCGCGAAGTAATTGTGATTGGTCATCACTGCATGGCTGTCCCTGAGCCCCATGTTCCGGTAGCGTTCCAGGCGTTCCAGCCGTTGACAGAAAACCGGAAGGTCGGAGGAGGTTTCCGGATTGACGATTGCCACGTGGTCGAGCCCGACTTTTTCCGCGAGAGCCAGCCGCTCGATCACATCCCGCTTGCCAAGAAGAATCGGCACGCCAAGATCCCGTTCGTAAAACATTTGCGCCGCACACAACACCCGCGCATCGTCTCCATCGGGAAAGACAATGCGCTTGGGATGGCGCTTCAGCTTTTCAAAAACCGAATTGATAAAACTCATGTCCGTGGAATCCGACCATAAGCTGGAGAAGAATCCGTCCGGAGACAAGGAGAACATCACCTGCCTCCTTGCCCGCGGACGCACGATCCCTCTGTGTGGGCGTCCGCTCCTCATGGGAATTCTCAACATCAACGACGATTCTTTTTGTGGCGACGGGCGGTTGGATGCGGAGTGGGCGTTGGAAAAGGCGGCGGACCTCGTGGCGACGGGGGCGGATATCGTGGACGTGGGAGGTGAGAGCGCGCGAACGAACCGCGGTCCGATCACCGAAGAAGAGGAGTGGCGGAGGATTCGTCCCTTTTTGGAAAGTTTCCCGGCATTGATTGCGCGGGCGGTTCCGCGCGATGAGCGGCAGGTTTTTCCTCCGCTGCTCTCCGTGAACACCTGGCGCACCGGGGTGGCTTCACGGGCGTTGGCGGAAGGATGTGATTTGCTCAATGACATGAGCGGATTGCCCGATGACACTCCCGCCCGCCTGTGCGCGGAGCACGGGGCGGCCCTTCTCATCATGCATACAAAGGGGGAGCCAAAAATTCCCCACACGCACGTGCAATACCGCGACATTCTGGGAGAATTGGACGGATTTTTTTCCGAGAAGATCCGGCTGGCCCTGGCGGCCGGGATGGCGCGGGAATCTTTGGTGCTGGATCCCGGGATTGATTTCGCCAAGCAGACCGCGGACAACCTGCGCATCTATCGCGGGCTCTCCCGTTTCACCCGTTTCGGTTGCCCGGTGCTTCTGCCGGTCTCCCGCAAGAGCACCATCGGGCAGGTGCTGGGAATTTCCAATCCCTCCGATCGTGATGCGGGCACCGTGGCCTGCATCGTCTCGGGAGCCCTGCGGGGAGCCTCCCTTTTTCGTGTCCACAATGTCCATGCCGCCTGGCTGGCACGGCAAACTCTCGGAGTCCTGGCATGAACGACCCCAAACCATCGGGAATGCTTCTTCTCAAGGGACTGCTCTGGTCGCTCCTGCTGACCCGCATCACCTTGGGCGCGATTTTTTTGTATGCCGGGGCGATCAAGGCGGGAGCCAGTGAGTCCTTCGCGCTGGCCCTGGCGCCGTTCACGATTCTTCCGGATTCCTGGACCGGGGTCTTTGCCATCACGCTGGCCTGGACGGAGATCGCGGCCGGGGTGCTGATCCTTTTGCCGAAGGTTCACCGCATCGGCTCGGCATTGATTCTGTGTCTCCTGCTGCTTTTCATCGGCGTGCTCACCTGGGCGCTTGCCAACGACATCATTGTGAGCTGCGGTTGTTTTGGCGGGGATGAACCTCCCTCTGCCATGGCCATGCGGAAAGCCATCTTCCGCGACATCGTCCTGGCCGCCGCTGCGGCCTTCACTCTCGTTGCCAGGCCGTCGAGGGGAATCGAGCCAAAACAATAAGAACCTGTGGAGTCAATAAGGAGTTGGCTCGCTGGAGCTTTTTTCCAGGGGAACCGCTTCGTTTGTGCGGTCGAGTGATCCGTATGCACCACCGGCATTTGTGCGCGTGAGAAGATTGTCAAAACCGGAGTAAAAATAGTGAGATTGTTCCTTCTCAGACGAGGGTCCTGTGACAAGAAAATCCTGCTTTTGCATGGTTTGTGCCTCATAGGTGGACTGCCCGGATGGCAGATGAGAATTGAGGTCGGGGTATCGTTCGTGGGTGCGAGGGGATGATCCGTCGGTCAGGGCCGACTTGATAAAAATATACACGGGAAAAAGGCCCAGAATCATCCATCTCCACCACGGCCAGGTTCCTTGTGGAGACCAGGATGAAGGGGTTTGCACGTTTGCTCCCGCCTGTTCGAAGGCCTTTGTTCGTTCGCGTACGTAGGACGGCCAATCTTGTGGGGAGATCTCCGGACGGGTTGTTTCCCATTGATAGTCGAAAAGCACCTTGTGCCGTTCGGAATTTACGTCGCAAGTGTAGCGGAAACCGGGGCCGCTGAACTTGTGCCGTTCCGGCGGTGTTTTGCGGACGCAACGACCCTGCACAATCACCCGATGATGAATTTTTACCGGATAGGGCAGTGCCCAGGGGTGAAGGCGTTTTTCCGGTCCGGTGATATTTTCCACAACGAGAAACAGGCCGTGTGCTCCATAACGGAAAATGGCAGGAGGCTGCTCTGTTGCGGGACCCCAGGTTGGCAGGGCATGTCGGACACGGAGTTCAATGGTGTTCTTCGCGACATCATCTTCCACGCGCATTGTGTTTTCGGACAGGGATAATGCCGGAAAATGTTGCTTCAGGGCCTCTTCCCGTTTTTTGAAAAATGCAGCAGGCCCTTCGCGCAAAAGAATGGCACGCACATCATCGGCCAGCCATCCCGTGGCGCGAAGGGTTTGTTCGACTGTTCCATTCCGGTGTTTGCGGCTCAGGGTAAAATCTTCAGTCAGCGTGATTTCTCCCTGCGGTCGCTCAGGAATGGTCAGCAATTCTTCAGAGCCCTTCCGGATCTCAAGACCGCAGGCGTAGGGCGGCGGCATCAAGTGTGACAGATCTCCTCCCTGTCCAAGAAATGTCGGATCGACAAAGTGCCGGGTGCCCTCTGCATCCGAAAGAAAAGTGACGATGGCATGACTGAATGCCGCCGTGGAGGGAAGCACCCGCTTCACCGCATCGCGCCAGTTCGGGGCAACCAGCAACGGCCAAGCTTGAAAACCCATCGCTCGCAGCAAGGCCGTCAGCAACACGGTTTTGTCTTTGCAGTCTCCAAAACGGCGTCGCAGAACCGTTCCCGCACCATTGGGAAGCATTCCCCCACCGTGACCAAAATCGACAGCCAAATATCGTATTTCTTCCTGTACGAATCGAATGGCGGCACGAAGGGAAGCTTCCCTGTCGCCTTCCACACGCAATCGTTCCGCTTCAGCCGCAACAGCATCCGGACTCTCAGCGAGCGCTTCCATCCAGAGGTCCGAGATGAATTCAGCCACTTCCCTCCAGGTGGTCCAAGAAGAGACATCGATTATTGTCAGTGGCCAGTGATTGCCTGGAACATTCGGCTCGGGGACCACGATTGGAGGATTTTCAAGACTCCATGTGGCGCGATGAGGCGTTATGTCCTCAATGGGAAGTGGAGTGCCGGATTGGGAGGGAAGGGAAGGCGGGAGATGACGGGGTCTTGGGAGGACTGGGCGCCGCGGAACATCTGGAGAGGATGGGGAATGGATTCGCCATTGCAATGCGTTGCTTTCGTTCCGATGCAGTGAGAAAAAAGCCCGTGCCACAGGCGTGCTCCATGCCAAGGCAAAGAAAGTGGCAAAGCGGAGGCCCGGCAGCGAATCGCGAGGTTCGAGTGTCCATGCCAGTTCAATCGCATCGCCCACGCGTACATCTTCAAGAAGAGCGACCATCGAAACGTGTCCATTGAGCATCTGCTGCTCAAGTTGCTGCTCGCGCTGTCTCAGCATGAAGGACTCTCGACGGGCAAGAGATCGTTTCGTCCATGTGCCCTCCGAATTTCGGCGCCAGACGGCCAATTCATGAATCAACAGACGGTGAGCGGCGGGATCAAAATCAATTTCAACCTGTCCCAATGCCTGCACGGCGGACAAAGTGAGAAGCTTCCTGACGCTTCGCAGGGAGAATGTCTGGGTTGGCGTATGATGTTGTTCATCAATGAGGAGGAAGGCCACGGGGTATCCCTCCGGAGGAGAAAAATCCCAATCCGGCTCATGGCAATCCACCCACGCTGGTGGTGGAGCGACTTGCCATTCAGTTTCTTCGATGGGGACAACTCTCCGTACAGACATGTGCAGACGGGAGTAGAGGACACCGATAAAATGAAGTCAAGCGGGCTATATATCAAAATCGGAAGGGGGAACTTCCGTTGACCTGCGATTCGTATCCTGTGCGAAAGGCCCCTGTCTACCCGAGTTCTTCGAGGCCTTCCAAGGCGATCTGGGACCAGGTTTCCAGGGAATCTTTCCGTGCAAGAAGTTCCTCGCGGGTGGCGAAGCCGAGTTCGGCGATGGCTTTTTCTCCGGCGCTCACATTGGCGCTCTCCAGATCCACGATGTGGACGACGCCCAGATGGACCTTCCCGACTTCCGTCGAGTCATCGTTCAGCAGGGCGACGGCCCGTTCGGTGAAGCCTCCGCCGAGTTTCAATTCTTCGGAAATCTCCCGTCGCACCGCATTGTGATAGGCCGATTGATCGAAGGAAAACAGGCTTTCATCCGTGTCGTTGATGTGTCCGCCGATGCCGACGGAGCCTTTGGCCACCAGTCGCTTTTCGCCGGATTTTGCGCCGCGCGTGTAGTGCAGAATTTTTCCCCCGTGGCGGAAAATCGCGTAGGGGATCAGTTGTTTGAGCGAGGGGTCGTTCTCGGCGGCGGAACGTGGAACGAAAAAATTGTTCTCCTTCAGAAGAAAGCAGTTGAGGTAGCGCTCCACCTCCGGGCAGAGGCCTTGAAAGCTTCCCAGTTGGTCGAAAAGTTCCCGTTTGATGACCAGCACCTGTTCTTCTGTTTTTGCCATAAGGACGGCACTGTGCACGGGCTTTCGGTGTGTTCAAAGCGAAAAAAAGTCGCCTTTTTATGCAACGGGCGCAACAAGAGGCTTGCTCCATGGAGCGCAATCCCTATGATCTCGATCAAATCAGGCGGTTGACTCAATGAAACTCCAACGCATCTCCCTGGACCACATCGCGAAGCTCGCCGGTGTGCACAAGGCAACCGTGTCCCGTGCTTTGAGGAACCATCCCACCATTCCTGCGCATACGCGGGAGCGGATTCATGAGATTGCCAAGCGTGAGGGATACCGTCCGAATCCCCTTGTGGCCATGTATCAGGCGCAGGCCCGTTCGAGCCGGCCTCCCACGATGCAATCGGCTCTTGCCTGGTTGAATGATTATCCGAATCCCACCTGCTGGCAGGAGTTTCCCTGGTTGCGCGGGTATCTGCAGGGGGCCAGGGAACGGTGCGAGGCCAGGGGGTTCCGTCTGGATGAGATTTCGATCGGGGGCAATACGAATACAAGTGGTGCGGAAGTGGGACGGATCTCCGAGATTCTCCGGCAGAGGGGGATTTTTGGAGTCATTCTTCCCCTCATGTTGAACCAGCAATTTCTTCTTGAGGAATGGTCGGATTGCGTGATCGCACTCATTGGCAGCGGCAACCAGAGTGCTCCGGGGTCTGCCGCACCCTCGCGATTTTATCCCCAGGGGTTCCCGATTGCGGACCGCGACTTTTATTACAACCTCCGCCTGGCGTTTCAGACGGTGTTGCAGCGTGGTTACTCGCGGGTGGGTTTTATTTACAGCCGTTATCTGGACCGGGAATCCGAAGGACGTACGCAGGCGGCTTTTCTTGTGGAGCAATCCCTGCTTCCCGAGGCGCAACGGGTTCCGATTCTGTTTTTGGAGCGTTTCAAGGAGGGGCGTCCTCCGGCCTTCGACCGGTGGCTGGAGACCTACAAGCCGGATGCCATCCTTTCCATCAATCCCGTTGTGCGCGAATGGGTGCAGGCGTCCGGTCGTTCGGTGCCCGAGGATTGCGGTCTGGTGAATCTGAACGTGGTGGACGACGTGGAAAACTGGAGCGGCATCCGGGAGAACCATGAATTGATCGGAGCCGCCGCCGTCGATCTGTTGATCGGGCAGTTGAGCCGCAATGAGATCGGGATTCCCCGTCAGCCGCGCAAGGTTCTCATTCCCGGCGAATGGCACGAAGGCGGTACCCTTCGCGCCGCGTCATCCTTCGCCACGGAACGCCGCTGAAGCTTTACTTCAGGGTTCCCGTGCCCCAGCGGCGGTGCAGGAATCTTTCCCACGGGGCGAAGAGGAGTTTGTCCGCGAGCAGGCCGATGAGGATGAGGATGATCATGACGGCGACGACCTGATCCATGGCGAGAAGTTCGCGTCCGTATTGCAGGAGTTGGCCGAGGCCGAAGCCGGTGAGGATGGTGACGAAAATTTCCGCTGCCATGAGGGAGCGCCAGGCGAAGGCCCAGCCCTGTTTCATTCCCCCGACAAGATAGGGCAGGGAGGCGGGGAGGATGACTTTGATCCAGGTGTGGAGGCCGTGGGAGCCCATGGTTTTTGCGGCGCGCAGGTAAATGGGGGGCATGCTCCGCACGCCGTCGCTGGTGGCGATGATCACCGACCAGAGGGTGCCCATGACCACCACGAAAAGCATGGCGGCTTCGGTCTGACCGAACCATCCGAGGGCGAGCGGCACCCAGCAGACGCTGGGAAGGGCCTGCATGCCGAGGGCCAGGACCCCGACGGTGTCGCGGAAGATCCGGAATTTGGCGGTGAAGAGACCGAGGGGGATGCCGAAGAGCAGTCCGACGGCATAGCCCATAAGGAGGCGCTTCACCGTGACAAGCATGGCAGTTTCCAGAGTGCCGTCCGAAAGGGCCTGCCAGATGTAGGTGGCGACGTTCGACGGGGGCGGGAACATGACCTGGGAGACATCTCCCGAGCGGGCCACAATCTCCCAGGCACCGATAAGGATGGCGAAAAAGACGAGAGATGTGAGGGCGTGTTTCATTCGGCGGCCTCCAATCCTTCTCCGGCGGTGAAGCCTTTCAATGTGGAGGTGATTTCCGAGGAATAGTGGGCCAGTTCCACGCTGTTGATGTCGCGGGGTCGCGGCAGCGAGATGGCGAATTCCCTGCGGATGCGTCCGGGGTTGGGGGAAAACAGGACGACCCGGTCTCCGAGGCAGGCCGCTTCACGGACGTTGTGGGTGACGAAGATGATGGTTTTTTTCCGGGCCTGCCAGATTTTCTGGATGTCGCCGTAGAGTTGTTCGCGGGTGAGGGCGTCGAGGGCGGCGAAGGGTTCGTCCATGAGGAGAACGCGGGGATTCGGGGCCAGTGCCCGGGCCAGAGCCACGCGTTGCTTCATGCCTCCGGACAACTCATGGATGTTGGCGTGGTGGAATTTTTCCAGTCCGACAAGCTGGAGGTAGTATTGAGCGACTTCGAGGCGTTCTTTGTTGGTGAGGCCGGGCTTGAGCTTGAGGCCGAAGAGGACATTGCCGATGACGTCGAGCCAGGGGAAGAGGGCATGTTCCTGAAACATGACCATGCGGTCCCGTCCGGGTTCGCTCACGGGGGCTCCGTTCGCGAAGACGCGGCCGGAGTCCGGATGTTCCAGGCCGGCGATGATGTTCAGAAGCGTGGATTTTCCGCAGCCACTGGGGCCGACGAGGCAGACGAATTCACCTTCCGAGACGCGGAGGGTCACATTGTCGAGAGCGAGGACGACACGATGCTTCGTGGTGAAGGTTTTCGAGATGCCATCCACCTCGATCCGTTCCGCCGCGACATTTTTCAATTCATGCTCGAGACTCATGGTTGCCAGATCAGCTTGTCCAAATTGACTTCCGCACGGAGAAAGCCGACTTCGCGCGCTTGTGCGAGAAAAATCTCAAAGGGGGCGGTGGAAATCGCATCGTCAAAGACCAGGCGCTGCCAGGCATCCGCGACCAGATCGGCGGGAATCTGCTTGCGGGTGATCGCACTGAGTTCGTCGCGCACGCGCCGACGGGCTTCGTCCGGGTTTGCCAGCACCCAGGCGGTGAGCTCG
>JADHED010001683.1_pt1 | contig 17713 bp, 20 predicted proteins | sample 8952041 | NCBI WGS metagenome assembly JADHED01 (sample SAMN16124423, study PRJNA663239) | bioreactor sludge metagenome | isolation source: sludge (control) | place: India:Bengaluru | collected 2018-09-08
ATCCATCCCCTGAGGCTTGGCAACTGCATCCTTGTGCTTGGATACCCCCCTCCAGACACGACCCTCCCCTGACCTTCCCATGACTACGCACCCGAAACTGAACTGCCGCGGCTAACCCTAAACGATCCTGGAGCTACCGCCATGCCCGGTGAACTGCCCTTCGATAACCTCCTGGCCGTCCTCTTCGGCTTCGCCTTCCTGCCCCTGGTCCTGTTGCTGAGCGGGCGGCTTGGCCTCTATACCGTCATCCGCGAGCGCGAGGCCCAGGTCTATACCCTGTTTGGCAAGGTCCTGGGCACCCTGGAGGAGCCGGGGATCCGTTTCCCCCTGCTCCACTTTGGGCTCAAGGCCCTGCTGGTGCCCCTGTTCGGCGAGATGCACCGGGTCGATACCCGACTGCGCCAGAACTACCTGCGGGACCAGATGGTGAACTCGGGGGAGGGCACGCCCATGGGGGTGGGGATCTGGTACGAGATGCAGGTCAACGACCCCGTGGCCTACCTGTTCGCCAACGCCAATCCCGAGGGCTCGCTGGAGGCCAACGTCTCCAGCGCCACCATCTCCACCCTGAGCAATCTGGAGATGGACAAGATGTTGGAGGACCGTCATCAGCTCAGCCAGCAGGTGCGCCACACCGTCTCCCCCCTGTCGGAAAAATGGGGCTACCGGCTGGGCTCGGTCTATATCCGCAAGGTGGCCTTCACCGACCGGCAGATGGTCGACAACATCACGGAGAAGGTGGTAAAGCGCCTGGTCCAGGTGACCAGCGCCATGAAGCAGGACGGGGAGAACCGGGTGGGCCTGATCAAGAGCCAGACCGCCTACAAGGTGTCGCAGAAGATGGCCGAGGCCAGCGCCGCCCGTCCCGCCGTGGTCGGCGACGCCCTCAATGCTATCGCCAAGCAGGACCCGGAGGTCCTGGAGGCCGTGCTGGAGGTCTTGGAGACGGAGCGGCTCATCCACTCCGGGGCCACGGTGGAACTGGTACCACCCGGGGCCCGGGTGCTGGTGTCCCTGGGGGGCGCCCGCGAGGGGGAAGGGCACGCCGCCCAGCAAGCGTGACGAGCGCCTCCCCCGGTCGATACCCCGTCGGCAGCTACGACCGCCACCTTGCTGTCGCCTCTCACTAGCGGCCCCACCCAACTCCCCGCGGCTCATCCTCTCGGCGGACGCCCTGGCCTTCGTTCGAGCCTGCGCTCCCCGCCGCTTCGGCTAGAGAGGGGAAAGGCCCGGAACGCCCGGGATCAGCCGGACTCGCCCTCCCCATTCAGCACGCAGGGCTCCCCGGAGCCGAGCCAGAACGCCAGGCTTTTGTGCAGGAACTCGGCCCAGGGCATGTAGTGGGAACCATCGCAGGAGAAATTTAGGCCGACGATGCCGTTGAAGATGTTCAGGGAGCCGGAGCGCAGATAGATGGTCTCGTCCATCAGGCGCAGGGCCTTGAAGGTGGTGAAGACCTCCCGCACCCGCTCCAGGGGGATCTCCGCGTCGCTGGGGTAGGGGCGACGGGGGTAGGCCAGGCAGATACCGGGATCGGCCAGGTCCTCGTAAGCAAGAATACGGAAGCGGAAGGGGTCGTCCATCAGCCACAGGGTGGCCCGGGAGCTGGAAAAGTGCAGCTTGGCGTGGAAGACCCCATGGGCGGCGAAGAGCTCGACGATCAGGTCCAGGATCGGGTCGATGCGCTGGTCCATGAGGCTCTCCACCCGCTGCTGCTGGAAGAGGCCGCCGCGGATGGCCGGATCGCCCTTGAGTTGCAGCCACTGGCCCGGCTGTTCATAGAGTTCCCGGGTCAGGGGCAGGTCGCGTAGGTCGAAGTCCGCGCCGAGGAAGCCCAGGAGGCGACCATCCCGGTCCTCCAGGCGCTGGATGGCGGTGAGGGACGGGCGGCGGGCATTGCGGCTGATATAGACCGCGGAGAGGGAGAAGCCCTCGCCGGCCAGGGCCTCCGCCAGATAGGGGCGATCGTGACGGTCGCGGCCCAGATGCTCGGGCAGGGGTCCCTGGGGCGAAATGTTCGCCGTGATCTGGCGCGCGTTGGCGTCCAGGATGTAGAGATATTTGCACGAGGCCAGCGACGGCAGGGCCCGCGTCAGGATCGCTTCCAGGGCCTGACGCTCCGGCCAGGCGGACCGGCAGGGGAGTTCCAGCCGGCCCAGGGCAGCCGCCAGGCGGCCCTGCAGCAACATGCGTTGACGGGCGACGATGGTTTTGAGCGCCTGGCTCATGCTGGTTTCTCCATCTGCATCAGGGCAAGGGCCCGACGGTGATTAGGGTCATCGCGGGGTTGATCCGGAAGGCGCGGTCTCCGCGGAGGGCGGCATCATATCCCCATCGCTGCTTCCTTTGCGTAATGCCCTTAAACCTCCGCGGCCGGTGTTTACCCTTTCTCTGAGGGAAATCATAATTCTGGTATAGTATGTTGTTAACGGATATACGGAAACGTTATTAAGCTCAAGATCAAATGGCGGATTTCAAGACCCACCTTTATGGCGCGGCGGCGGCCAGTGGTCTGGCGGCCTTGGGGGTGTACAGCCTGGGCTGGACCACGACCGGCCACGCGCAACTGCTGTTCCTATATGGGGTGGCGGGGGGGTTGCTGCCCGATATCGACGCGCCCAAGTCCACGCCCGTGCGGGGCTTTTTCGCCCTCCTGGGCGTGGTCCTGGCCTTTGCCATGACCTTTCCCTTCGTCGGGCGCTACCCCCTGATCGGTCTGGGGGGCATCTGGCTGCTGGTGTTCGTGACCGTCCGCTTCGGTATTTTCGCCCTCTTCGTCCGCTACACCGTCCACCGCGGCATCTGGCACTCCGGACTGGCGGCCATCGCCGTCGGTCTGGCCGGTGTGGTCCTGAGCCATCAGGCCCTGGGGATGCCCGCCTGGCAGTCCTGGCTGGCCGGCGCCTTCGTCACCCTGGGTTATCTCACCCATCTGGTCCTGGATGAGTTCGCCAGCGTCAACCTGCTGGGCAAGCGGATCAAGCGCTCCCTCGGCACGGCCCTCAAGCCCTTCAGTCTGGCCTACCCGGGCGCCAGCCTGGCAATGCTGCTGGCCGCGCTGATCCTTGGTGCCCTGGCCCCGCCCCTGGCGCCCGTCCTCGCCGTGGCCAACCACTATGGGCTGGCGACTCCTGATCTCAGTCTGGATCTCAGTCTGGATCTCCGTCCGGGCTTGCGGGCGGCGGGTGACTGGTTCACGCTAGACCTCGATCGCCTGCTGGGGGGGCCGCCGCGGGGATCGTTACCCACGGCGGAGGCGGGGCGCGCCGCCGGTGGTTGAGGGGCGGCCGGGCGAGGAATCAGGCAGCGAGCATGCATAAGCAGGAATTGGATCGTCTGGCCATCGGGCTCATGGTGGTGCTGTGCGCCATCTGGGGCTTGCAGCAGGTGGCGATCAAGATCGCCAACGCGGGCATTTCCCCGATCTGGCAGGCCGGGCTGCGCTCCCTGGGAGCGACCGCCGTCATCACTCTCTGGGCCCTGCTGCGTGGGGTACGACTCTTCGAGCGGGACCACACCCTGTGGCCGGGCCTGGCCGTCGGCCTGATGTTCGCCGGGGAATTCGCGCTCATCTTCATTGGACTGGAGTACACCCCCGCCTCCCGTGGGGTGATTTTTCTCTATACCGCGCCCTTCTTCGTCGCCCTCGGTGCCCGCTGGTTCCTGCCAGGGGAACGGCTGCGCGCCGCCCAATGGTGGGGCATGGGGCTGGCCTTTGTCGGGGTGGTGCTGCTCTTCGGCGAGCACCTCTGGCAGACCGACGACCAGGCCTGGCGGGGGGACCTGATGATTCTGGGTGGGTCCATCCTCTGGGCGGCAACGACCCTGACGATCAAGGCCAGCGCCCTGGCCCGGTCCTCGGCGGAGAAGATGCTGCTCTATCAACTGGCGATCTCCGCCCTGCTGTTGCCGCTCCTGTCCCTGGCCCTGGGGGAGCCCGGCGTCTTCGCCCCCTCGGCCCTGATCTGGGCGAACGTCGCCTTCCAGGCGGTGATCGTGGCCGGGATCTCATACCTGGCCTGGTTCTGGTTGATCCGTCACTATCCGGCCACGCGCCTGTCCTCCTTCTCCTTCCTGACCCCGGTGATGGGCGTGCTCATGGGCGGCCTCATCCTTGACGAACCCCTGACGGCCACGGTCTTCACCGCTCTGTTCCTAGTCGGGACGGGGATCTGGATCGCCAATCGGCCAGCGGGGTAAGACCTTGAGGATGAAGGCGCGGTCCTCCGCTGCCTGCACATCACGCCGCCGCGCGCGCCAGCTCCGGCGCCACCTTCGTCACGCGCACCGAGGCTCGCAGCCCAAGCGCGGCCAGTGCCGCCTCTAACTGCGAGAGGCGGGACTCATGATCCAGATCCAGAATCCGTCGCACTTGACGCCCAGAGATATGCAGGCGCTCGCCCAATTGCGCCTGGGTCAGGCCCTGATCGCGCATGGCGGCATAAATGGCCAGTTTCAACGCGATTCGCGGCGCCGGGGTCACCACCGGCTGCCCGCGCGCCGCGCGCCGCGCCCGCGGCAGTGGGCGGCCGGCGTCGAGATAGCCAGACAGCGCCACTACCAGGGCATCCTCGGCCTGGGCCAGCGCCTCGACTGCAGTGGCGCCGGCGGTCATGGCTTCCGGCACATCGGTGAAAAACGCGCCTACCTGGCCGTTGGCGTAGGTTTTGAAAGTGACGGGATAGCTCAGGTTCATGCTTGCAGGTTCCTCAACCGGGTGCCCAGTTGTTTACAGATATCGTCCAGAAATTCCGCGTCGTAATCGGTCGCGCCATGTACGGGGACCTTGGCCTGCCGGCCGTTCAGCCGCACCAGCTAGTGGCCGCCCTTGCCGCGCCCCTTAATGATTTCGGCGTTCGCCGCTTGCAGCAACTTCAGGAATTGCTTGGCTTTCATATTGATTATGAAAGGACAAAAATGTCCCATAGTCAAGCGCCAGGATGACGCGGCACCCCATGAGCAACCGCCTCTCTTCCTGTCCTCCACCCCGGCCAGCAGACCATCCTTGCCGACCACAAGGATCCGGGGTTCAATGACCCCGTCGTCACAACCGTGGGGAATCGCCATGATCTGGACACTGCACATCCAACTGCTTTGGGGCCGCTGGGCTGAAGGGGAATGGGCGGCGACTCTTGCCCTCGACGGCTCGTCGACGCTGGAGGATCTGCATTTTCTGATCCTGAAGGCGATCGGTTTCGACAACGATCACCTGTACAGCTTCTTTGTTGCCCGCACGCCCCGGAGCCATCCGCGCGTTCTTTATGACGAGGAGTCGGACCGACTGCCCTGGGAAACGACCCTGGACAGCCTCTTTCCGCTGCCTCAGGCACGCAAGCTCTTTTACCTGTTCGACTATGGTGACTCCTGGACTTTCCAGATTAGCCGGAGCCGCAAGAAGCCATTCGTTGCCGAACCCGGCGGCGCTTATCCGCGCCTCATCGCAGAGACCGGCAAGCGGCCAGAGCAGTACCCCTGTTTTGAATGATTGCCCAATCGCCCCCGGGGCGGAGACCGTCTGGTAAAGGTCCAGCAGCGCGCTGCCCGTCGTGACGGTTGGGGCGGATGCAGGCCATGGTCAACCGCTTGCGGCCCACAAGCTTGCGGCCCGAGCCTTGGGGCCTGGGATGGGTTAGATTGGCCAGAATGACCTTAAGCGAGGGCGGAACTGGGCTATTACGAAGTACGACTCCCGGCCCCTTGCTCCCCCCTGGTCAACCTTCCATCCACTCCAAAATTCAATAAGAAGGAGGCATACATGGACGACACCACCCTGGAAACCACCGATCTGACCTTGCCCCCGCTGATCCGCCTGCGGGTGGAGATGCAGGCCCTTGACCCCATCCGCCTGCCGCCCTATGCCGGCTCCGCCTGGCGCGGGGTGCTGGGGCACGGCCTGCGTCAGGCCGCCTGCGTCACCCGCGCCCGTACCTGCGCCGGTTGCCTGTTGTTGGAGCATTGCGTCTATACCCGCCTCTTCGAGCCCCAGGCCCCCGCTGGCCAACAGGACCAACGCTTCGCCGCGCCGCCGCGGCCCTACGTCCTGGAAATCGACCCCCGCGCCCCCCGGGAATACCCCCCCGGGTCTTCCCTTTCCCTGGGCATGACCCTGCTCGGCGAGGCCCTCCGCCAGGTGCCTTACCTGATTCACGCCCTCCAGCTGGCCGGGAACCGTGGCCTGGGGCAGAACCAAGCACGTTTCAGCGTCGTGCGTCTCTTGCAGGAGCGGCAACCGGGCAGCGGCGACTGGCAACCGGTTTATAACGCCGAAGAGGGAAGGTACACGCCCTTGCCCCCGGCCGCCGTCTCCACGCCTCCCGCCCCGGAGCGAGTCCGAGTGCGCTTGCTCACCCCGCTGCGCCTCAAGCGCCATGGGCACCTCACCAGCCCGGAGCGCTTCACCGCGGAGGATTTCCTCTTCAGCCTCGTTGGCCGACTGCACCTGCTCGCCAGCCATCATGGCGGCAACTCCGAGCCACTAGCTTGGCCCCGGTTCTACGCACCGGCCAAGACGGTCATCCTGTCCCAGCCCCAGTTACGTTGGCATGAATGGACCCGCTACTCCTCCCGCCAGAACACCCTGATGGAGTTGGGCGGCCTCCTGGGTACGTTCGAGCTGAGCGGTCTCGAACTCGCCACCCTGTGGCCCGCCCTGTGGTGGGGACAATGGGTCCACATCGGCAAGGGCACCACCTTCGGCCTGGGTGCCTACCGCCTCGAAGTTGGCTTCGTTTCGTAGTAAGTCCCCTCCAGGGTGTTGGCTGCGATTCGCGACAAGCAGCGTCCGGGAAGTTGGCTTCGTTTCGTAGTAGAGGCTCCGCCGGTCCGTCACAAGCTTGCGACCCCGGCACGCTCGAAGTTGGCTTCGTTTCGTAGTAGCGGCCCCGCCGGCCCGCCACAAGCTTGCGGGCCCGGCACACCCGCTGCTTCTGGGGCATGCTTCCCCCTGAACCGCGGGCGCTGATTTGCCAGGACTCACCAGGACCCGCCAGGGAGACAAGGACGACGCGGTTCTTTACCGCCCCGCCAGCCGGCGGGTAACATCGCCCTAACAACGAAAAAGGGACGCCATGACGGACCACCCTTATCCGCGCCGGATTCTCCTCGCCGTGACCGGGCTCACCCCCCAGGTGATCACGGAGACCCTCTTTGCCCTGGCGGTCCAGCGCCAGCCGGCCTTCATCCCCACCGACATCCACCTACTCACCACCCACGAGGGCGCCGAAGCTGCCCGCCTGGGTCTGTTGAGCGATGAGCCCGGCTGGTTTTATCGCCTGTGCGAGGATTACGCCCTCCCGGCCATCCGCTTCGATGTCAGCCACATCCACACCCTGGTGGACGACCAGGGCCAGCCGCTGAGTGACATCCGCACGCCGGCGGACAACCAGCGCGCCGCCGACACCATCACCGAACTGGTCCGCCACTTCACCGCCGACCCCACCGCCGCGCTTCATGTCTCCATCGCCGGCGGACGCAAGACCATGGGCTACTACCTGGGTTACGCCCTGAGCCTCTTCGGCCGCCCCCAGGATTGCCTGTCCCACGTCCTGGTCAGCGAACCCTTCGAGGGCTGCCCGGACTTCTATTACCCCACCCCCTACAACCGGGTCATCGTCCTGCGCGACAACAAACTGGCCGACACCCGGGATGCTCAGGTCACCCTGGCGGAGATCCCCTTCGTCCGCCTGCGCGACGAACTCAACAACCGCCTCCTGACCGGTGCCGCCAGTTTCGGCCAGACCGTCGCCGCCGCCCAATGCGCCCTGCTGCCGCCGGCGCTGGTCATCGACCTGCCTCACCGGCGCTTGACCGCCGCGGGCGAACCCGTCGACCTGCCCCCCGTCGATTTGGCCTTCTACAGCCTCATGGCCCGCCGCCAGTGCCAGGGCAAGGGCTTCGTCAGCCGGGGCGCCAGTGGCCTCGATCAAGCCTTCCTCGCTGAGTACCGCCAGATCGTCGGTGATCACTCCGGCGAGATGGAGCGCATCGAGGAGGCCCTGAAGGCCGGCATGGACGTGGCCTATTTCGACCAGCGCAAGTCCCGGGTCAACGGCCTGTTGGAAGAGGTCCTCGGTCGCCAACTGGCCGCGCCCTACCTGATCCAGAGCGAGGGCCGGCGACCCAAAACCCGCTATGGCGTGGGGCTGCCCGCCAACGCCATCCGGTTCGGAGCGGTCGAATCGACGGCAAAACCCACCAACCCTTTGTTTTATCCACAGATCAGCCATAGGCGGAGTTAAGCATGTTCGCTCATCGCATCAAGGCCCAGGTCACGCCCAACCAACCACTAATCCTGCCTCTTCCTCCGGATATGCCATCAGGTGAGGTGGAGGTTATCGTCCTCTTCCCAGAGGCGCCCATTCAGCCAAGCGCTTTCTCTACGGTGAGAGAGTTTTCCGCCTGGCTGAGAGAGCAGGCACCAAGCCAGCGCAGCCGGGAGGAAATGGATCACCAAATCGAAGAAGAGCGCGCATCGTGGAAATAATCACACGACGGGTTTATCTGGATGCCTGCGTGGCGATTTATTACGTGGAACAACATAGAACCCTGTTTCAGAAGGTTGATTCAGCCCTGTTCCCAGCATCCGGCGAAAAGATCATCCCCGTTTTTTCTGACTTGACTCGCATGGAATGTAGGGTCTTGCCATTGCGCAACCAGGATCAGGCGTTACTAGCCCGCTATGACGCTTTCTTCAAATTGCCCGACTGCGGATTTGTGTCCCTGGATACAACCGTCTTCGATCTTGCGACTGAATTGCGCGCCCAATTCGCCTTGAGGACACCAGATGCCCTGCACTTGGCTGCTGCAATGCGGTATGGCTGTCACGAGTTTTGGACCAATGATGAACGTTTGTCCAAGGCGGCAGCCAACCACCTCGCGGTAATCGTTTTTTAGATCCGTTCAGATGGGAGTACCAGACCACAAGCTTGTGGTCCATGCCCCACCTACCCGGTTGACACACCCCGCCCGCCTGCCGGAAGAACTGCTCCGCGCATCCGACAGGCTGCTGAACCGACGTCACAAGCTTGCCGCTCCTGCCTTATCACCCTGGGCATGACATCATCCGAACAATCTTCGGAGACAAACCATGAAAACCTATGAATACACCCTCCGCTTCAACACCCCCGCCTTTCTCGGCAACGCCGAACAAAGCGCGCAGTGGCGCACACCACCCATTAAGGCGCAACTCAGGCAATGGTGGCGGGTAGTCTGGGCCGCCGATCACGGATTTCCGGTAGATGTATCGGCCATGCGCCGGGAGGAGGGACGGCTATTCGGCGTCGCAAGCGATGGCGGGGGCGACAGCCGCAAGAGCTTGGTGCGCATTCGGCTGGACAAATGGGAACTTGGGAAGCTGAACAACTGGCAAGGGCCAGACCAGAGCGTTTCACATCCAGAGGTAAAGAATCGCGAAGGTCGCTTGGTGCCAGTGGGTTCGCAACTCTATCTTGGCTATGGCCCGCTGATGTTTCGTCAGGGAACGACTCTCAAGGCCAACGCTGCCATCCAGGAAGGCGATTCAGCCACGCTCTCCCTGGCGGTACCGACGGCGCACCAGGATGCCGAGCTTTCCCGCCTGCTCGAACGCAATGTCCCGCGCATCGAACGCGCCTTGTGGCTCTTGGACCGCTACGGCACCCTGGGTGGCCGCAGCCGCAATGGCTGGGGTTCCTTCGCCTTGCTCCCTCTCCCATCGGGAAAGGGCCGGGGTGAGGGAGCGACGTTTGCGGGGGCGACACCGCTCCGCCCCTGGCAAGAAGCACTCGCCATCGACTGGCCGCACGCCATCGGCCGGGACGACCATGGCGCGCTCATCTGGCAGACCGGCCCGCACGGGGAGTGGAAGGCGCTGATGAAGACCCTGGCCGTGCTGAAGATCGGGCTGCTATTGACTAGCCATCCGGCCCCATCCGACGACACCCGCTGAGCCAGCCTAACCGCTGGTTTTTTCATGTCTGTTTGTCCGATAACCGGATAACGTCATCCATTGACATCCGGGGTACGCTGGGGGTATTTTCTGGGGTATCGGCCCATACCCCAGCGAGCGATACCCCCATGCCCCTGACCGATACCACCATCCGCACGGCCAAGCCCGGCGCCAAGCCCGTCAAGCTGTTCGACGAGGGCGGACTGTTCCTGCTGGTGACCCCCGCCGGGGGCAAGCTGTGGCGTCTGAAGTATCGCCATGGGGGCAAGGAGAAGCTGCTGGCCCTGGGGGCCTATCCGGCCGTGGGGCTGAAACTGGCCCGTCAGAAGCGCGACGAGGCACGCGCCCTGCTGGCGGAAGGCACCGACCCGGGCGAGGCCCGCAAGGCGCAGAAAGCGGCGGAAGCGGCGAAGACGGCAAACACGTTGGAGGCCGTGGGGCGAGAGTGGCACGCCAAGATGACCCCCACCTGGTCCGTGGGCCATGCCTCTAACGTCATCAGCGCCCTGGAGCGCAACATCTTCCCCCACCTAGGCAACAGGCCCATTGCCGAGATCACCGCGCCCGAACTTCTGGCGGTTATCCGGCGTATCGAGGCACGCGGCGCCGTGGACGCGGCCCACCGTAACTTGCAAGTTTGCGGGCAAGTCTTCCGCTATGCCGTGGCCACCGGGCGTGCCGAGCGCGATCCGACCGGCGACCTTCGCGGCGCCCTACCGCCCACCAAGGGCGAACACTTCGCCGCCATCACCGAGCCCAACGACGTGGCCAAGCTGCTGCGGGCGCTTGACGGCTACCGTGGCACCCTGACCGTGAGCTGTGCCTTGCGCCTGGCCCCGCTGGTCTTCGTCCGTCCGGGCGAGCTGCGCAAGGCCCAATGGGCTGACATCGACCTGGAAGCCGCCGAGTGGCGCTTCACCGTCACCAAGACGAACACGCCGCATATCGTCCCACTGGCCTCCCAAGCCGTGGCAATCCTCAAGGAACTGCACCCACTGACCGGGGGTGGGAGCTATGTCTTCCCCGGCGCCCGGAGCAGCACCTACCCCATGAGCGAAAACGCCATCTTGGCCGCCCTGCGCCGCATGGAGATCCAGAAAGACGAGATGACCGGACACGGTTTCCGCGCCCTCGCCCGCACCACCCTTGACGAGGTACTTGGCTACCCCGCCCACCTGATTGAGCATCAACTCGCCCATGCCGTCAGGGACCCGAACGGTCGGGCCTATAACCGCACGGCACACCTGCCTGAGCGACGGGCGATGATGCAAGCCTGGGCCGATCATCTCGACAAGCTCAAGGCCGGCGCCACCATCATCCCCTTCCACCGAGCGGCGGCATAAGGTTCACGCCGCGCCTAGGCCAAGGCTGATCACCAAGGCCGAAAAGCCGGGACACCCTTGCCCGGCTGGCGTGGCTCCTCATTCAAGGGCCAGCGCACTCAAGGGAGCGCACATGAACGACGAAATTTTCCGCATTGCCCGTTCCATCGGCCAACTGCACACCATGTCACCCAAGCTAGCGGAGATGGAAGAGGCCATGCGTCTGGAGCGAGAGCACGCCGAAGCCATGGTGGCGCTCAAGAAAGGCCACCGGCCACGACCCCAAGACGCCCCGTCGCGATCCATTGGCGAGTTCCGGCCAACGGACGCCATCGCCAGCGCGACATACGGCCGCTTGCTGGCAGCGCTTAACGCCTTCGACCCAGCCAATACACCAAGGTCAAAAAAGGTATTTCAGTCCGAACTTGAATCGCTGGGCTGTGATACGCGGGAACAAGAGGTTTTCGCGAAGATTGTCTCTGAGCACTTCGGTCATGACTGGCGGAACTGACAGTTTGAACCGTCATATGACAGATTGGACTGTCACATTTTCGGGGTAGTAATTAGCTATCCACCTTAACAAACGAAGGCGGATAACCATGCACTCACTTCCCGAAACGGGCTTTTTACGACTCCATCAAATCATCGGCAACCCCAAGGCCGATCCCCCTATCCCGCCCATCATTCCGGTTTGCAAAAGCGTTTGGTGGCAGGGGGTGAAGAGCGGGCGGTTCCCACCGGCAGTCAAGCTAGGCCCGCGAACCACCTGCTGGCGGGTAGAGGACATCCGCAACCTGATTGCGGAAGGGGGGCGGCCATGAGACCTGCCACCCAAAAGAAAGGCCAGACCCCTGCCCGGGCTGGCCTTGCGATCAACTACCTCGTGATAACGAGAAACCGTCGCGAAGAGGTCTCAGAAACCCCTTCGCGTAAACCCCCGACTGAGTGAGAGTCTGGGGAGACCGGCGATTGATATTGTAAGGGTATTACTGCCCTTCTGTCTCGCTGGCCTATCCCGCCCTCGTCAGTCGGTCATCCAACCTCTGGAGACCGACATGCACACTTCCCCCATCCTCCCGGCCGCCCACCAAGTGGCCAGAGTGGTCCTGACTTCCCTCTCGTATCACAAGCGCATCACGCCTGACGACATCCGTCAGCGTGGTAACTGGCTCTATGGCGCCAAGATGCTGGCAAGCGTCCTGAACGACGAGGACGCGGCAAACCTGCTGCATCAAGTGGACATGCACCTTCTGGACCTCGCCGCCAGCCCTGGCACCGACGCGGATCTCCGCACCGAGCTGGGCAAGCTCATGATGCGGATCAATGGCCAGGGCCAGGAGGTCAGCCAGTGAGCATTATCCCCATCATTGACTGGACCGCCCCCGGCGCCCATGCCCTGCTCCATGGCCTGGCATCCGCCAGGCTGGCTGGCAAGGAGATAAGCCGGCGCCGCCCAACCCTGCTGCTGCGCCTGCCAGCGACTGAAGGGTGGAACCTGATCATCAAGCCTGTCCTGGTCAGTTCTCCAACCGGCTGGCGGTTACTTGATCGCCTGCCCATGAATCTGGTGACTGATCACCCGGGAGGGATTGGCGCCGATCTGATGCCAGACGATAGGCTCCTCATGAGACGGTGGTGGAAGGACCCCGCCCGTACCATGGGCGAGCTGGAAATTCTGCGAGCAACATTGCAAGGCTTCGCCACCGATCCAGCCGGCGCCGTGCGCCTTGGCCTGCTGAACTGCGCCGTCTGTCAGCGCAAGTTGACCGATCCGGTATCAGTTGCGCGTGGTATCGGTCCTGAATGTTGGTCGCCATTCGAGGCCGTCATTCAGGCCGTGCAGGCCAGGCTTATGGAGGAGCGCCAATGATCGCCCCGGTTATCAACATCGCCAGCGCCCGCAAGCCGACCCTAACCCCGGCTGAGCTTCTAACCCGTTTGCGCATCGAGGGGCTGCGCGTCTACCTCAAGGATGGCTCCTTGTTTGTCGGGCCACAGTCCGCCGTGACGGCCGAGCAGCGCAAGCTCATCCGCGAACATCGGGATGGCCTGATCGGGAAGCTGATTGCCGAAAAAGACGCGGACATCGAATTGCTGCAAAGGGATTTGAAAGCCAGCGAAGACAAGCGAACGCATGCCGAAACCCTGCTGGAGCTGACCAGAATCCAGCTTGGGATTGAGCGTGAGTATGGAAGCATCCGGCGATCACAGCCCGCCTTGCCGCCCATCCCCGAGGATATCCGTCGCTTCATCGCCTCTCGCTGTCATCCCGACCACAATCAAGACAGCGAGGTCTCCACCCGGGCCATGGCCTGGCTGAACGCGGTCCCGCGGGAGGCCCGCCCATGATTGACCACCGCACCTCCTTTGCCGACGCGATCATCGCCGCGGGCCTGACCCCGCCCCCGGAGATCATCGACGATGGAGCGCTTCACCGCTTCGCCCCCAATGGAAAGAAAGCCGACCTAGCGGGATGGTACATCCTGCACGGTGACGGCATCCCCGCCGGCGCCTTCGGTGATTGGCGCGAGGGCATGGTGCAGAACTGGAGGGCCGACATCGGCCGCCGGTTGACGGATGCCGAGGAGAAGGCCATCCGCCAGCGCGCCAACCTGGTCCGCAAGGCCCGGGAAGCGGCGGAACGCCAAGGCCATGAGGAAGCGGCCGCCAAGGCCGAGGCCCTGTGGCAGGCCGCCAAGCCCGTGACCGCCATCAGCGATCATCCCTATCTGGAGCGCAAGCGGGCCTCTGTCTATCAGAACGTGCGCCTCGGCCCCGACGGCTGGCTCCTGGTGCCCATGCGGGATATCGACGGCAAGCTGTGGAACCTGGAGCGCATCGCCCCGGCTAAGCCGGCCACCGGGACCGACAAGAAAGGTCTTTTCCAGGGTAAGCGGACTGGCCTGTTTTTCACCCTTGGGGCGATCAAGTACGGCAACGTCATCCTGCTGGCGGAGGGTTTCGCCACCGGCAACAGCCTGTATCAGGCCCTCAACTATCCCACCGTGGTGGCGTTCAACGCGGGCAACCTGGCCCCCGTGGCCAAGGCCCTGAGGCAACGATATCCAGACCATTTGATTGTCGTCTGTGCTGACGACGATTACCGCACCAAGGGCAACCCCGGGATGAAGAAAGCCAGCGAGGCCGCCTTCCAGACGGGTGGCGTGGTGGCGGTTCCTGACTTCGGCAACGACCGGCCCGAGGGCGCCACCGACTTCAACGACCTGCACCTGGCCACCGACCTGGCCACCGTGCAGGCACAGGTAGAGACGGTCATCCGGGTGGCGCGTGGTGAGGGTGGCGACACCGCCTCGGTTTTGCCAACAAATTTGTTGGCAACCGAGCCTGATACCGGGCCAGAGGACACCCAGGCCGCCTGGACCGTGCCGGGAGATGAGGCACCACCTGAGCTATGTTCCAACGATGGAACATTGCCCGACCCGGAGCCGGCGAAGGTCACCGACAGTGAGCACCAGGAAGAGGGCGCCGCCTTCCCGCCGCCAATCGAGTCACGGCCCTGCTATGCGGTTATCGACGAGTGGCGCGAAGCGGGCAAGGGCAAGGCTAAGCGCAAGTTTCGGCCGGGTGTCTACTTCTGCGACTACCAGGCACCGACCGAAAAAAAGGATGCCGTGGTGTCTGAACTCTGGATCTGCTCCCCACTGCACATCGACGCCACCACCTTCGACGGCCAGGCCAATAACTTCGGCCGCCTGCTACGTTTCCTCAACAGCATCGGCCAATGGCGCCAATGGGCCATGCCGATGGAGCTGCTCAGAGGATCGGGTGAGGAGCTGCGCGGCGAACTCCTGGCCATGGGCGTGGCGATTGACCCCTATCGGCGGAGTCACCTGGCCACCTATCTCCAAGCCAAGACCCCCAGGAGGCGGATGCACTGTGCCCTGCAAACCGGCTGGGCCTCCGGTTCGTTCGTCCTCCCGGATGCCGTCATCGGCCCGACGGCCGCGGGTGTCATCTTCCAGAGTGGCGAGCGAGCCCATGACGAGTACACCCAGGCCGGGACCCTGGAAGGCTGGAGAGACACCATCGCCGCCATGGCCGTGGGCAACCCGCTACTGATGGTAGCGCTATCGGTCGCCTTCGCTGGCCCCCTCCTGGCCAAGTGCCACCATGAGGGTGGCGGTATCCATTTCGTGGGCGACAGTAGCACCGGGAAGACTACCCTGATCGAGGCCGCCTGCTCAGTTTGGGGCGGTCCCAACTTCCGCCGTTCGTGGCGCGCTACCGCCAATGGCATGGAGGGCGCCGCCGCCCTGTTCAACGATAGCCTGCTGGCTCTGGACGAAATCTCCGAGTGCGACCCGAGGGAGATCGGCGCCATTGTCTACGCCCTCGGCAACGGCCGCGGGAAGCAACGGGCAAGCCGTAGTGGCGCGGCCCGAAGCGTGGTCCGCTGGCAGTGTGCCCTGCTCTCTTCGGGTGAGCGCACCTTGGCCACCGCCATGGAAGAGGGGGGGCGGCAGGCCAAGGCCGGACAGTCGGTGCGTTTACTGGACGTTCCCGCCGCCAGGGCCTATGGCGCGTGGGATCACCTGCACCACCTGACCAGTGGCGCCGCCTTGTCGGATCACCTCAAGCGTGGGGCGGTTACCCACCATGGCCACGCGGGCCGGGCCTATCTGGAGCGCCTGACCCGGGACAAGCGGGACCTGCCCGACTGGCTCGAGCAATTCAAGGCTGACGAGCTGTTCAACGTGGTGGATGGGGAAGGCCAGGAGAAGCGCGCCGCCGCCCGGTTCGCCCTCTTCGGCCTGGCGGGTGAGCTGGCGAGCGAGTATGGGATCACCGGCTGGGAAGTGGGCGCCGCTACCGGCGCCGCCGCCCTGGCCTTCAACCTCTGGCATGGCGCCCGCGGGAAAGGCAACGACGAGCGGCGGCAGATTAGCGAGCGGGTACGCGACTTCCTTGATCGCCATGGCGACGGCCGATTTTCCGCCGCCGATTACAGCACCGACCAGACCGTGGTTAGGGACCGGGCCGGATGGTGGCGCGAAGGTCCGACGGGCAAGAAGTGGCTCTTCACTTCCGGCGCCCTGAAGGAGGCCCTCCGTGGCTATGAACTGAAGCGCGCACTGGACGTGCTCCAGGAGATCGGCGCCATCGCCGCCCCCGGTTCCAATGGTGAGAGATCATCCCCCCAGCGCATCGACGGCCGGCTGGTGCGCGTCTACGAGGTGGACTATGCCCAACTGGCGGGAGGGCAGCATGGCTAACCGCCTTCGCCTATCTTCGCAAAGTGGCGTAACAGCCGTAACAGACGTAATAACATTCTCAGTCAATGAGTTACCTGTTACGCCCGCGCCGTTACGGCACGTAACAAGCGTTACGGCAGCCGGGTGGAGGTGATAAATGCTGCGCAAATGTACCTGCTGCGGCGCCACCTTCGACGCCGATCAACCTTGGAAACTGCTGTGCTATCCCTGTTGGCGCGCCAAGAAGGACGCCGAGAATGGCGACTTGGGCGCCCTGACCCTTCGCAGCATCAAGGCCGAGCTGGCCTTGAGTAAAGCCCAGGATGAGATCGAGCGCCTGAAGGGCATCATCCATCGCGAAGCCAAGCGGTGGGCGAAAAATGCCCCACCGGAACCGATACCGCCCGATCTGATGAACTCCATGGTGCTGCTATGCCATCCCGACCGGCACGGCAACAGCGCGGCATCCAACAGGGTCACCGCATGGCTACTGCAACAGCGAGCGAGGCAACAAGCGCATGAACGAAGTGAAAATCATCAGGGACATGGTTAGGAAACTGACCCCAGGCCAGGCCGCCAGCCTGCGGGACCAGGCCCGGGCGGAACTTGCCCGGCGGCAGGCCCCGCCCCCGGCGCCACCCAGGGCACCGGCGCCCCGGCCCCGGCGGTGAAGCGTGCAGGCCAAGGACGGCCACCCCCACCCCTACCGCGGGGATAAAATTGCAAATTTTGAGGTTGGTTGTCCCTCAATTTGAGGGTCAACCAACCTCAAAATTGCAAATTATTGATCTGTTTAGGTTTCTAGGTTCTCCACCCGGCCCTGAGGTGCGCGGTTTCAAAACCCCGCTATCTCTGTAGATGAGAATGATTCTCATTGATTATTTTCAGCCGCTTCCGAGGTAATTCGACCATGACCGGCATCCTCGCCCGCATCCGCGCCGCCCTGACCCCCAAGCACGGCCGCGACCTCAAAGATGACGACGTGCAGTTCACCCCCGAGCAACTGCGCCTGTCACCCGTGCCGCCAGCCCTTGCCGCCAGCCCGGCATACTGGAAGGCACGCAACAGCGCCCGTATCGCACCTCCCGCGCCACCCCCGCGCAAGGTGGAACCGGACCCTCTCGCCTGGTGGCACCTCCGATGAGCCTGTGCAGACTGGTGGACGCCAGCCGGGCCTTGCGCGAGATCAATCCCGACCTGGCCCGCTGGCTGGCCACCGCCGCCGAGCGACTGCGGCACGGCCTGCCACCGGC
>JADHED010001684.1_pt1 | contig 17705 bp, 17 predicted proteins | sample 8952041 | NCBI WGS metagenome assembly JADHED01 (sample SAMN16124423, study PRJNA663239) | bioreactor sludge metagenome | isolation source: sludge (control) | place: India:Bengaluru | collected 2018-09-08
CCGACACGGCGCGGGTCGCGACATTGGGCAGCGTCATGCCGATCTGCCCACCGTAGTCGGTGTAGACATGCCCCTGGTTCATGACCTGGTGCCGTGGTGAGGCAATGGCGCGAATCACGGAATCATCGGCCTGGGCCTGGCTCAGAAAGCCGGCCCACTGGCCGAGCCGGGACAGCAGGCTCGGATCGACCTGGGCCAGCAGCCGGTCACGCAGTCCGTCGCCGCTGTCCAGCCACCATTGCCGACAACTCGGATAACCGCCACCGCTGGATACTTCGGCGAGGCCGGCGTCGCGCGCATCGTCATAGGGCCAGGCGTCGCGTGGTCCGCGCGAGCGATACGTATCGTAGAAGCCGGCCGTGTCCAGGAAGAAGCGCGAACCGATCCAGGTCACGTCGTTCATCTGCTCCTCGCTGAGTGTCGGCCGGCTCATGAACAGCCTGGCGCGGGCCGGCCCGTAGCAGTCGTGCGTGAAGTCGGCGACTTCCTGGGCCAGCACCGGGTCGGCGATGCGCGTGCTGTCGATCTCCATGCGCATCTGCCGCAGGTCCGTGCCGCAGGGGATCGCCGCCACGGCGGCGCCGGTGACGGCCTTGGACAGCGAGTGCATGAAGAACCACCAGACTGGCACATGGGCACTCTGGTTGTTGATCGTCGTGAACGAAGCGGACCAGTTCGTTTCCGAGGGCAGCGGCACATTGACCTGGCATTGGGTCGAGCGCGTGCGATCGAACTGGATGGTGCTCAGGTCAAGGGGAATGAAGGGAATGCCGGCGAACATGATGACCACGATCGCCACCCACACGCGGTTCTCGATGCGCATGGACGAGAGCACGCCCTTGTTGCCTTCGTCCGCGCCTTCCGCACGGGCCTTGAGCCATTCCTGCACGACGATGGCGAGGAACGGCAGCGCGAAGATGCCGCTGGCCACCAGCACATTCCAGATGCCGTTGTTGATGATCCAGGCAACCAGTGTCAGGTAATACTCAAGATAGTCCGTGGTGTAGAGGGTCATGGTCGTCGTCCCGCATTGCTACGGTTGTCGCAGCAGCGCGCTGATTTCGAGCAGCACGATGGCGGCGACGGCGCCGACCTCCGCGCGCAGCAGGCGCTGATGCGCTTCGCGGGATGCGTCGCGCTCCCGGAGTCGGCGACGCATCCATATCCACCCGTAGGCCGTCGCGCCATACAGGCACAGCCGCCAAACGAGGAAGTAGCCGGCATGCTCGTCCAGCCACCGACTCCAGGTGTCCGCATCACCGACGAGGCGAATGCCGACGAGGTTGACGGCCACGGCGACGAACACGATCAGCGCAATCCATCCCAGTGTGCGTCCGAGTTGCCGGTTGAACAGCCACTTCCGCAGCCCGATCCTCATGGCGGATTGCCGGGGTTCTGCGGCCGCTGGATGGCGTCGAGGCGATCGCGCTCGGTGTCGCCCTGGTAGATGCCGCGCGAGCCGGCGCTGCGCGTACCGTGCCGCTGGATGATCGCCATCGGCGAATTCGCCGCCAGTTCGCGCCGCAGGTCCAGTTCGGTCTTGAGGTTGTTGATCTCCTGTTCCAGCAGACCGCTTTCGTGGGCGATGGCACCCTGCGCGAGCTGGTTGGCCGCGACGTTGGGCTCCTTGCGGCCGGCGAGCAGCGTCCGCTGCAACAGCAGGGCCTTCTCCAGCACGCTGGCCAACGCGACTTCGGAAGCCAGACGCCGCGCGAGCACATCCTGGTCCGGTTCGTCGCGCAGCGCCTCGATGACGCCGCGCGTAATCGGCAGTGAAGTGCTGCCGGCCGCTTCCAGGTTCTCGAACGTGGTCGCGCTGGCACCCGTCACCAGATCCCGCAGCGCCTCCAGCCTGGTCTCGTACTCTTCCTGAATCAGGGGCGTCAGGCCGACGCCGGCGGTGGCCTGGGTCTTGAGGCAGCCATCGCAGGTCCGGTGCTCTTGCTCGCCCAGCACGCGGGTTGCCCAATCGGTGGCGGCTTCGGGAGAAGGCCAGGTCTGGCAGCTCAGGCGATTGCCGCAGGTGATGCTGTCGATCGGCGCGGTATCGGTCGCGCCGCGGCCGTTGAGCAGGTTGTAGCCGGCGCGGGTCACGTCGCTGACCACGCGGATGGGATTCTGTCCGGCGCCGCCGGCATTGCTGCCGCCGACCCAGGGCACACCGTCGTTGCCGCGACTGGTTTCGGCCTGTTCGATGGCCGATACGGCATCGGTGCTGGCCACGGCCTGTTTGAGCGCCATGCCTTCGGCCAACTGATCCCAACCGAGCTGACCGCCCGCCGCGTCGGCCATGCGGTTGGCGATCGCGCGGCAGGTGAGCTTGCTGCGGTCGAAATCGAGCCGTGCCTGCAAGATGCCGTTGGTCAGCAGGTTGTACAAACCGGGATCGGCGCGCTGGATGATGAGTGCCGGCAGCGACGCCACGGCCGCCGTGGCGTTCTGGATCACCTGGCTCATGATGGTCTGGAAGCCGTTGGTGATGCCGTTGAGCTGGTTCTGCAGCGTCGTGGTGATGCTCATGTCGCCGCAGATCAGGTTGCTGTTCCAGCCGATGCCGACACCGAGGCTCTGCATCTGGCCGACCGGCCCCATCGATACCGCCCGGCCGCCGCCGATGCTGTACAGCACGTCATCGCCGATGACGCTGCCGCGATGATGTACACCATAGTCATTGACGCTGGTCTGCGCCCACAGCGGGTTGCTCATGGCGGCCAGGACGCCGGCAAACAGGATGCTGCGCGCCAGCCGCGTCATGGCGAAGGGGTGTGAAAATAAGGACATGCTCATGGGCCGCACCTCAGTTGAAATCCGTGCTGCCCAGGAACACCTGTCCGCGCCGCTGACAGCAGGAGTACGGGCGCCACAGCGCCCAGGCATAGTCGCCTTGTTGGGCCTGGATGCGGACGTTGTTGTGCGGGAAGACCCCGCAGGAGGATGACAGTCGAGGCGTCAGTTCTTGCCACTTTCCCGTGGAGGCATCGCTTTCCACCAAGGCACCTGCGGGCCAGTAGCCCGCGCTGGCATTGGCAAGCAGCGGCTGATAGACATGGACCTGCCTACGCCGGGTCACGATGTCGCCGGCACGCTGCGCGACGACGGCAGCCGCCTTGTAGTCGTCCACGTGATGCAGGAGCCCACCGCGCGGATAGACGTTGCCCCACAGGTTCAGGCCGGTGCGCGTGCCGATCTCGCGCATCCCAGGGATCAGCGCCTCGGGATAGACGGATTCGGGGATGTTGTAGCGCCAGGCCACGGTATCGAGCGTACTCAGCAGGTACGGCATGAACGCCGTGCCCGCACCGGCGCAGGAGTAACCCAACTGGCTGACGAATTCGCTGAAGAAGGTAGCGCCTGGATGCCCGATCACGTCGGCGTTCTTGAACTTCGCGAGGTTGTTCTCGTGCTCTTCGTTCGTCGTGCCGTCACCGCCACCTTGAGCGGTGGGATTCGGCATGCTCATCGCCCGCACTTCCACCCAGGGGTTCTCCCCGGTGTTCGAGTAGCTCGACACGACGGCATCGGGAACGTAGTGCTGCACCTTGACCGAGGTACGCACCGTGCAGCCGGTGAGCGTGCAGTACAGCCAATAGCAAATGCCTTGCACGCGATACGACAGGCAATCGGGCGACAGCACCGAGCCGGTGATAGTGGCGGTGTTGAGCGCGAAGGCGGAAGCGGCGGTGCCCAGCAGGACGGATGCCATGCCGGTGCGCCATGCGCGGCGGGATAGCTTCATGGTTGAGTCCTCCGGTATTCCTCGATGCGCGCGAGGGCGCGCGACACGTCGGTCTCGCCGTAGACGACGTAGCGCCGATCGACCACCACGGCGGGAATCCTGGTGATGCCCAGGCTCCAGGCGTCGGTCACGCCCTGGTAGGCATCAGCCAGGCGTTGTTGGAGTGGTGTGCCGCCATCCTGCAACCGCTGCCGGACGATCACGGCCGCCTGTGCCGGATCGGCGGGGAGGTTTACGGCCAGCTCCGCTTCGATGCGGGCCGGTGCGTCCAGCTTGACGACGTGGATACCGACGGGCGCCTCTACGGCGTGGTGCCGGTCGGTGAATACCCGGACGTCCGCGGCTTCCGCGTGGGCCATCGCGGCTACCGCCGTTGCCAGGAGGCATGAAGCCAGCGTTGGGCGGCAACGCAGCCGGTGTCGTTGTGTCTCGACGTGTTCAGAGCGTGGGTACATGGGGTGGCTCCCATTGGGTCGATACTGGCGCTAGTCGATCCCATCGGGCAGATGGACACCATCAAGAAAGGGAACTGTCCCGTGACCGCTTTCATCCGATCCGAACACGAAAAAAAGGCGCCTGGTGGGGCGCCTCAAGGACTACAGCAAGCCGGCTTCCGCGAAGGAAAAAGGCGTTCCTTCACCGACGATGAAATGGTCCAGAACACGAACGTCCACCAGTTCGAGAACCGATTTCAATCGGGTCGTGATTGCCTTGTCGGCATGGCTCGGCTCGGTCACGCCCGAGGGGTGATTGTGGGCAAAGATGACCGCGCTGCAGTTGTGCTCGATCGCCCGCTTGAGGACCGCGCGGGGATACACACTGGCGCCATCGATGGTGCCGTGGAACATCGGCTCGAAAGCGATCACGCGGTGTTGCGAGTCGAGAAACACGACGGCAAAGACCTCCAGTGCTTCGCTGGCGAGTTTCAGCCATAGATATTCTCGCACGCTGGCCGGACTGGTCAGCTCGGCACCGTGTTTGAAGAGACGTTCCTCCAGCACGCCGATGGCTTGCCGGATCAACGGATCTTCGTGGATGCTCGCGTACCGGACGAGCGCTGATGATGCACCGTCGGTGACGGTATCGGACGGATTCATGGGAACCTCCTTGATAAATGAAACGGAGGCTCCCGTCCCCGTGTGGGGGTGAGACCCCCGTGGGACGTGATGAAGAAAGCCCGGAATCGGGCTTGGACGATTGGCATCCTCCATCGAAAACGATGGATGTTCGCGCGTGGGATGCGGTGCGAACTGGAACGATCAACGCGGTCGAAACCGCGCCGCAGCCTTGAAGATCGCGGCTACCTGGGCATGTCGCTGACGTTGTCAGCAGGCATCTCGGGTATCTCGGGCAAGGTTTCGGCCATCGCCGGCTCATCGCCCGATGACGTCAGCAGATCAATGGCCGACAGCAAGGCATCGCCTTCGACGGCACCCGGCAGCAGCAATGCCTGGCCGGTGCGGTTGTCGATTACGCGCAGCATCGGGGTCGCGGTGATGCCGGCCAGCGCGGCTTCCTCGGCCTGCGCTCGGATCACGGCGTCGGGCCGTGCGCTGGTCAGGCATTCGCGCAACTCGGGTGTCGCGCCGGGTGGCTGGATGCCGGACGGAAGGCCTCGACCGCCGCCGCGGGTATGCTGGTAAATCCAGGCGACGGTGTTCCAGAACGCTTCCCGCCCGCCGGTTTCTCCCGCGCATTCCGCCAGGCGTGCCGATTGCGTGACGGCTGGTTCGTGCATCGGCAGCGGCAGATGGTGCCATTGCCAGTTCACGTCGGGATTGGCGTCGATCCAGCGCTTCAGTACGGGGAAGTAGGCTTGGCAGTACGGGCATTCCAAATCGGCGTACTCGATCAGCGTGAACCGCGCGTCGATGCGGCCGTAGCGCCACGGTGGACCCGCTGACGCGGCAGCCTCGGCGGACGCCGGGTCGCCAGTGTGCGGGCTGCGTCCAAGCGACCAGGCCAGCAGAACGAGCAGCACCGCGATCCCGGCCAGCATCGGCCCCAGGTAACGTCGTAGCGTGTGCAGGCATGGCGTGCGCATGATCTTTCCGCCTCAACCGAGGGCGTCGAGCGGCAATGGCTCGATGCCGCGTGCCCGGTCGATTTTCTCCGCGACCTTGAAAGCGGCCTCCAGCTCACCGATGCCGTGTTGCCGCATCAACTGATAGCGCTCGGCCTTCTCCTCGGGCTCGGTCATCGCCATGGCTAGGTAGAGACTCGGCGGCACGGCGCGGAACAGGACTTCCATCGACTTCGACAGGATCACGCCTTCGCTGAACTTGCCGGACTCCTTGCGCGCCGACAGTATCAGCGCCTTCTGTGCCGGATTGAGTTCGCGGAAGCGCGCGACCTTCTCCACTTCGTCGGGTGGCATCGACAGGCAGATCCACCACTCGATCATCGACAGCATCGGTTCGGCGGCCTTGGGCAGATCGTCCAGGTTCTGCGTCGCCAGCCAGAACCAGGCGCCGAGCTTGCGCCACATCTTGGTGATCTTGACGACGTAAGGGGCAAGCAATGGATTGCGGGTGATGATGTGACCCTCGTCGGTGACGTTGACGATGGGGCGCCCCAGGAATTGATCCCTTTCGGCGATGTTGTTGACGGTGTTGATGAGCGAGATGTAGGCGATGGAAAGCTGCGCGTTGTAGCCCTCGCGCGCGAAGGTCGCCAGATCGACGATGGTGATGTCCGCTTCCGGCCATGGCGTGCCGGGACGATTGAACATTTCCCCATCCAGTCCCTGGCAGAACATATCCATCGCGTCCGCCATTTCCAGCAGGCGAGCGCGCCGGGCTTCTGGCAGCGCGGAATCGCGGGCGCGTTCGCGCAGGGCGTCGCGCACGTCCTCGGTCAGCACCGTGCGCTTCTCCGGCGCACAGCGATGCGCCGCGTCGAGAATGCACTGGCGGATCAGGCTGCGGTCGGCGCGGGTCATGCGCGCTTCTTCCTTGTCCTCGCCGCCGGTGATCATCAGTCGTGCAGTGATCTCCAGCTCGCCGAGCACGTCGCGCTGCTCGTCGCCTTCCACGGCCATGCCGGCATCGGTCTGGTCTTCGTCGAGCGCATCGGCGTCCAGCGTCTGTACCTGGCTCGGCGTATCGACCAGGCGCCAGGCGTCGGCGAACGGAGCCAGACTGACGCCCGCGCCCGGCGCGAGCTTCACCCGATGCACGGTGAGGCCCAGCCGTGCCGCGAAGTCGCCGAACAGGCCGAAGCTGTTGCCCGCCTCGACGATGAACAGGCGCGGCCGATAGATCGCCGTCACCTGGTTCAGGATGTTGTTGAGCGTCGCGCTCTTGCCCGAACCCGTGGGGCCGAACAGGAACAGATGCGCGTTCATCTGCCGGTCGAGGCGGTTCAACGGATCGAAGGTGATCGGGCCGCCGCCGCGGTTGAAGAACGTGATGCCCGGATGCCCCGTGCCCTGGCTGCGGCCCCAGACCGGCGCCAGGTTCGCCGCATGTTGCGCGAACATGAGCTGGGTGTACCACTGGCGCTTGTCGGCCGCCGGATCGAACACGCACGGCAGCCAGCGCAGATAGCTGTTCAGCGGCGCCACCTCGTCCTCTTCGCGTACCGGTTGCAGGCCGGCGTTGAGCATCACGTTGACGAGCTGCAGGCCGCGCGCATCGAGCTGGGCCAGGTCGCGGCCGCGCAGGTAGAACGCCAGCGCGCCGCGGTAGAGCTTGTGCGCGCTGCCGATCAGGCCGCGCGCCTGCTGCACGTCCTGCCGGGTCTGCTCCGAGGCCAGGGTCTCGCCGACGGCCTTCCTGGCGAGGTGGTTGAGGTGCGCCTCCAGCACGTCCTGGGGTGTGGCGACCAGCGTCAGGCACATCACCGTGTCCTCGGGCATCTGGTCGAAGAGCGCGTTCATGGCATCGCCGCCTTTGCGCGTCTCGCCCGTCAGATGGCCCGTCACGGGTGGCGTGCGCAGGCGATCCATCACGATCACCCGATGCGGCATGCCGTCGAAGAACCACAGGCCGTTGGGCACGTCCGAACGGGGCTGGCCGAAGAACAGGCGTTGTGCGAAGTCGGTGCCGCTGGCGAGTTCGATCTCGCCCTCCTCCCGCTCTTCCGGGTAGCGGCTCAGCGCGTAGAAGCGTTCCCGATCTTCGGCAGTGGCGCCGAGCAAGGTCGGATTCGGGTTGAACCAACGCAGGAGCCAGGCATGGATGTCCGCCGCGCCGAGACGCCGGGCTTTCACGCCGGCATTGGCCAGCCCGCCGGCGAGGCGGTCGCAGATCGTGGTCAGCGCCTGCTCGGGCGACTGGCCGCGCCGCGGGGCCGGGGCCGCAGACGTGCGCCGGTAGACCACCATGCGCACGCGCCGCACCTGGCCGCGCCACGGCAGGCGCGTCACCGTGGTGTCCTCGAACAGGCCACCCGGCTTGGCGATGGCCCGCAGGTGATGGGCGAAGAAGCGCAGGTAGAAGTCGCTGAACGCGCTGCCCTGCGCACGCGGCTGCAGATAGTTCGCCAGGGAGCGCAGATAGTTGTCCCAGTCGGCCTCGTCCTGGGCGTAGAGCTGCACCACCCAGGGGTTGTCGTCCAACTCGTCGAAGGAGTCCTGCAGGGCGTTCTCCAGCGCATCGCGCGCCTGCCACAGCCAGGCCATCTCGCGGCCCTCGGTGCCGACCGGCGCCAGCTCGAAGAAGGCCGCCACCGACTGGCCGTCTTCCAGCAACATGCACTTGGTGTCGGGCAGGTACTCGACCCAGGGCAGCAAGTCCGCGAACGACGGCGCGACGCCATAGAGCGCATCGTGGTCGGCCTGGGTGGCCGGTCTGCGCCGGCCCCGGCCGAGCGCGCTGCCCGGCTCGGCGACACCCTGTACCGCCAGCGCCGTTACGTGCCGTGCCCAGGCATCATCGGCCGCATCTACGGCGTCAGCAGGCGATGCGTCGGGCTTGCGTGACCACGGCAGCGACCAGGCCATCAGTAGTCCTCCACGCGCTCGCCCGGCATCGCGTACTGCACGCGCTGGTAGAGCGGGAACACCGTGCTGTAGCCGGGCACCGGCACCGGGTCGGTGCCGGCCAGGTGCGGGAACACGTACATCACCAGGTCCGGGTTCGGCAGCCGGTGGAACTGGCGGTAAATCTCGTTGGCCGCGGTGCGCATGTAGGCGGCAGCGGCGGCGGGCGCCGCCTGCACGTCGGCCTCGGTCAGCGGCCGGCGCAGGCCCTGACGCGCATCGAGCAGTTGCCGCGCCGCCTGTCCGCCACCGGCGCTGCCGCCCGTCTCCTGGTTCCACACGTCGAGCATGGTGTGCTCGCCGTGCGGCAGCAGCTCGTCCTTGCTGGTCGCGCAGCCGCCCAGCACCATGACCGCGCACAGGGCCGCGGCCGATTCAATCCAAATCCGACGCATGGGCGCCTCCGATGCGGTGATTGACCCGCCGCCCCTTGGCGTCGTAGTCGATGTTGAGCGGCTGCTCCAGATGCACGGCGACCTTGGCGCCGGGCCGCACGTAGACCGCGGCGAAGGCCTGCCCGTAGAGCTTGTTGACCCAATCGGCCATGTCACGCACGCCGCCGGCCAGGATGCGGCCCATCGCCTCGTTGCCGCTGATACCGACGGTGCCGAGCGAGCCGTTGCTGTTGGCGACCACGGCCACGCTGCCGTTGTCCGACTTGATCAGCGAGGCCGCGCCGGCGCCGGCCGCGGTGATCAGCGCCTGCGAACCCAGGTACTGCTGCGCGTTGCTGCGCCGCTCGCCCGAGACGCACGGGATGCCGTAGGGGTCGCTGATCCAGCCCAGGCCGCCCTGCGTCGTGCTGTTCGCGCTGTTGCCCTGACTGCCGCTGCTCCGATTCCGATTGCCGTCCTCCGGCACGGTGCGGATCGTGCCGTCGTTGAAGACGAACGTGACCGAGCGGATCTGGCCGCGCACGCAGGAAAGCGTCCAGTCGCCCGAGGCCGTGCCGCTGACCACCGCGCCGGCCACATCCGGGATGTCGATGCCGTTGGCCGTGAGGTTGTCGGGGCCGATGACGACCTTGAACGGATAGGGATCGTTCACCGTGCCGTCGATGGGCACGCGCCCGATGAGTGCCGTCATCGCGATCGACCCCATCAGGGTCGAGTTCGACGGCACCGTGTAGACCGCCTCAAGCGACGATGTGCCGACGGCGCCGCCGGTGGCGCGGCCGAGGGTTTCGGATGCGGCGTCCAGGGTTTCCCCGACCGGGCTGAAATCGTTGGGGAAGCTGAAGCCGCCGCGATTGCCGCTCCTGCCTTCGGCGGGCCTGGCGTCGTCCGGCTCGATCCAGCGCACGCCGTCGCGGCCGAAGTGCTGGCCGTCGCCGTCCTCCAGTCCAAGACCGATCGGCAGGTCGGTGTGGCCGGCCCTGCCCCCCAGGCCTTCAAACTGGCGTTGCAAGTCCTGCAACAACCCCTGGGCCTGTTGCCGTTCGCTGGCCGTCTGTTCGCGATCCTGACGCAGTTGGGCGCGTTCGGTGTCCAGGACATTCTGGATACGCTGCTCGATCGACCGCTCGCGTTGACGCAGGCGGTCGTTCTCCGCCCGCTGGTTGCGGTTGTCGGACAGCGCGGTCTGTAATTCGGTGCGCAACTGCCGCACCTGGGCCACCAGCGTGGCGACCGTATCGTGCGGTGTGTCGCCTTCGATGCCGAGTGCCCGCATCTCGTCCGCCGTCAGTTGGCCGCCGGCATCACCGGGGAGCGGTGATGCACCACGGTCGCCGGAAAACAGCTTGATGCCGACGAACACCAGCAACAGCGCCATCGGCAGCATCAACCACTTGAGCAAACCGTTACTGCGCATCGCCGGCTCCTTCCGCACTGCCGACCGCTGCGGAAGCCGGCAAGTTGTGCGCAGCGTCGATGGGACTGATGGCCGGCAGCAGCGATTGTGCCAGGCCGCGGCCGCGCGTCACCAGGTACACCACGCTGGTGTCGCGCGAATCGCCCGCCGGCCCCAGGTCGGGGTGCTGGAACGTCGCGGTGACGAAATCGCCCTGCAAGGCGCGCGGGTCCAGGTCGATCCACCGGCCGGACGTGTTGGTCAGCCGGATCGCCGTCACCCATTGATCTTCCAGCCGCCACGCGGCCAGCGCCCTGGCGCGCACTGGCAGCGTCGGCAGCAGGGTGTCGAGCGCCAGGTCGCGGCGCAGGTTCACGCGCACGACGCCGTTCACCGGCTCCACCGTGCGCAGGGGCGCGTACAGGCTCTGCGCGGCGTAGCGCGTCAGCACCACGGGGACCGGCGTCTCCCGTGCGGGGAGCCGCGCCGCATCGGCGGCCGGCTGCTGGCCGGCATCACCGTAGCGCTTCGCGTGCGATTCGCCTTCGACGATGCGCACGGGTTCCAGCGGTGCCTCGCCAGGCTCGGCGGCAATGTCGAGCAGGATCAGGATGCCCGTGTTGGCATCCTGCAATTGCAGGCGGGTCGGCTCGATCGGTTCGCTGGCAAGCAGGTAGAGGGCGCCACCGGCGCTTTGCACACGCAGGCGGTCGCCCAGCGAGGCGGGTACGCCGACACGCACATTGCGGTCGATGAAGATCACGCGCTCGTGGCCGACCACGAGAGGCACGGCCAGCGGCAACCGCTCCCAGCGCAGAATCTCCAGCGCCAGAGCGCTCGGGATCAGGCCCAAGGTCAAGGTGGCGGTTGCCAGGAAGCTGAGGACAAGATGTTTCATCGCGGGACTCCCTACGGACCACCGGGACCATCGGTAGCGGAGGCGGCTGCCCCCTGCGGCGCGATGCGTTGCGGGGTACTGCTGTAACAGTCCAGTGCCAGGCCGAAGGGATTGCGCTCCGGGTCGATGTCCAGACGCACCACTTTCAGCGGATACCTCACCAGGGCGCGCTTGACCTGCTCGGCGCCGTGGTACTCGTCGGCCGTTATGTCCAGCGTGACGATCCAGTCGCGGTCGGACACCACGCGGACGCGCGCCGTCGGGTCGTCGCCGAAGCCGCGACCCGGAATCTCGTAGATGCCCCGCACGCGCTGACGCAGTTCGCCCGTGCTGCGGCGCTGCTCGTAGTCGCGCCGCAGGAAGATCTGACAGCCGGGTGTCAGGTAGGCCGACAGCGCATGGATGTTGCGCGCGTAGTCGTCCTCGCCGTTCGTCGGCCAGCGGTTGAGCTGCTGGAAGACATAGAAGGTAAAGGCGTAGACCGACTCCGGCGGCACCTCCCACCACTTGCGCACGCTGCCCGAACGCAGGTCCGGCGGCACGTGGATGGTCAGATCGCGAGGCGCACTCCACCAGCCGAAGCCCAGCACCAGGGCGACGACGAATAGCGCACCGGCTCCTATGCGCAAGGTCTTGATGTGCGCCTGCAGGTGCGTGATTTCGTTCTTGAAGCGGCTCATGGCGCACTCCTGCGCGTCGTCCAGTGGCCCGACCGCGTGACCAGCGACCTGCCGCCCGTATAGGGCGCGAAGGCGGGATGACGCAGCGCGACCCACCACTGAAGATGCCGGTACAACCAGGTATCGGGACGCCCCCGCTTGTGGCTTCGCAACGCGCCGCCGCACACGAACACGCCCATGCCAATGGCGGCCACGATCACGGTTGGGACCATCGCGAGCGTGGACGCCAGCCACGCCAGCGGAATGCCCAGCACCAGGCCTACCGTGGCGGAGAGCCCTACGCAGACCCACAGTTCGTCGGCCGTCAGTCCGCGTACCACCACGGGCTGACGGTTCAGACGATGCGGCAAGAAAGCCACCGTGCCGTCGTGCAGGCTGTCCTGGCTCCCCGACATCGCTCCGGCCTCCCTAGAGGACGCCGGTGGCTTCGGTGAGCAACCAGATACCCACGACCAGCAAGATCGCGCCGATTGCGACCGTCAAACCGAACTGGCCCCAGGTCTTGCGGCCGGTGTGAATCTCCGAATAGGTGCTGTAGGCGTGGTAGCAGACGCCGACGAACATCGAGGCGACCACGAGCAGCGCGACCAGCATCACGATGTCGTAACCGTAATTGCGCAGCGTCTCCATGATGCCGCTGCCGGTGCCTCGCGAAGGGTCTTCGAGGGTTGGCAGGCCCTGGGCCTGCACAATCGGCGACAGGCTCACCGAGATCAAGGCGACGGTGGGCAGGCTGATCAGGCGTGCAGAACGAGTGGAGACGGAACGGAAAGTCATGGTGGTGTCCTCATTGCGTCAAGAGAGAAGGAAAAACGTCAGCACGACGTACATCGCGACGAAGCGCACCGCGACGCCGAGGAACTGGCGCTGGGAGATGCTGTCTTCGGCCCAGCCGACGTAGGCGGTGCGCAGTGCCCAGACGCCCCACAGCAACAGCACGACGAACACGCCGCCGACCAGGACGACGGAAACATCCGAAGGGCCGAAGCCGCTGTTGGCCTGAAAGGCGGTGACCTGATCGCCCGTCATGGCGCGTCCTCCGCCTCTTGGCGGTAATCGCCGATCAGCGTTGCGGGATCGCGCGGTTGTGCGCGCTGCGGCGTCAGGTAGTCGCGGATGCCGCTGCGGACACGCTCGATGTCCTCGCGCAGCCGCGCGTAGTCGAAGTGGTAGCGGGAGGCGTCCTGCTTCGGCAGGCGCTCGCTGTGCTCGGCCAGCCGGTCGAGCATGTCGAGCTGACGCATGAGGACGGCCAGTCGCTCTGGTTCCGTAGCATCACCGGCGAACACCGAGGCTTGGAACGCCAATAGAGGGATAGCCAATAGCGCGGCGATCGGAAGACGCCGGGCAAGTTCGTGGCTGTTGGTATGTCCCATCGTGCCTTTCCCCATGGACGCGGATGGCACGATGCTGCGGCACACGGACTAGCCGCGCCGCAGTAAATAGGAACAACGCTGCTACCGGATTGATCTAGCCCGAGCTGAGTCTACGAAAAAGCGACAGCACGGATGCTCTCTGGCAAGAACCACCTTTCAAGTGTTGCGATGGCATCTGGCGAAAGCTGCTGTGTGAACAGCAGGGCAAGGCGGCGTTTCGGTCTTGAGCAGGCAACATAGAACAAGTTTCGATTTCGCTCGAAGGCCGCCTGCTTCCCGGGTGGGATGGCTGCGCTTCCTGCCAGTTCGAGCATCTCTCCAAAGTTGTACTGGTTCCACCCGCGACCGATGACAACAAGAACATTCTCGAACTCCGCGCCCTTTACTCCGTGTTTGGTTTCAAAGGGAGAGTGCCCATCCAGATAGCTCCGTAGCGTTTTGATTTCTGCGTATCTGACCGCGCGTAGCTTCTCTATCTCCGCCAGTGCGGCCGGCATCTCTTCGCCGCTTGCTCGATCGAACTCGCGTAGTTCCCGCTCACGCTTCTCGATGGCTTCCGGGAGTCTTGGCTTCCGCCGGTTGAGCAGGTGGTCGATGACTTCTCCGACCGTGCCATTTTCGCGAATCGCCAGTAGCTGGCTCATCGCATCGTGCCAGGCTGCCTTATCGGCCTGACTCCGCAATAGCGGCGTGTTACCGCCCAGCGCATCGAACATGGCGCCGAACCTATTCGCGGAGAAGGCATCGCACGCAGGCTCCAACTGGTCTACGAAGAAGGCAATATACGGATGTTCCTTCTTGGCAAAGGAATCGTTGTAACGAAAGACTGATGGCAAGCTGGCATAGCCCTGCTCACTGGCAAGAAGCCTATGCGTCAGCATGAGTACCTTTGTACTTTCCGGGGAAAAATCCCATCCCTCTTGTGTCAACGAGGCCTTCACTCCCTCAAGTGTGTCGTGGCCGACTTCCGAAGGTAAATCTCCTCCCCAATGGGCACCGGTTTGTCGTCCTCCAGTCCAGGCATTTGTATGAAATACGCTGACCTGTCCAATAGCGTCAGGGTCTTCGACAAATTGTTGTAGCTCCGGGCGCATCCGGTTGAGGCAGTCAACAATGGCTTTGACTGATCGGAAGTTGGCTTCCTTGCCAATCTCTTTGACTTGCGGATGCTCAAGTCTTCCGCATCCATTGCCATATATCTTCTGCCAATGGTCGCCGAAGAAGCCGAATAGGGGTGAAGGCGGATTCCCCAAAAACAGCCGCTGAATCGCCTCGACCCAATCCTTATCGGTATCTTGATATTCATCCACAAGAATGATTGGAAACCGATCTGTCACTATATGCCTAAATTTGGCATGCTCCATCAATGAAACAGTGAGGGGCAACACATCATCGTGATGGAGAGACACGCGATCTTCACGAATGGAGCGGTGCCCAAAGTTGTACTCGATTACACGGTTACCCAGGCCGCCTCCAGCTTCCGCAATTCTCTCTTGCCATGCCGGCATCGCCTCAACCAAACCACGGAGTTGTTTCTGGAAGCCACTGATCAATGACCAACAGAAGGCATGATTGGTGTCGCAGTACACCATTGGGCTTCTGTCAGTACGGGCGGCAATTTCATCGCGGGCCACATTGGTAAATGTAATGCACGCAATCTGCTTGTTTTTCCTTGGAAATGTGCTTTTGTGGCGCTCGATCAAATAGTGGAGCGCTTTGATGAGGGAGTAGGTCTTCCCAGCGCCTGCTCCAGCTTCTAGCCGGAAGTGCCCTCCGGCATCCAGGCTGCGAAACATGGCATCAAGAGCGCGCTGGCTGGCAACCTCGGCCGGTGACTGCGGATCAGGCATCAGCGGCATCCTCCTCGTTGGCGATCATCGCCTCGGCCGCCAGGGCAAGCGCCGGGTCAGGGATGGCTGGCTCGATGCCAGCCGCTAGCCAGCGTATTCCATCGAGAATGTACTTGGGGGTCGTCCAGGCTTTTTCTTCTATTGCGTACTTCAGCGCAAACTCGGACTTCTTGATCTTACTGGCTTGGCTTCTGGCTCCCGCTTCAAGCTCTTCCCGTGTGGCTCCATTCAAGCCGAATAATGCTCGGTTCGCGAGAATGAAAGCATCTTCAAAGGTGCGACCGCATGGCCCGTTCTCTTCCTCCGCGCACTGATAGGCGATGCAGTTGCCATGCTTTGCCTTTTCGGATTCATCCTTGGTCAAGAGGCCATTGAGGGTGAATGGATTATCATCGGAGAACCAGGCTTTCAGGCAGGCGTTGCTGGAGTAGGTTCCCTTGTGGACCTCGCACGCGCTTCCGCCCGGTTTTTCTACCGAATCTAGATCGGTAAGGATTAGGGTTGGCAATTCAAGAAAGCGCAGGAGCCCGAAGAAAAGATGAGCATATGCTCCGCCGACTTCCATAGTGGTTACGTACTGGCTTGATAGCTTTGGCCGATCTGGCTCTGCGGTTTCCAGTTTTTCGATGATCGCGGGGAGCAAGAGCCGCTCGCTCAAACCTTCTACTAGGATCGCTTTGTCGGAAAAAAACAGGTCGCAGCGGGTCAACGTCATATACTGATGCAGAAACTTCTTGTCCGGTTCGGAAACGCCGTCCAGCCCCTCGCGTAGATCCTTGACCCTCGTTTGCCGAACGCCAGCGGCTGCGCCTTGTACTTCGCCACTGAGGAAATAGCGGATACTTTCAAATCCGGCCTCGTTGGCTATATGCGATGAGTGCGTGGAAACGACGAACTGGACCGGCCAAGCCGTCTTACTTTCCGTGCCTTCAACCAGCAGTTGAGCAGTCTTCGCGAGCTGACGTATGAAAACCTCCTGCATCTGAGGGTGCAAATGAGCCTCGGGTTCCTCAATGAAGACCAGGTGCACCCCTGGAGAATTTGGTTCGGCCAGAAACGATTTATAGAATCCCGCAAGCTGCAAAAGGATGAAAATGAGGTTTCTGGCTCCAAGCCCGTTGTAGGACTCCGGCAGAGTCACACCGCTGTAGCCGGCATAGCGCACCTTGGTGAAATTGGAGAGCAGCTTGCGAACATCAAGCAATGTCTCGGTATGCAGTTCCTGATTTCCCAATCCTGGGTATCCAAAGTTCTTCAATGCCGGTATCAGATTGTTCAGTTGGCCGCCGAAGCTGCTGTCTATCTGAGATTGAATGTCCTGAACGGCCTCTTTCAGCGCTTGGGCAATCTGTTTGTCAGCCTCATCTGCCGAAGATGAAGAAGCTGTGGCAAAGAGGAGTTCAACAGTCTTGGCGAGTACATCGGACTCGCGGGATGTTATGTCGTCCAGGCCTCTTTGAGCGTTGATGAAGCCGGTTTTGATCAGAGCCTTCAGTGCACTCGGCTGCAACTGACGATTGTTCTCCGCATCATTCGGATCTTCCGCCCATACCCTGACGGCAAAGCTGGTTGGAATACGTTCTCGAAGCGAGCGAAAGAAAGCTATCCTCGTTTCATCGGTCAGGGGGGTATCCGGCTGACCCGAGAAAAATTGGGCGAGCTGTCCATCCTTCAACTCGTAGCGGACTACAGCGAGTACCTCATTACAGTCGGGGTCGAGGTCGATAACGAATGGACTGAGAGGCCCCAACTGTGGCTGAGCAGGGTCATATTCAAACGTCAAACGCAACTCGATGAACGGAATCAGAGCCCTGACTACATCGTCATCTTGGCCATTATTATGAGCTTCCAGTGCCGTGCAGAACCTGTCGTAGCAGGCACTGGAGAAATCTTCGAGTTGAAATGCTGCGCTGCCTTCGGCTAGTAGTCGCCGTATGATCTCGGACAGTGAAGTTTTGCCACTGTTGTTTCGCCCCACGACAACAGTAGTCAAATCCTCCAGAGCAAGCTGCACGTCTGCGAGTAACCGGAAGTTCTTGATCTTTGCATGACGCAGCTTCATCTGTATTCCCCTAGGCTATTGGCGTGTCGGGTTACGTCAGGCTTCTCTGGCTCTAGCTGGCAACCCTTTGTTTTAACCCCCAAGTTTAGTAGCTAGTGTACGTAACTACAGGTATTTCTTGAAGCTTCCGGCCGCGATGTCCACGACCACGCCCAGCAGCACGGCACTCGGCAAGAGAATCAGGATCGGGCTCACGCTGATCGGCAACGCGAGGTAGACCGCCCACGGCAGTACCACCCGGGGCATCAAGGCCGCCTTGGCGCGGTGATAGACGCAGCCGGATTCGCGCCCCGCGCCGAAGCGGCGGATGTCCCTGCGCACCAGGCCG
>JADHED010001685.1_pt1 | contig 17704 bp, 19 predicted proteins | sample 8952041 | NCBI WGS metagenome assembly JADHED01 (sample SAMN16124423, study PRJNA663239) | bioreactor sludge metagenome | isolation source: sludge (control) | place: India:Bengaluru | collected 2018-09-08
AGTTGCGGCTCGGCGCTGTTCAGGTTGGGGCGGTCGAACTGCTCGATCCAGTAGCGCGCTTCCTCCAGATAGGCGGCGCGCGGGGTGACCACGAGCACGGCGTTGATGCGCTCGATGGGGATCACGCGCAGCGCGCCGAACAAGGGACTGGCCTCGCCCAGGCCGGCCGGCGCTGCCTGGCCTGCGGCCTGGCCCGCCTGCGCGGTGGCGGCACCCGACCGCGCAGGCGCGGCGGGCGCGCGGGCCGCCGCCCCGGCCACCGCCGCTGCACCGGCTGCCCCCGACGCGGTGCCGCCCGAGAGCAGGCGCAGCGCGGCATCGACTTCGGCCGCCGAGGTGTGCTTGAGCGGAAACACGCCGACCGACATGCCGCGCAGCAGGTTGACGTCGAAGGTGCGCACCAGGTCGAGCCAGCCTTCGGCTTCGGCCCGGGTGCCACGCATGACCAGCAGGTTGCGCAGGGTGTCGACGCGCACGATGGCGTCGGGCGCGACCATGGGCCGCAGGATGTTGGCCATTTCGGTCGCGCCCAGGTATTCGAGCGGAACGATGACGCTGCCGTAGCCGGGTGGCAGCGGCTTGCCGGGTTCGGCCAGCACCGGGGCGCCGACGATGCCGCGCAGCGCTTCGGGCGCGCCGACGTGGTAGACGCCGCGCGAGTCGCGCGCCATGACGGTGCCGTTGGCCTGCAGCGCGGCTTCGAGCAGCAGCAGGGCGCGGTCGGGGCTGACGGGCTGGCGCGTGGTGAGGGTGATCTGGCCGCTGAGCGGGGGGTGAACGACGTAGTCGACCTTGAGCAGGTCGCCCAGCATGACGCGCACCACTTCGGCGGCGGGGGCGGATTCGAACTTGAGGCTGGTGGTGCCGCCGCGCGCCGGGGCGTTGACCGCAATGGGCGGCGGCGCCACCACGCGGTCGGTGCCGCGGATCAGCATCGGCTCGCTGCCGGTGTCACCGTCGGCCGCGGCGGCGGCAGGGGCGGGCGGCGCGCTGGCGGGGGCCGGGGCGACGACCACGGGCGACGCTGCGGCGACCTGGGCCGCGGGCGCGTGGGCCGGGCCGGCATCGGTGGCGGCGCAGGACGCCAGCAGGCCGGCGCAGGCCAGCACGAGGGGCAAAGGGGTGAAACGGGGCATGGGCTTCGGTGTCGATGGGGTCGCGAAGACGGGGCGGGGGCTGCGCAGGTCAGTGCGCCGCGCTGGCGGCGCTGGCGGGCGCCTTGGGCGCGCCGCCGCCGAAACTGCCGCGCTGGGCGGCACTGGAAGGCGGGCTGGCGGGCGCGGCCGAATCGGAGGCGGGGGCGTCACGCTGGCCACAGGCCACCAGGGCGCTACCGACCAGCAACACGAGCGGAACGAAGGGGCGAAGCAGGCGCATGGCAGTACGAAGCGGTGAGTGAGGATGGGCAGGGGCGGTCCAGGATCATCGCGCCGAGTTGGTGGTGCCGGCAGGCGCGGCGGGCCTGGGGCGGCCGGCACCACCGCCGAAGCCGCCGCGGGCGGCCGGCGCACCCGCGGCAGCGGGCTGGGGCGCGCGGGGCGCCGACGTGGTGTCGCCGGGAGGGGCGGACACGCCCGCCGGCGCAGCAGCAGGGGCGGCAGGGGCGGCAGCGGTTGGGGGCGCCGCGGCGGGCGCGCGCGGGCGTCCCTGCGCTGGCGCATTGGCGGCACCGGACGACGGCTCGGGGCTGACCGCCTTCAGGGCGATCTCGCGCTGCTGGCCTGCACGGCTGAACAGGGCGGCGCGGGCCTGCACGCGCTCGAGCTTCCAGTCGGCGACGGTTTCGCCCACACGCACGAAGCGGGTCTTGCCCTGCTCTTCCAGCATGACGCCGGTCAAGGATGGTCCGGCCACCAGGCCTTGCAGCCGGACCTGTTCAATGGCCACGGGGGGCGCCGCCGGCGCGGCGGCGCTGGCGGCGGCGACGGGGCGGCGGTCGGGGCTGAACAGCGGGCGCTGGACGACGCCGGGGTAGTTGGCGGTCGCCGCCGGGTTGGGCCGCAACTGGGCGGCCTGCACGTCGTCCAGCTGGGGGGCCTGGGGTGCGGGCGCCTGCCACTGGCGCCAGCGCGCCTGTGGACCGGGCGCCAGCCACAGCGCCGCCAGCACGAAGGTCAGCAGGCCGACGGCGGCAAGGTAGACGATGGTGCCGGCGCGGTTCATGGCCGACGCTCCTTGAGCACGTAGAGCTCCAGGTTGCCGAACAGGGTCTGGGGCGCGCCCTGGTGGCCAAAGCCCTGGATGCCGAGTTGAACGCTGTGGATGTAGAGCGCGGGGCGTTGCTGCGCCAGCTCGCGCAGCAGCGCCACCAGGGCCGGCCAGTCGCCTTCGACGCGCAGCGACAGGCCGATGCGGTCGAAGCCGTTGTCGTCGCGCGGGGCGGTGGTCTGGCTGCTGGCCACACGCAGGCCGCGCCCGCCGGCGAGTTCGCGCACGCGCTGCAGGGCGGCGTTGCCGGTCTGGCCAGGGTCTTCCTCGGCCGTGCCGACATGTTCAATCAAATTGGCCTGCAGCGCGCTGTCAGTCTGCGCCAGCAGCTCTTGATTTTGTAGCAAACCGGCAAGCCGGGCATGGCGCGGTTCGATCTCGGCCAGCACGGCGCTGGCCTGGCGGTACTTGGCCACCACGGTCCAGGACGCCCAGGCCAGCAGCGCCAGCAGCAGCGCGCCGGCGATCAGCAGCCACAGGGCTTCGGGGCGTGGGCGGGCGAGCGGGGTGGTCATGAGGCGGCGCCCTCCCCGATCTGCACCGGGCCATGGCGGCGCGGTTCGAGCCGGAGTTCGATGATGAAGGTCTCCTTGGTGGCGCCGGCGCCGCGGGTGGCGGGCGAGGCCAGGCGCACGTCGTGGGCGCCGGGTTCGCGCGCCAGCCGCTGCACCAGGGCGGCGGCGTCGTCGGCCTGGCCGTTGAGCACCAGCTTGGTGCCTTCCAGGCGCAGGCCGGTGAGCCAGGCGCCGTCGGGCAGGGCGCGGGTGAGCAGGTCCAGCACCGGCGGCAGGGCCAGTTGCTGCTGGTAGACCTGGCCGACGGCCTGCAGGCGCGCCAGCCGCTGCATCAGCGCCTCGCGCTGGGCCAGCTGGGGCGCGGCCTGCTTTTGCAGCGCGGCAAACGCCTGCTGGGCCTGCTGGGCGCGCGCCCGAACCAGCGCCGTGGGGGTGATGACCAGGGCCGCCAGCAGCGCCAGCAGCAGCGCCAGCAGCCACAGCCGGCGTGTCAGGCCCTGGCGCACCAGGCGTTCGCGCCGGTCTTCGCCGAAGCCGCGCAGCACCACCGGCTGCACGCCGGCGCCGTCGGCCGCCGGCGGCAGCACCCAGACTTCGGGCGCCTGCGCGGGGTCGAAGCCGGCCGCCTGCAGCGCCTGCTCGACCTGCGGGCGCGAGGCGATGGCGACGTCGACCTGGACGAGTTGATCGGCGGCGCGGCGCACCGACCAGCCGTGCACGGTCTGGCCGGCGCCGAACGGGCTGGAGGCGGCCACGTCCAGCTGCACGGCCTGCGCCAGATCGTCGGGCGCCAGGGGGGGCAGCAGCAGGCGGCGCTCCAGCACGCGCTCGGCCGGCAGTTGCAGGGCCGGCAGCTCGGCCCCGCCGGGGGCACCCGGCACGGCATGGGCCTGGCCGCGCACCAGGCGCCAGACGCGGGTCTGACCGTCGGCGTGGCGCAGCGCCACGCGGCTGGCCGGCCGCAGGCTGCGCAGCAGCGGGCCGTCCAGCGCCAGCATGGCGGCGGCGCGCCACTGGCGCGGCCACTGGGCGGGGTCGAAGCTGAAGGGACGGTGGCGGTCGGCGGTGGTGGAGGTCATGCGGGGGAAAGGTCCGGGCTCATCCGGGTGTCAGGACGATCTGGCGGCGGCTGCGCAGCACGCGCCAGGGCGCGCCGCGCGATGCGCCGGCCACCAGGGCCACGTCCTGGACGAGGTGCAGCATTTTGCCTGCTTCCAGCGGCACGCCGGCCGTGAGGCGGTAAAGAGACGTGCCTGCGGTGCCGATGAACGCCTGATTGAAACCGCTGGTGTCGGCCCCGGGCTGACCGCCGGCGCGCTGGCGCAGGAATTGCTGGGCGGCGCCGCCCTGGCCCTGCGCCAGCACCGCCAGCACGCCAGGCGGCGCGGCTTCGGGGTTGACGCGGGCCAGGCTGCCGAGGTCGGCACTGACCAGCGGCGCCAGCCGGGCGTACAGGCCGTAGTCGATGCCGGGCACCAGCAGCAGGTCCTCGACGGCTTCGAAGCGGCGCGGCTGGCGGGCGGCGGGGTCGGTGGTGAGGGCCAGCTCGGGTCGGCCTTCGCGCCATTCGACCAGGCTGGCGGCCAGCGCCTGGGCCTGGGCTGCCGGCAGGCCGCCGGCCACCTGCAGCAGCGCCGCCAGCAGCTCGGGCGCGGCGCCGTTGAGCGAGATCAGGCCGCTCAGCGGCGCCAGTTCGACGGTGATGGGCACACCGGCGTAGTCGACGCTGGCGCTGACGATGCCACGCGGGCGCTCGGGCGCGACCTGGAGCTGCTGCAGCGCCAGCGCGATGGCGGCTTCGCCCAGCGCCTGGCCGCTGACCTGGTCGCGTTCGGCACCGACGAACCGGATCTGCTGGCGCACGGTGGCGCTGACGCCGACCACCAGCAGGCTGAGGGCAGCGACGATCCACAGCACGGCGATCAGCGCCATGCCGGCGCTGGCGGCGGTCCGGGATGGGGGGTGCAGGAGGCGGACCTTCATGGCATCAACGCGGGGCACCGCCACCGAAGCCGCCCAGCACGGCCGAGGGATCGGTGGCGTAGTTGGCGCGCAGCGCCACCACCAGCGGCGGCCAGGCCGGTGCCGGGCCGTCCAGGCGCAGCTCGACGGCCGCCGGCAGCAGGCTGGGCGGCAGGGCGTTGGTGGTCAGGCCGGGCGGCGGCCACTGCGGGCTCCACTGGCCGCTGGCCGGCTCCAGGTAGCGCAGCGCCAGCGCGCTGACCGGCCAGGCCAGCACGCGCGCCTCGGCCTGACCCCAGGCGCTGAAGGCGGGCGCGCCGTTCCAGGGGGCGTAGCGCAGCACCAGGCGCGCGCCGCCCTCGCCCGGCTCCAGCGCCAGGCGCAGGTAATGCCTGCCACCCAGGCCGAAGCGCGCCGGCATGACGCCGATCCAGGCCAGCGCCTCGGGCCCGGCCTCAAAGAACGGCGCCTGGGCCGGGCCGCCGGCCGCCTGCACCAGGTGGCGGCGCGCCGACGCCTGGCCCAGCACTTCGCCCAGCAACTGGGTGGCGAGGCGAAAGTCGTCGGCGGCCTCGATGCGCTGCTCGACGCGCGCTTCGACCTGGCCCATGCTGCGCAGCGCGCTGGTGAGCACCAGCATCAGCAGCGACAGCAAGACCAGGGCGATCAGCACCTCGACCAGGGTGAAGCCGCGGCGGCGGCCGAGCGCGGCGTTCATCGGATCACCTCACCCGGCTGCGGCCGTCGCTCGGGGCGCAGGCTGCTGAGCTCGAAGCTGCGCTCGGCGGTGCCGTCGTGCCAGCGCACGTCGATCCGCAGCTCGTGCAGGCGCGCCGCCTGCGGCGCCGCGTTGCCGGCCGGCGTGGGGTAGGGGCGGCTGTGCACGTACCAACCGTAGCCGGCGCCTTCGCCGCGCTCGTCCAGCCCACGCGCCGGCACGGTTTCGTGGGCAGCCAGCAGCGACTGCGCCAGCGCCATGGCGCGCTCGTGCTGCAGCAGACCGCCCGCCTGGCGCGCGTTGTTGCCGCTGACCTGGTAGAGCAGGCCCAGCGCCATGGCGGCAATGGCGAAGGCGACCAGGATTTCGAGCAGCGAAAAGCCGCGCTGGCGCGCCCCCTCACCCCTGCCCTCTCCCCCGGGGGGGCGAGGGAGCGACACCGCCAGCGGGGGAGCGTGGGGGCAAACCCCTTCCGCCGCCGGGCCGCCCCAAGGCGGAAGCGGCCCCCTCGGGGGGCAGCGCACCTCGCGCAGCGGGGGAGCGTGGGGGCGAACAAGCCTCATGGCTCGATGGCCTCCTGCTCGACGCGGCCGGTGAACCAGTCCACGCGCAGGCGCACGCCGCTGCCCGAGGGGCGCAGCAGATCGACGCTGCCACCACTGGCACCGCCGCGCGGCAGGAAGTGGATGGCCAGGCGGCCGTCGGCGTCGGCGGTTTCGGCCGCCATGACGGCGCGCATCACCAGGGGCTCGGGCACGGCGTGCTGCGGGCCGCCTTCGACGCCGAAGGTGCGCGCCCGCAGATCGACGGCGAAGCGGGTCTCGGCGCCCTGGCTCATCGCCTGCTGGCGCGCGGCGCGCAGCTCGGTCAGCACGGCACGCACGGTGTCGCGGTACTGCGCCGATTCGTACAGGCGGCCGAAGGCCAGCGGCACCAGGCCGGCGATCAGGCCCATGAGGGCGATCACCACCAGCAGCTCGATCAGGGTGAAGCCGCGCGCGCGCGCCGGCGCCGGTGGTCGAAACCCTGCCTTCGATGCTATATTTATAATAGCTGCTCGCGCTTGCCGCATAAGCGCTAGAGCCTGATTTTTCTTATAAGTTCAGGTGGATCGCCAGGATTTACTGACGGTTGCGCACGTCGGCGTTTTCGCCCTCGCCGCCGGGGGCGTTGTCGGCGCCCAGCGACAGGATTTCCAGCCCGCCATTGGGGCCGGGGTTGGCGTAGCGGTACGCGTTGCCCCAGGGGTCGGCGGGCAGGCCGCCCTTGAGGTAGGGGCCGTTCCAGCCGTTGGCCGAGGACGGCCGGGTGACCAGCGCCTGCAGGCCCTCGGCGTTGCTGGGGTAGCGGCCGACGTCGAGCTTGAACAGCTCCAGCGCCTTGTCGAGGTCGGCGATCTGGATGCCGGCGGTCTTGCTCTTGGCGCCGCCCAGGCGGTCCATCACGGCCGGGCCGACCAGGCCGGCCAGCAGGGCGATGATGGCGATCACCACCAGCATCTCGATCAGGGTGAAGCCGCGCGCGGCGCGGGCGAGTTGACGGCGAGCAAAGGGGGTCATGAAAAATGTCCTCTCAACAGGGCAAGCTATTTGAAATGGGTTGTGCCGCGCAAGCGCACGCGTCCGATGGCCGCAGAGCAGACCAAGCCAGCGATCGCCCTCGCCGGGATCCCCCGGCCGACGGCGATGCCCCCCTGGAGGGAGGAGGCGCAACAGCGCGCAGCGCGTGGAGCCAAGGGGGTGGGCCATGTCATCCGGCAAGGTCGTTGATGGACAGAATGCCCAGCAGGATCGAGACGATGATGGCGGCGATCAGCACGCCCAGCAACAGGATCAGGATGGGCTCCAGCAGCGTGAGGGCGCGCTTGATGCCGGTTTCGACCTCGCGATCGAGCACCTCGGACAGCTCCAGCATCATGGGGCCGATGCGGCCGGTTTCTTCGCCCACTCGGATCAGGTTGATGGCCAAAGGTTCAAACACGCCGGTGCTTTCCATGGCGCGCACCATGCGGGCGCCCTCCTTCACCTGCGGCGCCATTCTGGCCAGCGGCTGGCGCAGATTGAGGTTGCCCACGGTGTCGGTGGCGATGTGCAGCGCGGTCAGCAGCGGCACGCCGTTGCCCAGCAGGGTGCCGAGCGAGCGGGCAAACAGCGTCAGCTCGTATTTGTAGAGCAGCGGACCGACCACCGGCAGGCGCAGCGCGCGGCGCTGCCACCAGGCGCGCCCGGCCGGCGAGCGCAGCCAGCGCCAGCCCAGCCAGCCCAGCAGCAGCGCGCCGATGGCCAGCACCAGCCCGTGCTGGCGAAAGCCCTGCCCGAGCGCCATGACGATGCGCGTGGGCAGCGGCAGCGCTTCGCCCATGTCCTTGAACAGGCGCTCGAACTGCGGCACCACGAAGCCCAGCATGCCGACCAGCGACAGCACGGCCACGCCCAGCAGGATGGCCGGGTACAAGGTGGCGGAAATGACGCTTTCGCGCAGGGCGCGCAGCCGCTCCATGTGCGCCACCAGGCGTTCGAGCACCTGCGACATCTGGCCGCTGGCCTCGCCCGAGCGCACCATGTTGAGGTAGAAGTCGCCGAACAGCTCGCTGCGCTTGGTCAGCGCGCGACTGAAGGTGGCGCCGCCCTTGACGTCTTCCAGCACGCCTTCCAGCAGGCTGCGCACGCTGGGCTTGGCGCTCATGTCGATCAGCACGCGCAGCGCGTTGTCCAGCGCCAGGCCGGCGCGCAGCATGATGGAGAGCTCGCCGGTGAAGGCCAGCACGTCGGCGCGCGTGACCGGCCCCTTGAGCGTGCGCTGGCCGCCGCGGCCCAGCGCCGCCGAAGCCGCCGCCTGCGGCGTGGCGGTGCCGACCTGGATCGGGGTCAGGCCGCGCTCGCGCAGCTGGCGCAGCACGGCGTCGGGCGCGGGCGCTTCGCTGCGCCCCTCGATCAGCCGGCCATCGGCGGCGGCGGCACGCCAGGTGAATTCAGGCATCAGACGCAGGCCACGGCGCAGGCGCCGCCGTTCGTGCCCGCTGCCGCAGACAGCAACGGGTTGGGGTGAGGAAACCGCCGCGGGGCAGGCGCAGGTGCGCGCATCACTCCCCCTGATCCTGCGTCACGCGCAGCAGTTCGTCCAGGCTGGTGACGCCGGCGGCCACCTTGCGCAGACCGTCGTCGTACAGGGTGTGCATGCCGGCCTGCACCGCCAGCGCCTGCAGCGCGCTGGCGTCCTGACCCTGCAGGATGGCGCTGCGCAGCGCCTCGTCGACCACCAGCAGTTCGTGGATGGCGCTGCGGCCCTGGTAGCCGGTGCCGCGGCAGTGCTCGCAGCCGCTGGCCTGGTAGATGGGCTGGCCGGCCGGCACAAAGCGCGCTAGGCCGGAGCTGCGCCACAGTTCGGGCGACGGCTGCACCGGCGTCCTGCAGTGCGGGCACAGGCGGCGCACCAGGCGCTGCGCCAGCACGCCGTTGACGGTGGAGGTGATGAGGTAGCGCTCCACCCCCATGTCCTGCATGCGCACCACGGCGCTGGCGGCGGTGTTGGTGTGCAGGGTGGACAGCACCAGGTGGCCGGTCAGGGACGATTGCACGGCGATCTGGGCGGTTTCGCCGTCGCGCATCTCGCCGATCATGATGATGTCGGGGTCTTGCCGCAGGATGGAGCGCAGCGCGTTGGCGAAGGTCAGGTTGATCTGGCTGTGCACCTGGATCTGGTTGATGCCTTCGAGCTGGTATTCGACCGGGTCCTCGACCGTGATGATCTTCTGGCTGGCCGCGTCCAGCGTGGACAGTGCGGCGTACAGCGTGGTGGTCTTGCCCGAGCCGGTGGGGCCGGTGACCAGCAGGATGCCGTGCGGCCGGTGGATCAGCTGGTTGAAGCGCGCCAGCGTATCGGCCTCGAACCCCATGTCGCCCAGGCCGAAGCGCACGCTGGCGCGGTCGAGCACGCGCATGACCACGCTTTCGCCCCACACGGTGGGCACGGTGGAGACGCGCAGATCCAGCTCGCGCCCCTTGACGCGGGTCTTGATGCGGCCGTCCTGCGGCAGGCGGCGCTCGGCGATGTCCAGGTGCGCCAGCAGCTTGACGCGCGAGCTGACGGCGGCGCCCTGCTGGGCCGGCACCAGCTCGCCCGGGTGCAGCACGCCGTCGATGCGGTAGCGCACGTGCAGGCCGTCGTCGAAGGGTTCGAGGTGGATGTCCGACGCGCGCAGTTCGATCACGCGGCCGATCAGGCTGTTGACCAGGCGGATCACCGGCGCCTCGCTGGCGAGGTCGCGCAGGTGTTCGACGAAATCGCCGGCATCGCCGGCCTCGGCCGCCCCCTGATCGGGCGTCTGCGCCTCGGCCTCGTCCTGCTGGCGCCGCAGCGCCTTGTCGATGTCCGAAGCCAGCGCCACGCTGGGACGCACCTGCAGGCCGGTGCTCAGGTGCAGCGCCTTGACGACGAAGGCGTCCTGCGGCGCGCGCATGGCCACCACCAGGTCGTGCCCGTCCACACCCAGCGGCAGCACCTGGTGGGATTGGAGGAATTCGGGTTGCAGGCCGTCGATGTCGGGCAGCGGCTCGGGAAAGCCCTCGCCCGGTACGAAGGGCAGTTGCAGGTGCTCGGCCAGGGCCTGCGCGGCGTCCAGCTCGGACACCAGCCCCAGGCTGACCAGCACGGCGTCGAGCGAGCCGCCCATCTCGCGCTGCGCCGCCAGCGCGCGCTCCAGGTCGCGCGCCGGCAGCTTGCCGGCGGCCACCAGGCGCTCGCCGTAGTCAGGCCAGTGCATGGACGGCGCGGACAGGTCGGAAGCGGGTCGGGTGGACGGCAGGGGGATGGGTTCGGTTCGGTTCATTGGCTGGGGCGCGCGCATCACCGGGCGGGCCGGCGCACCAGCGGGGATTCTACGGGGCGGCCCCAGGGCCTTTCGCCTGGGTCGCGATGACGACCCCCCCGCCGCGCCGAACCCACTACGTCGCCGTTGGCACACTGAAGGGCCCTGCCTGGACACGCCGGGTGAAACGCTCGCGCAGGTCGGAGACGGGTTTTTCGAACCCGTGGAACACCAGCGCCGACACCGCCAGCACGGCCACCAGCCAGACCAGCACCACCCAGCCGACGATCGGCCCCAGCGCCCCGCCCCAGAGCTTGAGCGCATGGATCAGGAGCAGCATGAGCGGGAAATGGCACAGGTAGATCGAGTACGAATAGTCGCCGATGCGCGCCGCCAGCCAGCGGCCCCAGCCGGCGGCGGGCTGATGGCTGGACAGCCAGGGCAGGATCAGCACCGTGCCGACGCCAGGGGCGACGATCAGCGCCAGGTCGTTGAAGCGCCCGCCGGCGAAGCCGCGCCAGTCCACCCGCATGAAATAGTGCATGGCGGCCACTGCCCCCAGGGTCAGGGCCAGGCCGAGCAGCGCCTTGAGGCCCTGCCGGCGCGCCCACCAGCCGGGGTGCCAGCGGTTGAGAATGGCCGCGGCCACACCCCAACCGGTGGCGTCCAGGTGCATCAGGGTGACGCGGCGGATGTCGTCGTCCCAGGCGAAGAAATGGGCCGACGGCGTGACCACGCTGCGCAGCACGGTGGGCACGGTGATCAGCAGCAGTGCCACGGCCCAGAACAGCTGGCGGCGCTCCAGGCGCCGCAGCAGGGCCACACCGCCCAGCAGCAACGGCATGAGGAAATAGAACCACTCGTCCAGCGCCAGCGACCAGGCCTCGGCAAAGAAATAGGGCTTGGTCTGGGCCCAGGCGAGGTTCTGGGAAAACACGGCAAACGACCAGGCAAAGCGCCCCTCCTCGATGCCCCACCAGGCGATCAGGGCATTGATCAGCAGGAACAGGTAGTAGTTGGGGATGGTGCGAAACCAGCGGCGCAGCCAGAAATCGCGCGCGCTGGCCCACCAGCCGCCACGGGTTTCAAAGCTGCGGATCATCATCGAGCCGATCAGGTAGCCGCTGAGCACGAACAGCCACTCGATGGAAAACACCGCGCAGGCGCTGAGGGCGGCGCGCCAGCCCTCCCACTTCGACAGGCCGGTACTGACGAAGAAGCCCAGGTAGCCGTGGTTCATCAGCACCACACCGATGGCGACCGAACGCAGCAGGTCAAGACCGAAGTTGCGCTGGTAGCGCGGGGCGGAAGGTGTCGAGCTCATGAACGGTGGGCGCGGTCGGTGGCGCTGGCCGGCGCGCTTTCGCTGGCGCGCCAGGCGCGCCACGCGGGCGAGCGCCAGAGCCGGATCAGGCTGCGAGCATGCCACAGCAGGTGGCGCAGACGGCGTCGACTGGCGCGTTGCGCCTGGTGCTCGACCGTCGCCGCGTCGGCGCGCCGCAGCCGCCAGCCGGCCAGTTGCAGGCGCAGGCAGAAGTCCACGTCCTCGCAGTACATGTGAAACGCCTCGTCGAAGCCCCCGATGGCCTCGAAGGCCGGCCGGCGCAGCAGCAAGAAGGCGGCGTTGACCCAGTCGGGCGTCTGACCGGCGCCGACCTCCATGCGCCGACCCAGCAGATGCCGGCGCAGCAGCCGCAGCGGCGTGGGGCGCAGGCGCTCATGGTCCTGACGGCGACCGCGCGCGTCGGTCTGCACCGGGTAGGCCGCGCCGACGCGGGGATCGCTTTGCAGCTCGGCCACCAGCGGCGGAAACGGGTTGACCAGGCAGCGCAGGTCGGGGTTGAGCACCGCGAACAGCGGCTGGCCGCCATCGATGCGCGCGTCGAGGGCAAAGGCGCGGTTGTGGTTGGCCCCAAAACCCAGCGGTGCCGGGTTGTCGACGAGGTGCAGCTGGAACGGCCAGTGGCGCCCACGCAACCGCTCGGCCGACGCCGGCTCGGGGACGTTGAAGGTGACGATCACGCGCGCCAGCCCGGGCTCACCCAGCGCCGCGAGCTGCGCCAGCAGCGCCTCGACCGCGGCGCCATGACCGTGGCTGACGATGGAGGCGGCGATGTTCACCAGAGATCCCGGGGCTGCCTTTCAATCCACCAGTTCCGCCCGCGACAGGGGCTGCCCGGCCCGATCCTTGGCCGACAGCAGCGGCGCGGTGATGCCATGCGCGGCCAGCGGCCAGTCGATGCCGATGGCGGGGTCGTCCCAGGCGATGCTGCGCTCGTGCTCGGGGGCGTAGTAGTCGGTGGTCTTGTACAGGAAGTCGGCGCTGTCGCTCAGCACCACGAAGCCGTGCGCCAGGCCGGGCGGCACCCAAAGCTGGCGGTGGTTGTCGGCACTGAGCTCGACGCCGACCCAGCGGCCGAACGTGGGTGAGCCGCGGCGGATGTCCACCGCGACGTCGAACACGGCACCGTGGGTCACCCGCACCAGCTTGCCCTGCGGCTGGCGCAGCTGGTAGTGCAGGCCACGCAGCACGCCCTTGCGGCTGCGGCTGTGGTTGTCCTGCACGAAGTCGATGTCCAGGCCGGTCGCCTGGGCGAAGCTGCGGCGGTTGTAGCTCTCCATGAAAAAACCACGGTCGTCGCCGAACACTCGGGGTTCGAGCACCAGGACGCCGGCCAGTGCGGTGGGTATGACGTGCATAGGGGTTCTCCAGGACGGCAGCGCAGTCGGTTCAGTCGCGGCTGACGCGTATGCCGTGCGGCAGGTAGCGCCGGTAGCGCTGCAGGGCCTGCGTCAGTGCGTCGGCGGCCAGTTCGTAATGAAAGTGCCGATCGTCGGCGCCGATACGGGTCGCGCCGAAATGTTCGTGAAACCGCCAGACGCTGAGATTGTCCTGCCTGACTTCGAAATAGGCCGAGCGAAATCCCAGCCACAGGCCATAGTGGTACGTCATGAGCGCCGACTCGATGGCGCAGTGAGACGGCAGCCCGGCCTTGAGCAGCCAGGAGCCCCAGCTGAAGGCGTCGCCCCGCGCGCCGTACAGGCGCACCGTGCCCAGGGGCTCGCCCGCCGCGCCATCGGCGATGACGAAATACGCCTGACTCGAATCGGCGGCATAGCGGCGCAGCCACTCGGTTTGCGCCGACGGATCGGGCGGCACGGCCGACAGAAAGCGCGCGCGCACGGGGTCGGTGCGCAGGGCATGGATGAAGGCGGCGTCGGACTCGCCCGCGTCGCGCAAGGCCAGCGTGCGTCCGTCGATGCGCCGGGCCTTGCGGATCGACGGCGGCATGGGGGCTGGTGGGTGCATCACGGCTGGCTCGCCAGACGACAGGTGACGCGCAGCTCGCGCAGCCGGAAGCTGCCCTGGCCATCCACCGGATCCAGGCGCAGACGGGGTTCGAACCCCACCGGGCTGTCGATGGAAAGTTCCAGCCGCGCATGCCCATCCACGCCCGGTTGGTAGGCCTGGCGCACGGAGCGCGCCTCGCTGTCGCTCTGCTGGCCCGACCATCGGTAGTACAGCTGCGCGGTTTCGGCGTGCGCGGTGACGATGTCCAGTTGCACACCCAGCGTGCGGCAGCGCCGCGACAAAGCAGCGTCGGGCCATGCGACCGTGAGCTGGGCGTCGCCCTCGCTCTGCAGCCCGCCATCGGCCCGTCGCCGGACATGGGCCCATGGCCCGGGCTCCGTCCCCGCCGCCGCGTGCCAGTCCAGCAACTCACGGCCAAAACCGTCGCGCGTCTGCACCGGCAGGTAACGCACGAAAGAGGCCTGGATGTCGCGCGCGTGGATGTAGGCGCGGGTCAGGTCGGTCATGCCCATCATGTCGTAGCCGGGGCAGCGAATGGGCTGCCCGCTGCCGAGCTGACGCCCCAGACAGCGAAGCTCACTGGCGCGGTACGCCGAGGCCGATCGGTAGAACGATGGCACGTCGAACACACCGCGCACTGCGGCCAGCGCCAGCGCCGTCAGCAATGTCCCGACCAGCACCGGCACCGCCCGTGTCCGCCGCCGGGGAACCAGGGCGGCGGCGACCCACGGAAACAGCAGCGTGACCCAGAAAAAGTGAAAACGCTCATAGCCGAACCGGAACACCCCGCCTGCGCCCTGGATGCCTGGGTCGCGAAACCCGGCCCGGCCCAGGCTGACCAGCACCAGATAGGTCAGCACGATTGCGCACAAAGGCAGGAACACCACGGCGACGCGACGCCGCCGAACGCTCGGCACGCGGTCGGGCGCCAGCGCTGCGCGCCCTGTCAGGCCCAGCGCCGCCAGCAGGGCCAGCAGCACCAGCGCGACCCAGATCAGCTCCAGCGGGAGCGACGCGAAACCATGCCCGGTGGCCCGCCCGATCTTGCCCGCCAGGAATGCCCAGAAATCGGGCGAATCGGGGTAAGTCAGGCCCATGTACTGCCGATCCCTGGCCTGCGCATCGCCACGCGTCAGATGGAACTGCATGGCGCTGGTCAACCCGCCCGCCAGCAGCAGCGCGCCACCGGGGCCGGCGATGCGGGTGGCCAGCGCCGGCGTCGGGTGCGTGCGCAACACCCGCGCCAGCACCAGCCAGCACGCGCCCAGCACCAGGGCCGCGATGGCGCCGGAAACGTAGGACAGGCCGGCCACCGCACCCAGGACGAACACCCCCAGGGCGGCACGGCGCCGCGGCCGTGGCAACGCCCACGCCATGGCACCCAGCAGCGCCAGCAAGGGCAAGGCCTGGTGATAGGCCAGGCTCTGTTCGCCCCAGTAGCTGCCCGATTGCAGCATGGGAACACAGAAGGCGAACAGCAATGCCTGCTGGCGTCGGTCCCGGACCGCCCAGCCCAACAGCCGCCACTGCAGCCACAGCAACCCACCCAGCACCGCCAGCATGGACAGCGCCTGGTAGGGCAAGGGGTTGCCACCCAGCCAGCGCTGCGCCAGCACGTCCAGGGTCAGGCCGACCGGCGAGATGGTGTTGTTGACGGCGCGAAACAGATGCCGCGGATCGAGCGACAGGGCGCTGCCGTCGTCGTAGACGCGCCAGTCGTCCAGGTACGGCAGGTCGGTGCCCCAGCGCAGCCAGGCCAGCAGGTTGGCGCCCAACATCAGCAGCGGCAGCGCCATGCCGGCGCGCAGCCACCACTTCGACAGCGCCGGGGACAGGGGTTCAGGGCGCGGCATGCGGGGTGAAGATCCAGCGCTGCAGAACAAAGATGACCGGCACACACACCAGCGCCGCCGCCAGCGGCGCCAGCCAGGCCGGACCGCGCAGCCAGGCCACCCAGGCCTCGACCACCACCAGGCCCAGGCCCAGTTGCACGCCGTGGCTGGCGGTGACATAGACCCACGAAAAGCGCTTGCCCGGGCGCGCGAACACGACATGCCGCAACAGCACGAAGGACAGCGCAACACCGGCCAGGAACGCCAGCACATAGGCCCAGCGGTAGTCCAGCAATCGCAGCAGCGCCAGGTACAGCAGGTAGGTCAGCGCGGTGTTGGCCCCACCCGCCAGCAGGTAGCGCAGGGCTTCGCGCGCCATCACGCAGCGCCTCCCGCGCGTCGCAGTGCCAGGAATTCGTCGTAGTCGCGGATGTAGTCGGCCGGATCGTACGAGTCCGACGCCAGCACCAGCAGCACGGCGCCCTGCGTGTACCTGTGCTGAATGCCCCAGGTCATGGGCGGCAGGTACAGGCCCAGGCTGGGCCGGTCGAGGCAGAACTCTTCACGCTGCCGGCCATCGTCGGCGATGACGTGGACCGAACCGGCGACGGCCTGCAGGAACTGGCCGCACCGGCGGTGCGCGTGGGCGCCGCGCAGTTCGGCGCTGGGTACCCTGTAGACGAGGAAACTGCGACGCACGGCAAACGGCAGATCGGCGCCGACCTCGGCGACGCACAGGTCGCCGCGTGCGTCCTTCACCTCGCGCAGTTCGTGCAGGCGCACCCCCGTGACGCGGCTGTCGATGACACGCGGCGCGCTGGGGACGGATGACGCTGGCATGACGTGCGGCTAGTGGGACTGGAAGCGATCGACCCGCAAGGCGACGGCCTGCGGGCGCTGCTTGGTATTTTCGTAGGCGCGCCAGGCGTAGGTGCCGACGATGCCCAGGCTGAACAGGTTGAGCGCACCGAAGAACAGGATGGCGATCAGCGTCATGGCGTAGCCAGGCACACCGATCAGCCCGGAAAGCTTGCCGAACAGCACCACCGCACCCAGCACGCCGGCCACCAGCAGGCCCAGCGCCCCCACGCGCGTGAGCAGGCGCACCGGCAGGTCGGTGAAGGCGAACACGCTGTCGGCCAGGTAGGCCAGCTTCTTGCGCCAGGTCCAGGCCGACTGGCCGTGACGGCGCGGCTGGCGCTCGTAAGGCACGCTGGCGCGCCGAAAGCCCAGCCAGAAGATCTGCGCGATCAGCGAGCTGCGACTTTCACCCAAGCCGAGCAGGGCGTCGCGAAAGGCGCGGTTGCAGGCAAAGATGTCGACGCCGCCGGGCGGCATCTCGGGCACCACCCAACGCCGGTAGGCGGCCCAGAACAGCTGGGCCTGCCAGCGCTGCAGCAGCGGGTCGTGGCGCAGGGTGCGCTCGGCCACCACCACGTCGGCCTGGCCGCGCGCCAGCTCGGCCTGCATCTGCAACACCAGCTCGGGCGGCTCCTGCAGGTCGGCGGCCATCACGGCAAAGGTGTCGCCGCGCGCCTGCTCCAGGCCCATGCGCACGGCGGCAAAGGCGCCGAAATTGCGCGTGAGCAGCACCAGGGTGGCGTTCAGGCCGCTGGCGGGCAGCTGCTGGCGCAGCAGCGCGTGGCAGCGGTCGGGACTGCCGTCGACCACGAACACCACCTCCAGCGCGCCGGTCAGCGCCTGGTGCAACCCCTGCAGCTCGGTCAGCAGCTCCGGAATCGAAGCCTCGTTGCGGTAGACCGGGATGATCAGGCTGAGCATGGTCAGGCAGCCGCGAAGAATTGGCGCACGACCTCGATGACACGCGCGCCCTGCGGCGCCGTCAGTCCAGGGTAGCAGGGCAGCGACAGCACCTCGGCACAGGCCGCCTCGGTGACCGGCAGGTGCGGCAGCGGCTGGGCGGCACGCACCGGCTGACGGTGGTCGGCCAGCGGGTAGTGAATGTCGCTGGCCACGCCGTGCGCCGCCAGATGAGCCTGCAGGGCGGCGCGGTGCGGGGTGCGCACGACGTACAGGTGCATCGCGTGGTCCGGCCCAGGCGGCGGCGGGCAGTCCAGCGGCAAGCCGGCGAAGGCCGCGCTGTAGCCGGCGGCGATGGCGCGGCGCTCGGCATTGGCGGCCTCCAGGTGGGGCAGCTTGGCCAGCAGCACCGCGGCCTGCAACTCGTCCAGACGGCTGTTGCCACCACCGGGCAGACCGACTTCGTACTTGCGTGTCCAGCCGTACTGGCGCAGGGCGCGCAGGCGTTCGGCCAGCGCGGCATCGTCGGTCAACACGGCGCCGCCGTCGCCCAGGGCGCCCAGGTTCTTGGTGGGGTAGAAGCTGAAA
>JADHED010001686.1_pt1 | contig 17698 bp, 12 predicted proteins | sample 8952041 | NCBI WGS metagenome assembly JADHED01 (sample SAMN16124423, study PRJNA663239) | bioreactor sludge metagenome | isolation source: sludge (control) | place: India:Bengaluru | collected 2018-09-08
TTCTGTTAAAATGATATCGATAGAAGGTTTGAAGGTGGAATTCAATGCCACTGTGCTGTTTGAGGATGTTTCTTACGTCATTAATAAAAAGGATCGTATAGCTTTAGTTGGCAAAAATGGAGCGGGTAAATCTACAATGCTTAAAATATTAGCTGGTTTGCAGACCCCTTCAGCTGGAATAGTAGCTATGCCTAAAGAAGTTACTATTGGTTATCTACCACAGGTCATGATATTGTCTGACAGTCGCACTGTCAAAGAAGAAGCTGAGTTGGCTTTTGAAGAGATGTTTCGATTACAGGCAGAGTTGGAGCGGATGAATCAGGAATTGGCAGATCGTGCTGACTATGAATCGGAGTCTTATCATAAATTGATTGATCGTTTTACTCATGAAAACGACCGCTTTTTAATGATGGGAGGCACAAATTTTCATGCTGAGACCGAACGGACTCTTGTTGGACTTGGTTTTAGCAGGGGGGACTTTGACCGTCCCACTTCTGAGTTTTCAGGCGGATGGCGAATGCGTATTGAATTGGCTAAACTCTTACTTAGACGTCCCGATGTGCTTCTACTTGATGAGCCGACAAACCACTTGGATATTGAAAGTATTCAATGGCTGGAAAACTTCTTGTCAACACGTGTTAATGCTGTTGTGCTGGTTAGTCACGATAGGGCATTTCTTAATAATGTGACAACTCGTACAATTGAAATATCATGCGCTCACATCTATGACTATAAGGTGAAGTATGATGAATATGTTGTTCTTCGCAAAGAGCGTCGTGAACAACAAATGAGAGCTTACGAAAATCAACAGAAGCAAATTGGAGATACTGAGGCTTTTATTGAACGCTTTCGCTATAAGGCGACTAAAGCTGTTCAAGTTCAAAGTAGGATTAAACAGCTTGAAAAGATAGAACGACTTGAGGTAGACGAAGAAGATTCCTCTGCACTAAGGCTTAAGTTTGTGTGTTCTAGTCGCAGCGGCAGTTATCCGGTGATTTGTGAAGATGTGGAGAAAAGGTATGGTAATCATATTGTTTTTCATAATGTTAACCTGACTATAAACCGTGGTGAGAAGGTTGCATTCGTGGGTAAGAACGGAGAGGGTAAATCAACTCTCGTCAAGTGTATTATGGAGGAAATATCCGATTATACAGGTAAGTTGAAACTTGGTCACAATGTACAAATAGGGTATTTTGCTCAAAATCAAGCACAACTACTTGATGAAAACCTTACGGTGTTTGACACCATAGATCGGGTTGCGGTAGGAGATGTGAGATTGAAGATAAGGGATATTTTGGGTGCATTTATGTTTGGCGGTGAAGCTTCGGACAAAAAAGTTAAAGTACTGTCCGGTGGAGAACGTACTCGTCTTGCTATGATTAAGCTACTGCTGGAACCAGTCAATCTCTTAATATTGGATGAACCGACCAATCATCTGGATATGCGCTCAAAGGATGTTTTGAAGGAAGCTATTCGTGAATTTGACGGTACTGTGATAATAGTCAGCCATGATCGTGACTTTTTGGATGGACTTGCGACTAAAGTGTATGAATTTGGAGGCGGTTTGGTGAAAGAGCACTTAGGTGGCATTTATGATTTCTTACAGAAGAAGCAGATAGAGAGTTTGAATGAATTACAAAATGGAGCTACACTCTCTTCTTTGAAAGACGTTGGTCGAGAGGATGCTTCGAATGTAACAAAAGAATCTCAAGCTTCTGATAATAAGTTATCTTATGAAGCTCAAAAAGAGTGGAATAAGAAGCTGAAAAAGTTAGAACGTAAGGTTGCGGATTGTGAGGCTGAAATCTCACAGATTGAGTCGGCTATAGCTATTCTGGAAATAAAACTGGCAACTCCTGATGGTGCTTCAGATATGCAACTTTATGAACAGCACCAAAAACTCAAGCGCCAATTGGATGGTATCATGGAAGAGTGGGATAGTGCCTCTACCGAATTGGAAGAAGGTAAAAATAAGATATTATAATAGTTTAATTAATAATAGATGTAATGAAAGTAATGAAGTATTTTCCTGTTTTGGCATTCTGCTTGATGGCTGCAGGGTGTGGTAGCAAGAAAGGAGTTGTTTCTGAAGCTGGGGTTGATCTTTCTAATTTGGATAAGACGGCTCTTCCTGGAACCGATTTCTATCAGTATGCTTGTGGAGGTTGGATGAAAAATCACCCGCTGACTGACGAGTATGCCCGCTTTGGATCTTTTGATATGCTTGCAGAGAATAATCGTAAGCAAGTGCGTGAACTTATTGAGGAGCTATCTAAATCAAAACATGAAGAAGGTAGTGTGGCTCAAAAAATAGGTGGCATGTATAATATGGCTATGGATAGCCTGAAACTCAATAATGATGGAGCTGCTCCAATAAAGCAAGGTCTTGATGAAATCGCTGCAATAAAGTCTAAAGGCGATATCTATACTGTGATAGGTAATCTTCAACAGATAGGTATAGACCCTTATTTTAATATGTATATTGGTGCAGATGATATGAATAGCTCTATGAATATAACTCAAATAGGACAAGGTGGTTTGGGTATGGGAGAGCGCGATTATTATTTGGAAAAAGATGAAAAGACAACTGCTATTCGTGAAGCTTATAAAGTTCACATCGAAAAAATGTTTCGTTTAGCAGGTTTTGATGAATCTGTTTCAAAGAAAGCTGTAGCTGCCGTAATGAATATAGAGGTGTCATTGGCTGAGGCTTCACGTACGCAAGTGCAGTTGCGTGATCCTCATGCAAACTACAATAAAAAGACTTTGGCAGACTGGGAGAAAGAATATACAGCCTTTGATTGGGATAAATATCTTGATGCATCTCGTTTGCAAAAAGTGGATAATATGATTATTGGTCAGCCTGAAGCTTTTAAACAAGTAGAAACTGTAATCAATAACTTCCCATTAGAAGACAATATTTTATATCTTCAATGGAATTTAATCAATAGTTCTGCTGATTATTTAAGTGACGCCTTTGCCGTACAGAACTTTGATTTTTATGGAAAAGCTATGTCTGGCAGAAAAGAGATGCAGCCGCGTTGGAAACGTGCGGTTTCTACAGTCAATAATTCACTTGGAGAGGCAGTTGGGCAAATGTATGTAGAAAAATATTTCCCTGCAGCGGCAAAAGAACGCATGGTAGCTTTGGTGAAGAATCTCCAAAGTTCATTGGGTGAGCGCATTAAGAATCTTAGTTGGATGAGTGATGCCACAAAGCAAAAGGCATTGGAAAAATTGGCTACTTTTCATGTGAAAATCGGATATCCTGATAAGTGGAAGGACTATTCTAACATGGAATTCAAGGGCGACAATTATTGGAGTAATATAACTCGCGCAAATGCATGGGGATATAATCGTATGCTAGCTAAAGCGGGTAAACCGGTTGATAAAGACGAATGGTTGATGACTCCACAAACTGTGAATGCTTATTATAATCCTACAACAAATGAGATATGTTTCCCTGCCGGAATCTTGCAGTATCCTTTCTTTGATATGAAAGCGGATGATGCATTCAATTATGGAGCTATCGGAGTTGTGATTGGACATGAAATGACCCATGGGTTTGATGATCAGGGTAGGCAATATGATAAAGATGGAAATCTGAAAGATTGGTGGACTGCTTCCGATGCTCAGAATTTTGAAAAGCGTGCTGCCGTTATGGCAAATTTCTTTGATAGCATTGAAGTTGCGCCAGGTGTACATGGCAATGGTAAATTTACATTGGGAGAAAATATAGCGGATCACGGAGGTTTGCAAGTTTCATATCAAGCTTTTTTAAAGGCCATGGAAAAGACTCCTTTGAAGTCAAAGGGTGGGTTTACGCCTGCGCAACGTTTTTTCCTTGCCTATGCAAATGTTTGGGCAGGAAATATTCGTGAAGCTGAAATCTTGCGCCGCACAAAAACCGATCCTCATGCTTTAGGTAAATGGCGAGTAGATGGGGCATTACCTCATATTGCCACTTGGTATAAAGCTTTCGGTATTACTGAAAAAGATCCAATGTTCATACCGGTAGAAAAGAGGGTCTCTATTTGGTGATCTTTCTTTATGAAGAATTAAAAGGCGCTGATCTTAATTAAATGAGGTCAGCGCCTTTTAATTAAGTCTAATTTATTATATGGTAGTATATGTGTAAATAAACATTTTTAGTACCTTTGCGCATCAAATCGTTAATAAGCAAACCCATGTCGGAAACCAAAAAAATCAAAACCGCATTAGTGTCGGTTTATCATAAGGAAGGTTTGGATGAAATCATAACCAAACTTCATGAAGAAGGGGTTGAATTTCTATCCACAGGAGGAACCCGCCAGTTTATAGAATCTTTAGGATTTCCTTGTAAGGCTGTAGAAGACTTGACTTCTTACCCTTCTATATTAGGAGGTCGTGTAAAAACCTTGCATCCTAAAGTATTTGGGGGAATTCTTTGTCGCCGTGGATTGGAGCAGGATATGCAACAGATTGAAAAATACGAGATACCTGAAATTGATCTTGTAATAGTTGACTTATATCCATTTGAATCAACTGTGGCATCTGGAGCTGAAGAACCTGCAATTATTGAAAAAATAGACATAGGGGGCATTTCCTTAATTAGGGCTGCAGCAAAGAATTATAATGATGTGGTAATCATAGCATCTCAAGCTCAATATAAACCGTTTTTTGACATGCTGATGGAACATGGTGCTGTAACTTCTACAGAAGAACGCCGTTGGTTTGCTAAAGAAGCTTTTTCTGTTTCTTCTTATTATGATTCAGCTATATTTAATTATTTTGATGCTGAAGAAGGCTCTGCTTTTAGAAGTGGTGTAAATAATCAAAAGGCTTTACGCTATGGTGAAAATCCTCATCAAAAAGGATATTTCTATGGAAATCTTGATGCGATGTTCGATCAGATTCATGGCAAAGAAATCTCCTATAATAATCTGCTAGATATTAATGCTGCTGTTGAACTGATTGATGAATTTAGTGAAACGACATTTGCTATTTTGAAGCACAACAATGCTTGTGGTCTGGCATCTCGGCCTTTTGTATTGGATGCCTGGAAAGAAGCTCTTGCAGGTGATCCTGTCTCTGCTTTTGGTGGGGTTCTCATCACTAATGCAATCATAGACAAGGAAGTTGCCGAAGAGGTGAATAAAATATTTTTTGAGGTTATCATTGCTCCGGATTATGATGTTGATGCACTTGAGATTTTGAGTCAAAAGAAAAATCGTATTATTTTGGTTCGTAAGCAGGCTCTATTGCCCAAGAAACAATTCCGCTCATTATTGAATGGAGTGCTCGTTCAGGATCGTGATTTAAATATTGAAACACCAGAGGATCTTAAAACAGTAACTGTAAAAGTTCCTTCTGACGTAGAAATAGCCGATATGCTTTTTGCTAACAAAATAGTAAAGAACAGTAAATCTAATTCTATCGTTTTGGCTAAAGGAAAACAATTATTAGCCAGTGGAGTTGGACAAACATCGCGTGTAGATGCCTTGAAGCAAGCTATAGAAAAAGCTAAAAGTTTTGGCTTTGACTTGCAAGGGGCTGTAATGGCATCTGATGCTTTTTTCCCATTCCCTGATTGTGTTGAAATTGCTGGAAACGAAGGAATAAAAGCTGTGATTCAACCGGGCGGTTCAATAAAGGACCAACTATCTTTTGATTATTGTAATGAACATGGCATATCGATGGTGACGACTGGTATTCGTCATTTTAAACACTAAATAGATTGAATAAACTGAAGGTTATTTTTTCCCTGTAAAATAAAAAAAATAAATTTGATAATTATGGGATTATTTTCTTTTACGCAAGAGATTGCAATGGATTTGGGTACCGCTAATACAATTATTACCACCAATGGTAAGATTGTTGTGGATGAACCTTCTGTGGTTGCTCTTGATCGTCGTACAGACAAGATGATTGCTGTAGGCGAAAAGGCTAAAATGATGCATGAAAAAACTCATGAAAACATACGCACTATCCGTCCTTTGCGTGATGGAGTTATAGCGGATTTCTATGCTTGCGAACAAATGATACGTGGACTAATTAAGATGGTGAATACTCGTAATCATCTTTTTTCTCCGTCTTTGCGTATGGTTATCGGAGTGCCATCGGGTAGTACCGAAGTTGAACTCAGAGCAGTACGTGATTCTGCGGAACATGCTGGAGGACGTGACGTATATTTAATATTTGAACCGATGGCAGCTGCTATTGGTATAGGTATAGATGTTGAAGCTCCTGAAGGCAACATGATTGTTGATATAGGTGGTGGCTCAACTGAAATCGCTGTAATATCTTTAGGTGGCATCGTTTCTAATAATTCCATTCGTATAGCTGGTGACGATTTGACTGCAGATATTCAGGAATATATGAGCCGTCAACACAATGTAAAAGTGAGTGAGCGCATGGCTGAACGTATTAAGATAAACGCAGGTGCTGCTCTGACTGAATTAGGGGAAGATGCTCCTGACGACTATATTGTTCATGGTCCTAACCGTATTACGGCATTGCCAATGGAAGTTCCTGTGTGCTATCAAGAGGTGGCTCATTGCTTGGAAAAATCTATTTCTAAGATTGAAACCGCAATTTTAAGTGCGTTAGAGAATACTCCTCCCGAACTTTATGCTGATATTGTACATAACGGCATTTATTTGGCCGGTGGTGGTGCTTTGCTTCGCGGCTTGGATAAGCGTCTGACTGATAAAATTAATATTCCATTCCATATTGCAGAAGATCCGTTGCATGCTGTGGCTAAAGGTACTGGTGTAGCGCTGAAAAATGTGGATCGATTCTCGTTCTTGATGAGGTAATAAACGTTTATGCGAAATTTACTGAACTTTCTCATTAAATACAATTACTGGTTCCTCTTCTTATTATTAGAGGCAGCCAGTTTTGTTTTATTGTTCCGTTATAACAACTACCAGCAGGGTCTGTTTTTCACTTCTGCTAATGACGTGGCAGGAAAGGTTTATGAGATTTCGGGAAGTGTCACCTCCTATTTTCATTTGAAATCTGTTAATGAAGATTTACTTGATCGAAACTTATGGCTCGAAGAACGAGTCGCTTCTCTACAAAAAGTATTGAAAGAGAAAGGTGTGGATTCGTTGAGTTTGGTTAGTTTGCAACGTGTGCCGACTACCGACATCCGCATATATAAGGCGAGTGTCATAAAAAATAGTGTTAATCTTCCAGATAACTATATAACCTTGGATAAAGGGGCTAAAGATGGTATTAGTTCTGAAATGGGCGTTGTTGATGCAAATGGGGTTGTTGGGATTGTTTATAAGACATCTCCGAATTATTCTATTGTACTTCCTTTGCTTAATAGTAAATCGAGCATAAGCTGTAAAATTGTGGGAAGTGATTATTTTGGCTATTTGAAATGGGAGAACGGTGATTCTCGCTATGCCTATTTAAAGGATTTGCCCAGACATGCTGAATTTAATTTGGGTGACACCCTAGTTACCAGCGGATATTCGACTGTTTTCCCGGAAGGTATTATGGTGGGAACTATAGATGATATGTCTGACTCGCATGATGGTCTTTCATACTTGTTAAAAATAAAGCTCGCCACAGACTTTGGGAAGTTGAGTGATGTGCGTATTATTGCACGAAATAAGCAAAGTGAACAAAAGGTTCTGGAACAGAGCATAAAGGAGTAAATATGATAATAAGTTATTTACGTAAAGCGGGATGGTTTGTCGGCTTAATGCTTTTGCAGGTGCTGATATTAAATAATATACATATTGCTGGATATGCTACTCCTTTTTTATATATATATCTTATTCTTAAATTCGAATCGGATATATCCAGAAATACCGTAATGTTATGGGCTTTTTGCTTAGCTCTATTAATAGATGTTTTTTCTGATACTCCGGGGATGAATGCAGTTGCTGCTGTTACAATTGCCTTTTTACGCCCGTTCTTTTTACGGCTTTTTGCACCACGTGATACTTTAGATAATATTGTACCTTCGATAGCATCCATGGGCTTTTCCCCTTTTTTAAAGTTTCTTATTGTTAGTGTATTTGTACATCATGCAATATTACTGTCCATAGAGTATTTCTCTTTTGTCCATTGGGGAGCTCTGTTACTTAAAATAGTGGCATCTTCTTCATTAACTGTGATTTGTATATTGGCTTTAGAGGGAATGAATAAAAAATAAAATGCCCAAAGATTATACGCTTGAGAAACGAAAATTGGTGATTAGCGGAGTAGCAATTGCGATTGTCCTCATTTATATCACACGTCTTTTTGTATTGCAGATAATGACTGATACTTACAAAAAGAATGCTGATAGCAATGCTTTCCTTAATAAATTGCAATATCCTGCCAGAGGGTCTATTTACGACCGAAAAGGTAGACTTTTGGTGTACAACCAACCTGCGTATGATATCACTTTTATTCCTCGTGAAATTTCCGTTTTAGACACCTTGGACTTTTGTAATACACTTAACATTACAAAAGAACAGTTTCTGAAGCGGATGAATGATGTGAAGGATCGAAGGGTTAATCCTGGATATTCTCCATATACCCATCAGGTTTTTATGACCCAAATGTCAGCTGAAGAATGTGGTGTGTTTCAGGAAAAGTTATTTAAATTTCCAGGCTTCTACATACAACGGCGTACAATCAGGCAATACACTTATAATGTAGGTGCTCATGTTCTTGGCGATATTGGCGAGGTGTCGGCTAGAGATATAGAGAATGATGACTATTACGTTAGAGGTGATTATATAGGTAAACAAGGAATCGAAAAATCTTTTGAGAATTATTTGCGTGGACAAAAAGGCGTTGAAATTTTGCTTAGAGATGCTCATGGACGAATTCAAGGCCATTATATGGGAGGAAAGCTTGACCGTGCAGCCATTCCGGGAAGAAACTTGACTTTGGGCATAGATATCGATCTGCAAGCCCTTGGCGAGAAGTTGATGAAGAATAAGATCGGAGCTATTGTCGCAATTGAGCCCGAGACAGGTGAGATACTTTGCTTGGTATCTTCTCCGACATTCGATCCGCACATGTTGATTGGTAGGACAAGAGGACAGAACCATCGGATGTTGCAAATGGATAAGCAAAAGCCTTTGCTTAACCGCGCAATTATGGGTGTCTACCCTCCGGGGTCTACATTTAAGACAACACAAGCTTTGACATTCTTGCAGGAGGGAATCATTCAGCCTTCGACTTCTTTCCCTTGTTATCACGGTTTTATCTATAGAGGACTTAGAGTTGGTTGCCATTCCCATTCTTCTCCTCTATCTTTGATCCCTGCAATAGCAACTTCTTGTAATGCTTATTTTTGTTGGGGACTCTATCACATGTTTGGAGATAAAAAATATGGTTCTCCCCAAAATGCACTTACCGTATGGAAAGATCATATGGTTTCTCAAGGTTTTGGATATAAATTGGGTGTTGATTTACCGGGCGAAAAGAGAGGGCTTATCCCGAATGCCAATTTTTATGATAAGGCCTATCGGAAATCATGGAATGGACTTACTGTCATAAGTATCGGTATTGGACAAGGAGAGGTCTTGAGCACACCTTTACAGATGGCAAATTTGGCGGCGACAATTGCCAATCGTGGCTTCTTTGTTGCTCCTCATGCAGTCAAGACTGTTCAAGGTTCTCCTTTGGATAGTTTGTATCGTAACCGACGATATACTGACATTAATAGAAGATATTATGATGATGTGGTCAGAGGAATGAGAGCAGCGGTTACTGGAGGACCAGGTGGAGCAACTTGCCGTATTGCTAACACTATTTTGCCTGATGTAGAAGTCTGTGGAAAGACGGGTACTGCCCAGAATCGTGGACATGACCATTCTGCTTTTATAGGCTTTGCACCCATGAAAAAACCTCGTATAGCTATTGCTGTTTATGTGGAAAATGGTGGATGGGGAGCAGCATACGGTGTGCCCATCGGAGCGTTGATGATGGAACAGTATTTGAAGGGTAAACTTTCGCCAGCCAATGAAGCTCTAGCTGAGGAATTTAGTAACAAGGTAATTGCTTATGGTAACGAGGAAAGATAGTATATGGAAATCATTAGATTGGGTCACAATCTGTGTCTATTTAATCTTGATTATATTCGGCTGGTTTAGCGTTTGTGGAGCCAGTTATGATTATCAAACTCATGAGTTCTGGGACTTTTCGACTCGTGCCGGTAAGCAGATGGCCTGGATTATTTGTTCATTTGGACTTGGATTTGTGCTGTTAATGCTTGAGGATAGTCTATATGATATCTTTGGCTATTTGATTTATGCAGCGCTTATAGCATTACTTATAGTCACCATCTTTATAGCGCCTGATACAAAGGGATCAAGGTCATGGCTGGTTATGGGACCGGTTAGTTTACAACCGGCCGAGTTTGCTAAGTTTGCAACGGCTTTGGCACTGGCCAAGTATATGAATACATATTCTTTCATATCGGGAAATTGGAGGAATTCTTTAACCGTGATATTCCTTTTTTTGTTTCCGATGGGATTAATTATTATGCAACGAGAAACAGGTTCTGCCTTAGTCTATCTCATTTTCTTCATAGTATTATACAGAGAAGGTCTGCCAGGTGTAGTCCTCTTTTCGGGAGTTTGCGCTGTGGTATATTTTATTGTAGGCATTCGTTTTAGTGGGAATCTTCTCGAAGGTACATTGGCACCGATCGGATCATTTTCTGTGCTTACTATGATTCTCCTATTCGAGGCTGGGATGGTCTGGGTTTATAAAAGGAAATGGGAGCCAATGCGCAATATATTATTTGTGACTTTAGGCTCAATGTTGATAGCATACTTAATATCTAGATACCTTGTGCCGTTTAACATCGTGTGGGTTCAATTAGTTTTATGTGCATTAACAATAGGGTATCTTTTCTTCTTGTCGCTGAGTGAAAGACAAATCACTTATTTTCTTATAGGTATGTTTGCTATTGGATCGATCGCTTTCCTCTATTCCAGCGATTATGTGTTTAATAAGGTTTTGGAACCCCACCAGCAAGTGCGTATTAAAGTTGTTTTGGGAATGGAAGATGATTTGACTGGTGCGGGATATAATGTAAATCAATCGAAAATAGCTATAGGTTCCGGGGGGCTTACGGGAAAAGGTTTCTTGAATGGTACCCAAACAAAATTAAAATATGTTCCTGAACAAGATACCGACTTTATATTTTGTACTGTAGGCGAAGAAGAGGGTTTCGTTGGCTCATCAGCCGTACTTTTACTTTTTTTAGTGCTAATTTTGCGTTTAGTAGTCTTGTCTGAGCGACAAAATTCTACATTTGGTAGAGTCTACGGTTATTCCGTTGTCGGTATTTTCTTATTCCATCTGTTTATAAATGTTGGGATGGTCTTAGGATTAACGCCTGTAATTGGTATTCCTCTACCTTTCTTTAGCTATGGGGGATCTTCTTTATGGGGATTTACCATTCTTCTATTTATCTTCTTGCGTATAGACGCTGGACGTAAAAAGCGCTTTGCTTAATAGGCTATTCGTGCAGTCTAATGCCTATATCGCTTATACCAGATATTCTTTTATCCGGGAGTAAGTATGCGATTTTAAAGATATAAATACCTGGATTTTTCATTTGGATATGCCCCACTGTGTGTGAGAGCTGATACAGCCCGCCCCAGCCTTTTCCTAGCCAATTTCCTTTGGCATCACTCAGTGCTATGTTTATCGTATCTTTAATCAATCCTTTATCAGGTAGTCGACAACTGAATAAGATGGGAAGGTTGCGGTAAGGAAAGTCACTTTTACTCCTTATATCTATAGACAATTCATATATTTTACATGAATCACTCATCGTTTTTACAAAGTACAAGGTGTCTTGCTTACTCCAACCTCTCTCAGGCAAAGACTTGGCTATATGATAGACTGTATGTCTGTCGCAAGAAGAAAAAGCACTTGCGACAGACATTAAAACACATGTACAGCTTATCAACCAATAATACTTAGGACTTTTTATCATATTAAACTTTGAAAGCTTATGAATTGCTATTTGTGGGTTTATCTTGTTGCTGCCCATTACCTTGATCTCGATGTCTAGGCTTATTGTTTTGCCTGTTTCGATCATGGCGTTGTTGAACTGGCTGGTTATTATTAGCCTGAGGAATTGTGGGGGATTGTTTCTTTTCTTGTGGAGCTGTACTTATGGTATTCCCCTCTACATTTACATTTGTCCTGGCTTCGAAATTAGGTCTATTACCTTTTTTCTTTTTTCTTCTTGTATTATTCCCATTTCCGTTCCTGTTATCTACCTCACCTCTTTCTTTTTTGCTTTTATCAAAGCGAGTCAAGCTTTCTTGTTCTAGCAAGTCCATTGACTTCTTCGTTTCTGGCTTGGAGTTATCAGGGTGTTGCAAGCTATCAGGTTTTATGCCTCTTCTATTCAGCCCTATAATTTCAAAGGCTCTCTTGCCACTTATTGTTACCAGATTTGCCGGTATTTCCTTATCACTGGAATATGTTATTTGGTTTGTAAGAATGTCAGCCTTGAAAAAGTAGAAAAATCCATCTTTAGTTTCTAGCTCGATTTCTTTTGATGGAAGACGTTTTTGAGCTTCAACATAACAGTCTACTTCATAGTTAAGACAGCACTTTAATTTGGCACATTGACCTGCTAACTTTTGAGGGTTTAATGATATATCTTGATATCGAGCCGCACTTGTTGATACGGAAACAAAGGATGTAATCCAAGTAGCACAACAAAGTTCCCGGCCGCAGGGACCTATGCCACCTATGCGTCCCGCTTCTTGACGCGCTCCAATCTGTTTCATCTCAATGCGTACGCGAAAAGCTTCAGCTAAAACCTTTATCAATTGTCTGAAGTCAACCCGCTCATCTGCTATATAGTAGAAAATGGCTTTATTCCCGTCACCTTGATATTCTACATCACCAATTTTCATATCTAAATTAAGATTGGCAGCTATTTGGCGGGCACGTATCATAGTATCATGTTCTTTGGCCTTCGCTTCATCGTATTTTTCCATATCTACGGGTTTAGCTTTACGATAAATCCGTTTAATATCGGCTTCCGATTTTATATTTGCTTTCTTCATTTGCAAAGGGACAAGTCTTCCTGTGAGTGTTACAATGCCAATGTCATGTCCTGGAGTTGCTTCAACCGCTACAGTGTCCCCTTTTTCAATAGGGACATGGTTACTGTTTCGGTAATATCCTTTACGCGTGTTCTTGAATTGAACTTCAACTAAATCAGATTCTTCTGAGTTTCCAGGGACATCTGCCAGCCAATCGTATGTATTGAGTTGTCTATCTTGCTTTCCGCAACTTTTGCAGCAAAGACAGCCACTCCCATTATGTAGTTTAAAATCCATATTATTCCGATTTTATATTAAGTAAGTCTTTAATTTTTCAATAACATGATCATTTTGAGTGAAAAATCAAAAAAGATCATCTTAGGGTTTACGTTCTGTTCAACATGTTGCTGAGCTTCAGAAAGTTCGTTCATAATGTCAATGACATTTCGCTCGTTAACAAAAGGTGCAAAACGACTTGCAAAATTTTGTTCAGGTATAGTCATATAGTTCATCTTGTTGCAATGCAGGTTATAAATAAAGTTCTCTCGAATCATCTTTTGACAGTATTCCAAGAAACTTTTTTGCTTTTCTCTACCCATTCCAGCAACTTGTTCGCTCCATTGTTTCATCTCTCTAACTTTACGTTGATAAGAAAGGCGCATTAAATTTACAAAGAGATCGAAGAAAAGCTCGTTTTCTTCATTTAAATGTATTGTTTCTAATGCTTTAATGAAACTACCATTTGCAATATGTGCAAGTGTCTTACTATCTTCCGGGCGCACTCCATACTTGTTCTGCAATGCGTTAACAATATCTCCTTCTTCTATTTTTTGAAAATTAAAGCGTTGTGTACGGCTTATTATTGTTGGTAGTAGCATATCCGGCGCTTCTGAGATTAATAGGAAGACTGTGTTTTGGGGAGGCTCTTCCAACAACTTAAGCAATTTATTGGAACATACTACATGCATTTTTTCGGGAAGCCATATTAGGGCAATCTTATAACCTCCTTCACTCGATTTTAAGCTCAACTTCCTTAAAATCTCGTCACTTTCTTTTGCATAAATTGTAGCTTGTCCGTTTTCCGAATCAATATCATCCAGCCATTGGTTAATCGTAAAATAGGGGTTATTTAAAACAGTATGTCTCCATTCTGAGATGAAATCATCGCAAACTTCTTTTTTTCCTTTCTTTACAATAGGATATACAAAATGAACGTCGGGATGTACTAACTTATTCCATTTCACACAAGATGGACACACCCCACAGGAATCTGTTGCCGTCCGATTCGCACAGCAGAGGTAGCGGGCATATGCTAGAGCCATTGGAAGTTTCCCAACTCCGGATGGTCCACAAAAAAGTTGGGCGTGGGCGATACGTCCTTTTTGTACCTCCTGTATCAACTTCTGTTTAGTTGCTTCTTGCCCGATTACATCTTTAAACAACACCGCTTAACTAGATTATGATGAAATAATAAATTTAATAGATAGCTTTCGCGACTTCTTTAATACTATTTACGGCTCCAATGGAGTAAAAGTGAATACTGGGTACTCCTTCAGCTATCAATTCCTTACACTGTTGGGTACACCACTCAATTCCTACTTGCTCAACCTCTTTATCATCTTTACATTTAGCTATTTCGAGAGCTAAAGGCTCAGGTATATCAACTTTGAATGTTTTTGGTACAATGTTTAATTGATTTTTTTTCTTTAGTGGCTTAATGCCTGGTATAACAGGAATTGTAATACCAGCTTCACGTATACGTTTGATAAAGTCAAAATATTTTTGATTATCATAGAAAAGCTGAGTAACGGCATATTCCGCACCAAGTTCCATTTTCTTTTTCAACCAATAAATATCAATGTCGATATTAGGTGCTTCCTCATGCTTTTCAGGATAGCAAGCCACCCCATACGAGAAAGGAGTTTTTGTAATTTTCATTTCAGAACCATCAGTGAAGATCCCTTTATTGAAATTATTGATTTGTTCTTGTAAATCAGTGGCGTGATAATACCCATCTCCTTCAGGCGTAAACACTGCTTCATGCTTTGCTTTATCACCACGTAAGACTAGTAAATCTGTAATACCCAGGAATTGGAGATCGAGCAATACGTATTCAGTTTCTTCACGCGTGAACCCACTACAAAGAATGTGAGGAACTACGGTAATGTCATATTTGTTTTGTATCGCAGCTGCAACGGCAACAGTTCCCGGCCGGCGACGTAGCTTGTATCGCTGGAATAATCCGTCGCCAAGATCCTTATATACATATTCACTTCGATGCGTAGTAATATTTATATATTTGGGGTCGAAATCTCGAAGAGTATCTATAGTTTCGTACAACTTCTCAATGCCGGTACCTTTTAGAGGAGGTAATATTTCAAAAGAAAAAGCTGTTTTTTTATTACTATTAATCAGGTCGATGATCCTCATTTCTTTTAGTGATCTTTGTTAAATTAATGAAATTCTTTCACATTGGCACAAAAATACGAAAAAGAATTGAGATATACTTCTTGCTTCTATTCTTTTATACAGCGGATAGAAAGTCCTTTATAATAACTTTTACCGGTAGCGATAGTGCTTGCATAGACAAAATCATTATTACTTCCTGTGAAAAAAACGGTCTCTTCCGGAATAGTATTTTCTGCTTTACTTACAGTCCAATAGCCCACCATTTTTTGAAACTGCGCATATTCTCCTTCTCTCCACATTCCAACAGCCTCAATGTTTAACCCAGAATTAGATATTACTGGTTGGACGCCAGCTCCTTCTGTCAGTTCAATCCATGTACCAGATTTTAAAAGAGAAGCTTCGTTGTTGATGTATGTTTTTAGAAGGAGCCAATCTTCAGCACACGGTATTCTCCAATTCTCAGGGGCTAATTCTCCTTGTAATATAGCTTCTCCATTGTAGAAATAAGTATTTTGGTTATTAGGTTTAAAGTATCCAGCTCCATTTCCAAGAGCTGTTTTTAATGGAATTGCTGAGGCGTCTCTATAATTTATTGCTTGAAGATTATCTTTCATCCAGTATTGTATACCTATTTTTACTATTGGATAGGTTTGCAATACTCCTCCTCTAATATCTCTTATAGTATGGCTTACGATATTTACACTTATTGGTACATCGGGTTTCTCTACTAAAATCCTTCCTGTGGGAGTGAGGTAAAATTTTGAGATGGAAGCTTGATCCCCTAAGCTGTATGTGAAAGTGTTTTCCGCTGTGCTCCAGCAAATTTTGCCACCACATGCAAGATTGTTAATGTCTAGAAATTGTAAAACTGTTCCTTGTGTAAGATCTGCATTGTCATTTTCATCTATAGGATACGCTACTACAGCACGCGATGTCAATTCTTCAGACTTTAAGTACTCTTTACAAATTTCTGTAATAGCTTTTCCTTCGTAATACACGCGGTAGACATCTGATTGAGAGAAAGATAATGATGCTAAATGTATTTCCGTAAGATTCTCTCCGTTTTGAGTTATTCCACTCTCAACAGTGTTCCATTCCTCAATCTTTCCTAATATCCCGCTTAAGGTCAAGTTTGCATTTTCCTTTGCTGTGATATTAATTTCACACTGATTGCTTCCGCCAATATTCGAAGCTGGTAAAGGGCAAGTATATACTTTACCATTCCATTCTACTGTGAAAGCTTGATTTTCGGAGGTGAGTTCTTGTGGTATGATAATAATCTCTTTGCCTGTAAGATTCCCATTTTTATCAATGCTCCATTCTCCATATGGAATAATATCCGATTCATTTTCCAAATCAGTAAAGTTGTTTGTCTTAAAATCATACGAAGCTTTTGTTTTAAACCCTGTTGCTACAAGATAGGGATTTGCTTTTAGTAATTCTGTTGCATTTTCGCCTTCTTGTGGGATTAGGGTTATTTTCAACTTTACAAGCTTGTGCTGATAGCTAAGCTCTACATTCTGCGAACTGCTTTTTACGTTTGCAGAACTAGCTACTAGAAAATCAGATAAACAGTGATTTTCAATAGTGCTTTGGTCAGTCTTCACTGAAATAGCAATATCTGATTTCCCTTTGTATATTGCTTTTTGTTGATAAGGATAATAGCTAATGAAATCTAGGGCTGCATTTCCCTCTGGATAAAATACTGTTTGTTGGGGCATAAAAGTTGTTCCATCGTTGCCACATTCTAGCCACATGTTATCAATATATCGTTTTTCATCTATATCTGTAGAGTGTAGCATGGAAAATAAGCCCACTCTATCTCCTTTGCTAAATGCCGATTCAGAGAGCCTGGTTGTAGAATTAGATATTTTTGTGGAAAAAGTAATCGGTATTTTACCTGGGACAAGCTCCGAGCTGATCTGATTAACGCAAGAAGTTGTCATAGAAAAGATAATAGCAATGATACACACTAATTTAATGACTCTTATAGTCATACTGTCATTTTTCATTTTGGATTTGTTCTAAAGGCTTTAGCCGGGTTCAACAAAATACTAGATTGAGTAAACCAAAATTGGTATGGGAAAGTCAGAGGCTTTGAGATAAGAATATTTGGTCCTTAAGTAAGAAATTAAGGTCGCTCTTTCTATTTTTAAGCGCTAATTTAGCGTTTTGGATCTCAAAGGTATATTAATATTTTTAAACCGCAAACCGCTTGGTAGTTTTTTTGTATCTTTGCCTAGAATTAATAATCAGATTGACTATGCCATTAA
>JADHED010001670.1_pt1 | contig 17696 bp, 16 predicted proteins | sample 8952041 | NCBI WGS metagenome assembly JADHED01 (sample SAMN16124423, study PRJNA663239) | bioreactor sludge metagenome | isolation source: sludge (control) | place: India:Bengaluru | collected 2018-09-08
GCGATCTTCGGGTGGAGGGCGTCGGCGAGGACCGTTCCCCCGAGGCACCCGAGGACGAGGACGCCCGTGGCGAGGAGGAGGAGCCCCGTCGCGACGAGCGCCTTCGCCGCCGGCACGACCCAGCGCGGCAGCGGGAGGACGCCGAGGCGCAGCCACCCCTGGTTCGCGTGCTCGGCGTGGTGGACGAGGGCGACGACGAGCGCCGTCGCGAGGGGGAGCATGAAGACCCCCCACATCGAGAGCGCGTTCTTGTGGAACGAGAGCCACGGCTCGACGTCCACGCCGAACCCCTCCTTCATCCGGAGCCAGACCGCGACCTGGAACGCGACGACGACGAGGGGCGCGACGAAGCACGTCGCGAGAGCGAGGGTCCGCTTCAGCTTCAGGATCTCGATCCGGACGGCGACGGCGAGGCCCCTCACGCGGCGGCTCCTTCCGGGGCGTTCGCGACCAGCGCGAGGAAGGCGCGCTCGAGGTTCGCCTCCTCGAGGGCGAGGTGCGAGACCGCGATCCCCGCGCCGACGAGGATGGCGTTCACGCGGGCGATCCCCTCGCGGTCGGCCACCCCAACCGCGAGAAGCCCGTCGGGCCGAAGCGTCGCGGAGAGGCCCGCCCGGCGGAGGAGCCCTTCCGCCCGCGCCGGGTCGTCGGCCCGGACGCCGAGGAGGCCGGGCTGCGTCGCCTTCAGCTCCTCGAGCGACCCCTGGAATCGGAGACGCCCGCGCGCGAGGACTCCGATCCATGTCGCGACCGACTCGAGCTCCGCGAGGATGTGGCTCGAGACGAGGACTGTGACCCCCTCCTCGGCGGCGAGCCGGCGAAGCGTCTCGCGCAGCTCGCGAACGCCCGCCGGGTCGAGCCCGTTCGCCGGCTCGTCGAGGACGAGCAGGCTCGGGGCGTGCAGCAGCGCGAGCGCGAGGCCGAGCCGCTGCTTCATCCCGAGCGAGAAGCGGCGGACGAGCTTCTTCCCTTCGCCCGCGAGGCCGGCCGCCGCGAGCGCCCTCTCCACGTTCGCGCGCGGCACTCCGCGAGCGAGCTGGTCGAGCCGCAGGTTCTCCTCGGCCGTCAGGTGGGGATAGAGCGCCGGGGACTCGACGAGCGCCCCGACGCGCGCGAGGGCCGACGGCCGCCGGCCGTTCACCGGCTCGCCGAGGAGCTCGACCGTCCCTCCCGCGGGCGTCAGGAGGCCGAGGAGGAGCTTGATCGTCGTCGTCTTCCCCGCCCCGTTCGGCCCGACGAAGCCGTAGACGCTCCCGCGCGGGACGGCGAGGTCGACGCCCGAGACGACGGCCGTCTCCCCGTAGCGGTAGGTCAGGCCGCACGTCGTCACGACGCTCTCCATCTACTCCTCCTCCACCCGCCGGCTCGGCGCGGCCGTCCTCACGAAGACGAACGCGTCGAAGAGCCGGGGCCACGGTGCGGTCATCGTCGCCTGGCCCATCGGCCGGGCCTTCACCGGGAGCTCGAGCCAGCTCCCCGGCGCGTTTCGGCGGAGATCCAGGAAGAGCGCCGGCAGGCCCGTTCGCTCGGCGTGGTCCTCGAAGCTTCCGCGGCGCGGCGGCGCGAGGTCCCAGGGCGAGGAGAAGACCGACCCGACGCGCCCCGCCCCCGACGTGAAGGCGACGACGTAGGCCGCCTCCCCGAGCTCCTCCCGGAGGCGCTGCCCCATCGGCATCATTTCCGGGTCGGGGAGCGGGCGCTCGACGAGGTCGCGCCGGCGGGAGACGTGCGACGTCGCGGCCCAGGCGACGACCTTCCGTCCCCTGTAGCGGTCCGACATCAGCCACAGCAGGTTCTCGGCCATCTGCGCGTCGCGGCGGTTCATCACCTCGGGGACCGGCTTCTCGAAGTCGACGTCCCAGAGGAAGCGGGCGTCGACCGCGGTGCTCCGGACGACCTGCGCGAGGAACGCCCCCTCGGCGTCGCCCCGCGCGGCGAGCCGCCGCTCGAGCTCCGCCGCCGCGGCGGCGAACGCCTCCCGCTCCTTCGCGGGCACCTTCCGGAACGCCTTCGTCGGGCTCTCGAGGAGCTTCCCGAGCGGCCCGAAGAAGGCCCCGAGCTCGGCCGGCGCGAGGGCCGCCGCGGAGCGGAGCGCCGCCGGGAGCTCCTCGCGGCTCCTTCGGCCGGTCAGCTGCATGTCGAAGCCCGTCAGCTCGAGCGGGGCGCGCGTCCGCGCGGAGGCGCCGACGTGCTCGACCATCGGCCGGAACTCCTCGCTCTCGGCCCAGACTTCGAAGACCGAGCCGCGCACCGCCTCGCGCGCCGGCGCGCCGCGGAGGATCGCGTCGCCCGCCCGCTCGCACGCGAAGAGCCCGCTCTCCATCGCGAGGACGTCGAACCCCATCCGCTCGTGCAGGAAGCGGACGAGCCGCGTCTTCCCGAGAAACGTGGAGCCCTCGCCGTGCGTCTGCTCGCCGAGGAGGACGAGCCGGGCGTCGCCGATCGCGCCGCGGAGCGGCTCGAGGTCGTCGAGCGACGCCTCCGCGGGGTCGATCCCCCGGAGCGGGACGGCCCGCGCCGCGATCCAGCGCGACTCGGGCGTCGGCGCGAGGTCGCGCCCCCGGCAGCCCGCGGCTGCCGCGAGGGCGAGGAGCCCCGCGCATACGAACGCCCGTCGCGCCCTCCGGGGCGCGCCCCGTCCCGTCGTGTCCGGCACGGCAGGTAATACGGACGCGCCGCCCGGCGGTTAACGGGAGCGTCGGGACGGCCGAGATCTCTCCGTCCCGGAGCGCAGAGCGTGGACGACAGCCCTGGCCGCTGGTTCTCGACGGTTTCGGATACTGTCCCGGAATGCAGGACCTCGTCGGCGGCTTCCTCGCCGCGCCTCTCGCGGTGCAGGCCGTTCTGGTGTGCTTCGCCCTCGCCTTCCTCGCGATGGTCTTCGCCCGCCCCCTGGCCCACCGGAGGGCGCGCGAGCGGTTCGTCGCCCTGGCCGCATCGATGGGCGCGCCGGTCGCTCCTGGCCGCAGCGCGCTCGAGGCTTCGTTCGGGGCCGTCTGCGAAGGACGCAGCTTCGAGGTCCGGCGCGAGCTGCGGAGCGGCATCGCCGGCAGCCACTACCGCGGACCCCGTGGCAACCTCGTCGTCCTCGAGACGCCGCTCTCCGGCAGCCGCTGGGAGATGCACGGGGTGGAGATCGTCCCGGGAGGGCCCCGGAAGCGCCCCGGCGCCCGCGCGCTGGAGACCGGCGACCCCGATTTCGACGCGCGCTTCGCCCTCTGGCAGGACGGTGTGCCGGTACGCGAGGGATGGCTCGACGCCCCGACCCGCGCCGCTGTCACGGCGTTCTTCGACGGCCCCGGCGTCGCCGGCCCGGTCTGGGCGCAGGAGGGGCGGCTGACGTACGTCGCCGTGCCGCCCGCCAGGCTCGACGAGCCGAAGCTCACGGCCATCCTGCGCCGGCAGGCCGATCTCGCCTCGGCTCTCGAGCGAACCGCCGGCTGGAGGGGACCGGCCGCCTAACCGCGGCGCGGGAGGGGCGCGTGCCCGCCGCGCCCCTCCCGCCTCAGAGCGACAGCGTCTTCGCCCCGGCCGCGAGCGTCGCCTTCACGACCTCGAGGAGCTTCGCGGGGGGTACGCCCTCGGCCTTCTTCTCGCGGCGCGTCGAGACCTCGACGACCCCCTTCGCGAGCGCCTTGCCGCCGACCACGACGCGGACGGGGAAGCCGATCAGGTCGGCGTCCTTGAACTTCACGCCGGGGCGCTCGTCGCGGTCGTCCCAGAAGACCTCGACGCCCGCGGCCGTGCAGGCGGGGCGGCGACCCACGGAACACCCGAGGGGCAGTCTGCCCCCTTCTGCCATCCTCGACTCGTCTCGGAATGATGAATCCTTGTCTCGCCACGGACGGTATCTGTCCGTGTGCCTGAGGTACTCTGCTATTTGGCTCTTCGTAACTGGACCGGATACGCCCTCCACGAGAGGTAACACGGGAGGACGGGTGCAATTCGAGGTCGCCGCGGCGCTGACCGCCGCCCAACCAGGACGCCATGATCCCTCGAGCGGCGATGGCGCTGTGCTTGACGGCCTCCGACTACCGACCTCTCGGCGAGAGCAACGAGCCCGGTTCTGCGAAGGAGGAGGACTCGACAATGGACTTTGGCTTCCCAGAGACTGGCAGCCCTGGCCGCGGGCCTAGGATTCGAGGTGTCCGATGACGAGCCGCCCTTCCGCGAAGGCGGATCTCTCGGTCGTCGATGTCTTCTTTCAGCTGAGGGGGCAGAGCCTCCCTGCCGACCACGGATACTCCCTCTACGCGGCCATCTCGGCGTGCTCGCCTCTTCTTCACCGCGCCGACTGGCTCGGGATTCACCCGGTGCGCGGCCGCCGAGGGATAGACGGAGTCCTACGCCTCGGACCTCACTCCCACCTCGGTCTTCGCCTTCCCGCGGCGCGGATTCCGGAGATCTTGTCTTTGACGGGCCGGGAACTGGCCATCGACGGGCATCGCTTGTTACTTGCCGTGCCCCGGGTCGAGTCCCTCTCGGCGGCAGCATCGCTCGACGCGCGCCTCGTCATCGTCAAGCTGACAGAGCTGCCGAAGGATGCCGACGGGTCGCTCGACAAGAACGGCATGAGGGCGCGGTACGAGGCCGAGCTCGGAAGACAGCTGGCGGCCCTCGGCATCGGGCGCAAGCCTGAGCTCCTCGGTCTGCAGGAGATCCGCGTCGCGGGAAGGCGGGTCCTTGGGTTCAGCGTGCGCGTTTCCGACCTCGACGCCGAGTCGTCGCTCGCGTTGCAGCGGGCCGGCCTCGGGGGGAAGCGGCGCATGGGCTGCGGGGTCTTCGTTCCCACCCGGCCGCACCGATGAGCGGAGGCGCGTCGAGACTGCGAGAGCCGGCCTTCCTCCCGGCAAAATCCGTCCGGGCGGGGCGAGCACCTGTCACGTTGGGCGCTCACTCGCTCGCCGTGGAAAGGGCGGCCTTGCGCCTCTTTGAGCCCGGGCGCCGTGCCGCGGAGAGCTGGGCCCGCCTCTTTCGTCTCAGGAGTGACGAGCAGCGGACGAGGTTCCTCCTGAATCTCAGGGTGGCCTGCCTGCTGCACGATCTCGGGAAAGCGAACCTCGAGTTCGTCGCTCTGGCAACGGGAGACCTGAAGGGCGCGCAGACATTCCGGCACGAGCACATCTCAGCGGTCGTCGTAGCACTCCCGGCCATCGCGGCCTGGCTCAGGGGCTGCACCCAGATCGATCCGGAAGTCGTCCTGGCTGCCGTACTCTCGCACCACATCAAGGCGGGCGTGGACGGCGAGTGGCGATGGGCGCAGCCCCGCACCACGTCTTCGCGTGTAGCTCTCCTGCTCGAACACGGCGACGTGCGGCGCATCCTGGCTCGCGTTTCCGCCATCGCGGGGCTTCCGGCCGCGCCGGTCCTGCCCGCTGGGCCATTCGGTCCATTCAGCCCGTGGGAAGCGGCGTTCGCGTCGGGGCGCACGATGGCCACGACCCTCGGCCGATCGATCCGCCGAGATCACGACCGACGTTCGGTCCTCCTCGCCGTCAAGGCCGCGCTCGTGGTCGCCGATTCCGTCGCCTCCGGCCTGATGCGCGAACGGATCGGGGTCGATTCCTGGATCGACGGTGTCGCCCACATGGACCCGCTGAGTCCTACCGCCGTTCGCTCGGCTGTTCTCGAGCCGCGTGCAAGGCAGATCGCGGCGGCGTCCGGGCGCGCGTTCACGCTCGCACCGTTCCAGGAGGCCATCGCGGCGAAGGGGAGGAGGGTCCTTCTCATCGCGGGGTGCGGCACCGGCAAGACCCTCGCGGCGTGGCGCTGGGCCGAGGCGATGGCAGGCCAGCAGCGGATCGGCCGAGTGGTGTTCCTTTATCCGACGAGAGGTACGGCCACGGAGGGGTTCAAGGACTATGTCGGCTGGGCCCCTGAGAGCGACGCCGCTCTCGTTCACGCCTCGTCCAACTTCGAGCTCGAGGGGATCGCAGCGAACCCCTCGGAAGCGACGAGGGGAAAGCAGTACGCCGACGAGGAGCAGTCCCGTCTCTTCGCCCTCGGGCTCTGGCCCCGGCGGTACTTCAGCGCCACCGTCGACCAGTTCCTCGGGTTCCTCCAGCACAGCTACCGAAGCCTCTGCCTGACGCCGGTCCTCGCGGACTGCGCGCTCGTCATTGACGAGGTCCACAGCTTCGACCGGAAGATGTTCGAGGGGCTGACGGCGCTCCTGAGAGAGTTCGACGTCCCGGTCCTCTGCATGACGGCGACGCTGACACCCGACCGGCGGCGGCAGCTCGAAGAGCTGGGTCTCACCGTCTATCCCGGACCGGACGACGCGAGCGTCTCGCGGGCCCTCGCCGACATCGAAGGCCGCCCCCGGTATGCGATCGAGGCGGCGAGCGGCGCCGACGAGGTCCTCGAAGCGGCCGTGGCAGCCCATCGCGAGGGTCGCCGCGTCCTCTGGGTCGTCAACACGGTCGCGCGCTGCCAGGAGCTCGGCGTCCGGCTCCGCCAGCACGTCGAAGCGGTCCATCTATATCACAGCCGATTCACGCTCTCCGACCGCTTCGCGGTGCACGGCCGCACGGTCGCCGCGTTTCGGAAGCCCACGGAACCTGCCCTCGCGGTGACGACCCAAGTCTGCGAGATGAGCCTCGACCTCGACGCCGATCTCCTGATCACGGAGACCGCCCCGATCCCGTCACTCGTCCAGAGGATGGGGCGGGCCAACAGGCATCTCGCTCGCGGCGAGCACTTCAGGGCCCGAGTCCTCGTCTACAGAGCACCGGCAGACCTCCCGTACACGCGCGAAGACCACGAGGCCGCCCGCGCGTTCCTCGAAACCGTCTCAGGAAGCTCGGTCAGCCAGGCGAGACTCGCCGAGGCCCTCGCAGCGCACGTCCCGAGCGAGGCGCTCGTGGAACAGACCGCGCGTTTCCTCGAAGCGGGAGCCTATGCCACCCCCGGCTCCTTCCGGGAGGACGACGTCGGGACGGCCCGGTGCGTCCTTGACGCGGACGTCGAGGAGGTTCGCTCTCTCCTCACGGCTGGCCGTCCCATCGACGGGTTCGTTGTTGCTCTTCCGTCGTCGGCCGTCCGCGGCTTGCCGGCCGGCGCGAACGGCCTTCCGCCATTCCTCCACGTCGTCCCGTCCGTGAACTACCACCCTGCGTCCGGCTACGTGATTCCGGGAAAGGACTGAAGCTGATGGCAAGAGAACCCGCTCTCGGGAAGAGCGCCAGGAAGCTCAAGGGAAAGGCAGCTCCGGGAGAGACCGAGGAACTCGTTCTCGACTACCGACTCATCGACCTCCCAAGCGCACAGCACCGTGCGGGCCTGGCTGGACTTGTCATGCTGGTCCGCTGGCTCGGGCGCGCCGCAGCCCCCCAGAAGGGAATCGCGAGGCTGGAGAGCATCGACGAGGCGGGAGCGAGCTTCCGTTTCGATCGCGACGGCCTCCAGAGGCTCCTCGATGAGTTCTACGACGCCTCAGAGGAGGAGGTCCGGAGCTCCTCGACCTGGAAGAACAAGGCCAAGGAAGTGGTGCCGCCACTTCGCGAGGAGACAGAGACCTCGGTCGACCCTAGGACGAAGAGACCGAAAACCCGGACGGTCTACATATACCCTCAGGTCGTTCCGCGAGCGGCGTTCCTTCTCGACACCGACCCGACGGCGGACGGGAAGTCCGGCCTGTGGGTGAAGCTCTGGCGGGACATGCTCAAGGAGGTCTTCAGGGGAGTTCCGGCGACGCGCCGACCGTACGAGGAGCGTGCCGAGGGGCGCCCGGTGAGTGAGGCCGAGACCCTCTGGGATGCGTTGCGCAGGACAGACCCGTATCCCGTCGACCTGCCGAGTACGTACTACCTCGGAGCCCAGCAGCTGACCGCCGAGCAGGTCCCCTTTCGCGATTCGGCCCGACTCCGCTTCCTCCTCGTCTTCTGGCCGGCCGTCGCCCAGATCTACATCCCGTCGATCGTCGACGGTGACGGGAACCGTGAGAACGCAGGATGGGCCATCGCGGCGCCAGACATCCGATCTCTCGACACGTTTTGCGCCGAGCTCGGGCCGGCGATGCGCGACCGCGACACCGCCAGCCTCGGCTTTCGTCCGCGCGGGGCCGTCGTCGACCTCGCCGTCGAGGGGGCGCTCGCCACATTCACGCGGCTCCAGGCCAGGCTCGCGACAAGGCAAGGCGCTTCGACAGTCGCGGACCTCCTGGTCGGGATGGACGTCTTTCACGTCGAGAAGGACGGGAACAACGTCCGGATCCGGGCCACCGGGAGGATCACCCCCGAGCCGGCGATGATCGACAGCTACGCTCAGCTGCACGACGGGCTCTGGGACCCGCTCTTCCGTCGGCAACGCCTGCTGAACCTCGTCGAGGGCCGTGCCTGGTTCGATGGGTTCGATGCCGTCGTCCGAACCCGGCCGCAGAAGCAGACCATCGCATCGTCCTATTTCCAGCACGATTGCAGGGTTTCGTTCGACAACTTCGACCGAGGAGGAACGATGAACGCCCCAACCGAAGGACCGGCGCTCGAGCCGATCGTCTACCGCCTCGCCGAGAGCTACGTCTACCGGAAGCTCGAGGCGAAGTACGGTCTCAAGTGGGAGCAGGTGAAGGAGGAGGAGGCTCTCCGATCCGAATACGACGAGAAGAAGTCGAAGATCGTCACCGAGGCGTTCCTGGCCGTCCGGTCGCGAACCGCGCCGACGGACTTCGTTGACTACGTTGCCTCCGCGATCTGCTCCGTGCCCCAGCGCCTGCCCCAGGCGGACTACCTCGTCCTCGCGCAGGCGCTGAAGGAGCGTCCGGACGAAGTCCGCACCCTGCTCCTCCTCGCCCTCTCCGCCCGGGCCTGAAGCAGCACCCGCCAAGAAGAAGGAGGCCCCATGAAGGAAGCCAAGCCCTCGCTGAACCTCTTCGCGACCGTCCTCACGCACGAAGCGCCGAGCTCCAACTACCGGGGTGAGAGTGAACTCAACAGGACGATCATCCAGAAGATCCACCGTCGCGGGCAGGACTTCGCCGTCGTCAGCCCGGAGGCGATCCGGAACGCGCTCCGCGAGATCCTTGCGGGCGACGGGCTCCCGATGAACCGGAGCCGGCTCCACCGAGAAGACCAGCTGGCCGTCGAGTTCAAGGAGTTCCCGAGCGCGGCGAAGTACGCCGACGACTTCCTCTTCGGGTTCATGGTGGCCGACAAGGACGCCATCGCGAAGAACAAGTCGCTCCCTGCCAAGCGGGACAGCGTCCTGCGGCTCAATCTTGCGGTCGCCCTCACTCCCTACAGGTTCGACGCCACGTTCCACCAGTCGCCGCTGAACGCCGGCAAGAGCCCCTGGAAGAACGCCGACACCTCGGCCCTCATCCACCGCGAGGTCACGTTCACCTCCTACCAGTTCCCGTTCGCGCTGGCGCTTGGCGATTGCAGGCTGGGTGACGGACCTGCGTGGACGCGCGCCCTTCTGCGGGCGCTCGCGCAGCTCTCGAACGTCGCCGGCGGGCACGCGCGCTCCTACTACGAGATGGCGCCCCGCAGCATCGTCCTTCGTTTGACCCCGTCCCTCGTGGCCGGATTCGACACTTACGGGTTCGCCGAAGACGGGAGCTTCGCCGAGCTCTCGCGGATCAAGGCGAAAGGAGAGCCTGAGAAGAGCGACCTGCCAGGCTCCGAGTTCAGGCTCGGAGGCGAGCTCGTCCGCCGCATGGATAAGCCCGAGCGAGGACGGTTCGAGGCCATGGGCGTGAAGCTGTTCGAAAGCCCTCAGGAGCTCCTCGCGAAAGTCGCCGAGGAAGCTCTCCCGGCGTAGCGCGATGGAGCGCATGTGGTTGCGCGCGCGGGCGCCGTTCGCGGCGTTCCGCTCGCTCCAGGCCGGCGTCTTCCGGGCAACGGCTCCGGTCATCCCACCCTCCGCAGCCTGGGGCCTCGTCCTCAACCTCGCCGGGTACGAAAGCCGGGGGCCACTCGACCGGCCCGTCACGCCAGTCCGTGAGGGCTTGCCCGCCCTCCGGATCGCCCTCGGTGAGGTGACGCGGCCCGAGGTCTTCTCGCTCTACCAGCAGCTTCACGCCTACCCCGTCGGGAGTTCGGGGAAAGAGCTCCGTCCACGGACGAAAGGGGCGAAGTACTGGATCGCCCCGGTGCGACGGGAGTACCTGGCCGACCTCGACGCTGTGATCGGCATCGAGATGGACGACCCCGCTCTCCCGGATCGGGTCCGCCGAGGCCTCGCGGGGGCCGGCGACTGGCCTCGCTACGGCCTGCCGTTCGCCGGTGACAACAACCTGCTCTTCGACTCGATCGACGTTCTCGGGCTTCCCGTCCCTTGCCGCTGGTACTGCCGCCTCGGCCCGGACGACCAGCCGGGCTCGGTCACCTGCCGGCTGACCATCGGGATCGACCGCGAGGAGAGCAGCCGAACGGGCAGCGGCGTCTTCGGCCTCGGCGTGGAGCCTGCTCCGGAGCCGCCAGAGGCTGCGTGGACATGGACGCCGCGCGCCCCCGAAGGGAGGCTCCCCTGACGGAACAAACGCTGCTGCGAGTCGCATCCATTCATGCCCTCGCCTACTGCGAACGGCTCTTCTACCTCGAGGAGGTCGAAGAGATACGGGTCGCCGACGGCGCCGTCTTCGATGGCAGGAGGGTTCACGAGGAGCTCGACGACGGGGAGGTCAGTTCCTTCACGCTGGAAGCTCCCGTCCTTGGCTTGAAGGGTCGGCTCGACGCGCTTCGCCGGACGGGCGGAGACCTGATTCCCATCGAGACGAAGAAGGGCAAGTCCGCGCCGGGGGAAGGTCCGGAAGCGGCCTGGAGAACCGACCGACTGCAGGTGGGCGCCTACGCCATGATCCTCGAGGAGGCCTTCGGCATTCCGGTGTCGGAGGGCCGGGTTCGCTATCTCGCCGACCACAAGAGCATTCGCGTTCCCGTGGACGCCACTTTGCGCGAAGAGGTAGGCGAGGCGGTCCGCCGGGCAAACGAGCTCCGGGCCTCAGTCGAAAGGCCGCCCGTGACCCCGAACGAACGCCTCTGCCCTCGTTGCTCGCTCGCCCCAGTGTGCCTTCCCACCGTCGGAGCGACGGACGAACAGCCCGAGCCACGGCGAGTTCGGATTCTGCCACCTCACCGGGACAGAATGACGCTCCACGTCTTCGAGCAGGGGGCACACGTCGGGCGATCGGGGAACGAGCTCGCCGTGAAGCCCGTGGACGGCCCAACACATCGGCAACCGATTCATTCCGTTGGCGCGGTCGTCGTCCACGGAAACGCACAGATTTCCACGCAGGCGTTGCGTCTCTGTGCGGAAGAAGACGTTTCCGTCCACTGGATCTCCGGCGGTGGGTTCGTTACGGGCGCCCTCTCGACGTCGAGTACGGGAGCTCAGCGCCACCTCCGCCAGTTCGAGGCGCTCTCAGACAACCAACGCCGTCTCGACCTCGCGCGCCGGCTCGTAGCAGCCAAGGTCGAAGCGCAGCTTCGATTCCTCCTTCGCGCCACCCGCGGTGGCGAGAGGCCGGAGTCGACGGAGGCGGCGATTCGCCGGGTCCGGGCGCCGCTTCCCGCCATTCACAGGGCGGAGAACGTGGAGACGCTCCTGGGGCGCGAGGGCGAAGCGGCTGCTGGCTATTTCGGGGCTCTTGGCGCACTCCTCCGTGAGGATCTCGACCCGCGGCTCGGGTTTGATGGCCGAAACCGACATCCGAGCCGTGATCGATTCAACGCACTTCTGAACTTCGGGTACGGTCTCCTCTACCGCGAGTGCCTGGGGAACATCCTGGCTGCCGGCCTGCACCCTGGAGTCGGCTTCTACCATCGGCCCCGGTCCGCAGCGCACACCCTCGTCCTCGACCTGATGGAGATCTTCAGGGTTCTCATCGTGGACATGGCACTCATCGGCGCTTTGAACCGCCTCACGTTCGACGCCGACGCGGATTTCGAAGAACGCGGGTCCGCCATCTGGCTCGCCGCGGATGGCAGGAAGAAGATGGTGCAGCTCATAGAGAGGCGGAAGCGCGACGAGTGGAACCACCCTGCGATCGGAGGGCCCATCGACTACGGGAGGATGATGGAGCTCGAAGCCCGGCTCCTCGAGAAGGAGTGGACCGACGAGATCCACCTCTTCGCGAGAGTTCGAATCCGCTGAGAGCCTCAATGCACGACGACAAACGCTGGCGGCTCGTCTGCTACGACGTCCGAGACGCGGCGCGATACCGACACCTACACAAGCTGATCAAGGGCTTCGGGACGCCGGTCCAGTACTCGGTCTTCCGCTGCTTCCTGGATGATCGGACCACCGCCGAGCTCCGCTGGCGCCTCGAGAGGATTCTCGACACGGAGGATAGCCTCCTCATCGTGGACCTCTGCCCGACCTGCGCGGGGAAGGTCGTCTCGCGGAATCACGTCGAAGGATGGGACGAGGCGCCGCCGGCTTTCCTCGTCCTTGACGGTAGTCAAGCACCACCCAGCCGCGCTCGACGTCACCGCCCCGACCGCGGCTAACTGACCTGCCCTCTGCGGCTTTCAGTCCTTTGAAAACCTAATCGATGCTTGAACGGCCCTAATCATCTGACATGAGGCAGCTTCCGAGATCAGAGCCATCGACTCGGAGAAGAACGACGCCCTTCGAATGGAGATGCGTGATGCTAGCCCCGCAAGGCACTCTGTGGCATCGTCTTCTACTGGGAGGAGTGATCGCCGCTTCGATGCCTTCGGGCGTTGAGCACCCCCGGACGCCAGAGGCCCTCCTGGCGCCTCCTCGTGATCGCCGCTTCGATGCCTTCGGGCGTTGAGCACAAGCGGACGGTGGCCGGGCGTGATCGCCGCTTCGATGCCTTCGGGCGTTGAGCACAAGCGGACGGTGGCCGGGCGCGCCTCGTCGTACAAGTGATCGCCGCTTCGATGCCTTCGGGCGTTGAGCACCCGAAGTTCTTTGATGGGCTGGCGCGGCGCCTCCTGTGATCGCCGCTTCGATGCCTTCGGGCGTTGAGCACATCCTTCGGCAGGACGCCCTTCTCTTCGAACGTGGCGGTGATCGCCGCTTCGATGCCTTCGGGCGTTGAGCACAAGCTCGACTACGGGAAGGCCGAGAAGGCCCTCTCCGGTGATCGCCGCTTCGATGCCTTCGGGCGTTGAGCACTACCCGAGAGAGCCCGCTTTCTCCAGAAAAGCCTCGTGATCGCCGCTTCGATGCCTTCGGGCGTTGAGCACAGCTTCTTCGGGTCGGAGACCGTCAGCTTCGTCCCCGTGTGATCGCCGCTTCGATGCCTTCGGGCGTTGAGCACTTCAGGTTCACCGAATGGCAGGAGCAGGGGCACGACTGTGATCGCCGCTTCGATGCCTTCGGGCGTTGAGCACTCGCCCCTCCCCTCGATGCGAGCGAGGCGGCGCGGAAGTGTGATCGCCGCTTCGATGCCTTCGGGCGTTGAGCACGCGGAGAGCCTCACCCGGTCACTCGGAGTCCGCCGGTGATCGCCGCTTCGATGCCTTCGGGCGTTGAGCACGTGACCGCGACCTCTGCGACGTGTGCGGAGAGAAGGAGGTGATCGCCGCTTCGATGCCTTCGGGCGTTGAGCACTAATAGCCGGCCAAGACGAGTGCCGCGCTCAGCGGTGATCGCCGCTTCGATGCCTTCGGGCGTTGAGCACTGAATCTCGAGGTGCCGATCCCCCTCGAGGAGCCGTGATCGCCGCTTCGATGCCTTCGGGCGTTGAGCACACCGAGAGCTTGCGGCCGGCCGGGGTCACCTTGGCGAGTGATCGCCGCTTCGATGCCTTCGGGCGTTGAGCACCTTGCCACAGCCGTCGTCCCGCAGGCGCGCACGATCGTGATCGCCGCTTCGATGCCTTCGGGCGTTGAGCACTCCGCGCGCTGCGTCCCGTCGTCGTAGAGGTGCCCGTGATCGCCGCTTCGATGCCTTCGGGCGTTGAGCACCGCGCGAGGCGTGCCGCATCGATTTCGGCCCCATGTGATCGCCGCTTCGATGCCTTCGGGCGTTGAGCACAACGACGAAGGGCTGGAGATCCGCGTGGAAGCGCCCGAGTGATCGCCGCTTCGATGCCTTCGGGCGTTGAGCACGGTTGAAAGTGTGGTCTGTCCACGCGATACCTGTCTGTGATCGCCGCTTCGATGCCTTCGGGCGTTGAGCACATCGGAACGGCGCCGCCAGTCGTGCCGTCGCCCGGGTGATCGCCGCTTCGATGCCTTCGGGCGTTGAGCACGTGCAGTGCGAGCGCGCGGTCCCACGCTCGGCCGTGTGATCGCCGCTTCGATGCCTTCGGGCGTTGAGCACAGCCCCTGCGATGCCGTACCGAAGAAGACGCCGATCGTGATCGCCGCTTCGATGCCTTCGGGCGTTGAGCACAGCCGGTCCTTGGCGCGGCACGACTCCGCAGGCTTGTGATCGCCGCTTCGATGCCTTCGGGCGTTGAGCACCAGACTAAGCGACGTAAGTCGGTGAGGGGAAAGCGAGTGATCGCCGCTTCGATGCCTTCGGGCGTTGAGCACCCGCGTGAGGCCGAGGTGCAACGGGAGACTCTGCGGCTGTGATCGCCGCTTCGATGCCTTCGGGCGTTGAGCACAAGTCGGCGCCGCCGACGGACGGGAGGATCCGGGCCAGTGATCGCCGCTTCGATGCCTTCGGGCGTTGAGCACATCCAGACCTCGACGAGGTACGGTGGCAGCGAGGAGTGATCGCCGCTTCGATGCCTTCGGGCGTTGAGCACGGTAGCACCGGGGAGGACATGCCGTGACCGCGCCCGGTGATCGCCGCTTCGATGCCTTCGGGCGTTGAGCACTACGGCGAGAAGGTCGAGATCGACTCTGAGGCCGGTGATCGCCGCTTCGATGCCTTCGGGCGTTGAGCACATGCCGTGGCACCTCCTCCTCGGCGACTGCAACCCGGTGATCGCCGCTTCGATGCCTTCGGGCGTTGAGCACACGACGTACCACGTGCCGTCCTCCGACCGAATCCAGTGATCGCCGCTTCGATGCCTTCGGGCGTTGAGCACGAAGGCGAAGGGCGGGTACGGTGGGCAACGCCGCGAGTGATCGCCGCTTCGATGCCTTCGGGCGTTGAGCACCAATGGTGTATGCGGAAGTCGAGGGGCGGACGATGTGATCGCCGCTTCGATGCCTTCGGGCGTTGAGCACATGACGACCGGCGGGACGGTGACGCGCAACATCGTGTGATCGCCGCTTCGATGCCTTCGGGCGTTGAGCACGAATGGCAGCGCGGACTTATGGACAGCCGAGCCCGGTGATCGCCGCTTCGATGCCTTCGGGCGTTGAGCACCGATTGATGTCGTTGTAACGGGTACGACGCCAACCGTGATCGCCGCTTCGATGCCTTCGGGCGTTGAGCACGAAGCCGCTGGGGTCTCCGTGAACTAGGCGCAACGCGTGATCGCCGCTTCGATGCCTTCGGGCGTTGAGCACTTGTCGGACCTGCTCTCCAGCTTCCGGAGGCGCTCGTGATCGCCGCTTCGATGCCTTCGGGCGTTGAGCACACCTGGCTGTTGCCGAAGGTCTCCTGCGCGTGGCGTGATCGCCGCTTCGATGCCTTCGGGCGTTGAGCACTCGGGTGACATGCTGTCCGCGACGGACTCGTCCCGTGATCGCCGCTTCGATGCCTTCGGGCGTTGAGCACTTCCGGCTGAAGGCGCTCGCCCCGGACAGGTACCGGGTGATCGCCGCTTCGATGCCTTCGGGCGTTGAGCACCGACATCGAGCCGATGCGGTCCCGGCCGGCGGCGGGGTGATCGCCGCTTCGATGCCTTCGGGCGTTGAGCACGAGCGCAGCAGGGCCGGCACGGCGGCCTCGGTAATGTGATCGCCGCTTCGATGCCTTCGGGCGTTGAGCACCTCTCGGGGGACGGCACCGGACTCGCGGGGGTCACGGTGATCGCCGCTTCGATGCCTTCGGGCGTTGAGCACTTCCCCCGCGGCCTCACCTCCCGCGGCATCGGACGGTGATCGCCGCTTCGATGCCTTCGGGCGTTGAGCACCCCCGCGCTGAGTCTCGCGCCACCGCGACGACCACGTGATCGCCGCTTCGATGCCTTCGGGCGTTGAGCACGCGTCGGGGTCGAAGAAGGACGCCGCGACCTCGCGGTGATCGCCGCTTCGATGCCTTCGGGCGTTGAGCACTATATCCGCCCGGTACGTTTCCTCCCGGTAGATTCCGTGATCGCCGCTTCGATGCCTTCGGGCGTTGAGCACCCGGACGGGTACATCCACCTCGACGCACTCCTCGCGTGATCGCCGCTTCGATGCCTTCGGGCGTTGAGCACAAGAAGTCGTTCGAGGCCACGTGGGTCCGGAACGTGTGATCGCCGCTTCGATGCCTTCGGGCGTTGAGCACTCCTGTGGCGCGCTGAGCGTGGCAGTCGCCGTGCCGTGATCGCCGCTTCGATGCCTTCGGGCGTTGAGCACCGGGGGGGCGGCTCGGTGCCGCTCGACATGGCCGGCCTGTGATCGCCGCTTCGATGCCTTCGGGCGTTGAGCACATGTCGTCGCGGGAGTCCTGGATCGACCGCCCGATCGTGATCGCCGCTTCGATGCCTTCGGGCGTTGAGCACTTGCGCGTGAGCGCGGCAGTGCTCCCTGCGGTGTGCCGCGCCTGTGATCGCCGCTTCGATGCCTTCGGGCGTTGAGCACTCCTCGACCAGCGTCCGCACGGCATCGTCCGCCGCGTGATCGCCGCTTCGATGCCTTCGGGCGTTGAGCACAAGCGCAGCATCACTCACCTCCCCGCGCGGCGTCGGTGATCGCCGCTTCGATGCCTTCGGGCGTTGAGCGAACCAGGGCGCGGCGCGACTCGAGCAGGCGGCGCTCATCCAGGAGGACAGATGGCGTCCGTGCCAGCCCTCGGCCCGGCAGGTCTGGCGCGCGAGGCGATTCGACGGGATGTCAGTAGGTCAGGACGTCGAGCCCGGGGATCTTCTCGAAGTCCTTCCGGTTCCGCGTGACGAGCGGTACGCCGCCCTCGAGCGCCGCGGTGCCGATGAGGAGGTCCATCGTCCCGATCTGCACTCCCCCGCGCTGCATCCGCGCGAGGAGGCGCCCATAGGTCGCGACAAAGGTGGCGTCGGGGCTCACGGTCTCGAGGGAGTCTCCGAGCCGGGCGACCCTCTCGCGTTCACGCGCCGTGTCTCGCGCGAGCTCGGCTCCGGCCGCCAGCTCGCAGAAGACGAAGGCCGACGCGCCGAGGACCTCCTCGGGGCGGGATTCGAGAAATCGCGTCGCCGGGCCCGATTCGCCCCGGGCCGCTTCCCGCATCAGGTCGACGAGGAAGGACGTGTCGACGTGGATCACAGCTTCGGCGCCCGCGCGGGGGAGGCCTTCCGTCCGCGGATCAGCTCCTCGACCGCGTCGAGCGCCTTCGGGCCGAGAGGGGCCGCCTTCGCCGTGGCGAGGAGGTCCCGGGCCGTCCGGCGCGGGGCGAGGTGGAGCTTGATGACCTGGGAGAACGACATGCCGGGCCGCTTGCGGCGCGCCAGAAGCTCGTAGGCTTCGAGGTCCACGGTGATCGTCTTGACGGCCATGCATGGATCATGCACGGACGGAAGGCGCGGCGGCAAGGGTGGCCGCCCTGCCGTGGCCGCCCTGCCGCCGCTATCGGAAGGCCTCAGAGAGCCAGAGTCTTCGCTCCTGCCGCGAGCGTCGCCTTCACGACGTCGACGAGCTTCGCGGGCGGCACGCCCTCGGCCTTCTTCTCGCGGCGCGTCGAGACCTCGACGACCCCCTTCG
>JADHED010001687.1_pt1 | contig 17693 bp, 18 predicted proteins | sample 8952041 | NCBI WGS metagenome assembly JADHED01 (sample SAMN16124423, study PRJNA663239) | bioreactor sludge metagenome | isolation source: sludge (control) | place: India:Bengaluru | collected 2018-09-08
CCGGCCCCCACTCTGGTTGTCGCGGTTGTGAGCTTCATCTCGTTGACATTGATTTTTCCCGCCGTCTTTGCCTTACTGCCGCCCGGGGCCGACATGGTTGTTCTCATCAAACCTCAATTTGAACTCAGCAAAGCAGATGTTGGACGCGGGGGCATCGTCCGCGAGGAAGAGACCCGCCTCCGCGCCGTGGAAAAAATCCGGACCTTCATCGCAGAGGCCGGGCACCAGTGGATGGGATTCATCACCTCCCCGATCACCGGACGCGACGGCAATGTCGAATACCTCGCCCATTTGAAACCATGATCCCGCTTTTTTCATGATCGGTCTCCTCGCCCACTCGGAAAAACCGGCGGCAGCCGCGGTGGTGAAGGCCATGGCCGGAGAACTCGCCCGCTTCGAGATTCCTTTCCTTGCCGAGAAAAACACCGCCCCCCTCGCCGGACTCGTCTCCGATCTCGATGAACAGGCTCTGGCGGAACGCTGTGAACTCCTCGTCGTCATGGGCGGCGACGGCACGATCCTCCGCGTCGTTCACAAGCTGCGTGACACGCTCCCCCCGGTTTTCGGGATCAATATCGGCTCCCTCGGTTTCCTCACCTGCCTCGGTCCCGGAGAAATCGCCCGCGCCGTCGCCAGCATCCGGAACAGGGATTACATCCTGAGCCACCGTCCGCTTCTCGAAGCCCGCCTTTCGCTGGCGAACGGAGAAACCCGCATTTTTCACGGCCTCAATGACACCGTCATCAGCCGCGGTGAACGCTCGGAGTTGGTGAAGATCCGGGTGCGTCTCGGCTCCACTCCCCTCACCGAATACAATGCGGACGGACTGGTTGTCGCCACTCCGACCGGCTCCACGGCCTACTCCCTTTCCGCCGGCGGGCCCATCCTCATGCCGGACTCCGGAGGATTTGTGATCACCCCGATCTGCCCGCATGTGCTCACAAACCGTTCCGTGGTCGTCAGTGACGGTTCCGAGGTCCATGTCGACGTCTCCGAGCCCGGCCATGTGGTCTTTGTGACGGTGGACGGGCAGGAATCCTGCGCCATGGGAATCGGAGACTCCCTCACGATTGGCAAGAGTGCCCGCTGCCTCCCCCTGGCCATGCTCCCGGAACGGTCTTTCAGCGAGGTGTTGCGGCAAAAATTGAAGTGGACGGGAACCAACATATGATCCCCATCGCCGAAATCCTCGTCCCCTCCCACATCAATCTGGCCCTCGCTGCCCGCGAACAGACGGCCGGGGTGGATGAAGTTCTCTCCAAACTCAACGGCGACCCGCGCATTCAGAACTGGGAAGCCCTCACCAAAGCCATCACAACAAGAAAAGCCCCCGCGATCGTGTGCGGAAAATGCGGCGTCTGCATCGCCCACGGGCGGACAGACGCGGTGAATTCCCTGGTAATGGCGGCCGGACGCTCCTCAGAGGGGTTGCTCTCACCCGAAATCGGGGAACCCGTGCGGCTCGTGTTTGTTGCCGGTATCCCGGCTGCATTCAACTCGGAGTATCTCCGTGTGGTCGGCGCCATCGCGCGTCTCTGCAGCAACAAGGAACTCCTGCACGAGCTTCTCACTGTTCAGACACCCGAGAAATTCATCGCTCTCCTCAGCGCGGCAGAATCGAAACTTTGAAGAAATGGCCGCCCCGTTGGGAACCACGGGCCCTGCAATCCCTTCTCGCAGAATGCCATCCCGGCTGGTAATAACTTTCCCTGTATGGAACCCATCGTCACCTACAACGTCATCCCCAAGCTCCCCCCGGCATTGGAACCCCTCCGGGAAATGGTTTACAACCTCTGGTGGACATGGGAACCCGCAGCGCGGCGGCTTTTCCGGTTTCTGGACGTTCCCCTCTGGGATGCCACAAACCACAACCCGCTGAGAATGCTGCAAACCTGCCGACAGGCACGGTTGATCGAGGTCGCGGAGGACGAACATTTTTTGAAGGATCTCCAGTTGGTGCACGCACGGTTCCGCGCCTACATGGAGAGAAAAGACACCTACGGAAAACTCCGGAGCGAAGAGACGCCACTCCAGAATCCGGCGGCCTATTTCTCCGCGGAATATGGCTTTCATGAATCCTTCCCGATCTATTCCGGCGGCCTGGGCATCCTCTCCGGCGACCATTGCAAATCCGCCTCGGATCTTGACCTGAACTTCGTGGCGGTCGGCCTCCTCTACCGCGACGGGTATTTCAAGCAACAGATCAACAAAGAGGGATGGCAGGAAGCCGTGAGCTTGAATCAAAATTTTCACCATCTGCCGGTTCAGGAGGTCAAGATGGAGGATGGTTCTCCGCTCAAAGTGTCCGTGGCCTTCCCCGGTCGTGAAGTGAAGGCCAAGGTGTGGCGGCTTGCCGTCGGCAGGATCAATCTCTACCTGCTCGACACGATGCTGCCGGAAAATGCACTGGAGGACCAGATCATCACCTCCCAGCTCTACGGCGGCGACCAGGAATTCCGGGTGCGACAGGAGATTGTGCTCGGCATGGGTGGCTTCCGCGCCCTGCGGGCGATGGGCATCCACCCACAGGTTTTCCACATGAACGAAGGTCACTCCGCCTTCCTCGGGTTGGAACGCATCCGGGAATACGTCAGAAATGAGGGACTCGACTTCAGCGCGGCACTTCAGGTGGTCGCGGCTTCAAGTGTCTTCACCACCCACACTCCGGTCCCTGCGGGCAACGATGCGTTTTCGCATGAACTCATGGCAAAATACTTCGCAGCCTTCCCCGCGCAGGTGGGGATTTCCTTCGAGCGTCTTTTCGCCCTGGGCCAGGCCACGGTCCATCCGGAAAATACATTCAGCATGACCATCCTCGCCCTCCGGACCAGCCGCTTCGCCAATGGTGTGAGCAAGCTGCACGGGGAAGTCAGCCGCGGACTCTGGAAAGACGTCTGGAAGGATGTGCCGGAACAGGAGGTGCCCATCACCAGCATCACCAACGGAGTCCACATCAAGACCTGGGCGGCGGGCGAATACCACGACCTCTACGCAAAATACCTCGGGGCGGATTGGGAAGATCAATTGACGAACACCGACTTCTGGCGCGGAGTCATCGACATCCCGGATGAAGTCCTCTGGAACCTGCATCAGTTGCTCAAGCAACGAACGATCGAATTCCTCCGCGAGCGGATCCATGCCCAGCGCCTGCGCAACGGGGAAACTCCGGAAGAGGTCCGCCACGCCAACCGCCTCCTGAATTCGGAAGTGCTCACCATCGGGTTTGCCCGACGTTTTGCGACCTACAAACGCGGAACCCTGCTCTTCCGCGATCCGGAACGCCTCCTCAAGCTGGTCACCAACCATGAACGCCCGGTGCAATTCGTCTTCGCCGGCAAATCCCACCCCGCCGACGATGGGGGCAAGAAACTTATTCAGGAAGTCTATAAATATTCGCGCGATCCGCAGTTCGGCGGACGGATTGTTTTCGTGGAAGATTACGACACCAATGTCGGACGCCGCCTGTCACAGGGCGTGGACCTTTGGCTCAACACCCCGCTCCGTCCGCTCGAAGCCAGCGGCACAAGCGGAATGAAGCTTCCTCCCAACGGCGGCCTCAACCTCAGCGTGCTCGACGGCTGGTGGCCGGAAAGTTGGAACGGAAAAAACGGCTGGGCCATCGGCGCGGAAATCACCTCCGGCACGGAAGCCCTCCAGGATGAAGTCGACATCCAGAGCCTCTTCCACGTGCTGGAAAACCAGATCATCCCGCTCTACTACGCCAAACCCGACGGCCTGTTGCCTCTCGCCTGGATCCAGCTCATGCGCGAATCCATGCGGACGGTCGTTCCCGTCTTCAACACCTACCGGATGGTCTCGGAATACAACGAACGCCTCTACGAACCCGCCGCCGCGGCCTTCACCGCTCTCAGCGCGAACCATTGCGCCAATGCGACCGCTCTCAGCGAGTGGAAAGCCGGGATCCGTTCCCTTTGGCCCCAGATCCGCGTTCTGGACTACTCGATCAGTTATGAAATTCCGGACGGCAAAACAGCCCACGAGATCTTCTATGTGGGCGAAAAAATGCGTGTCGCGGCACAGGTCCATCTCGGTGCGGTAAAACCGGATCAGGTCCGAGTCCAGGCCTATTACGGTCCGGTGGAAAAAAACCGCATCACCACGGCCACCGCCACCGACCTTCAGATGGAAAAGCACATCAACGACGGCAATTACCTCTTCTCCGGTCTCATCCCCGCAAGCGAAAGCGGAAGCTATGGCCTCAACGTGCGGGTCCTTCCCACCCACCCCCATCTCACACAGGACCACGAACTCCGCCTCATCACCTGGGCCCGTTGAGGAAAAACCCGCACAGTTCTCTCACCCCAATGATTCACCACAAAGACACCAAGGCACAAAGAACCAGTCGGACAAAATGGTGTCCCCCCTCCCTCGTGTCTTCGTGCCTTTGTGGTTGAGTATCAGCACGCCCCAATGATCCACCACAAAGACGCCAAGGCACAAGCTCTGGGGGATCGGTCCGTATCTTCTCCATTATCGGACCGTATTTCACTGCCCGCAGACACGGAGGAAGCCGCCCGAGTTGCAGTGGATTGTGCGTTTCAAATTCACCGGACACTTGGACCGGGACTATTGGAAAGTGTTTACGAAGTCTGTCTATGCCACGAACTGAACAAACGCGCCATTCCCTTTGAGAGGCAGGTTTCCCTGCCGGTTCTTTATGAAGGGTTGAGATTGGATGCCGGCCTCCGGCTTGATATTGTCGTGGCAGGATGTGTGATCGTCGAACTGAAGGCCGTGGAACAGATTCTTCCAGTGCATAAAGCCCAAATACTCACCTACCTCAAACTGAGCGGAATCCGCCTCGGCCTTCTTATCAACTTCAATGTCCCCGTCATCAAAGACGGTATTCAAAGACTCATCCTGTAACCCTTCGCTGTAACAGCACCCCAATGATTCACCACAAAGACACCAAGGCACAAAGAACCAGCCTGACAAAATGGTGTTCTTCCCCCCTTCGCGTCTTCGTGCCTTTGTGGTTGATAAACTCCCCCAGGAACACAATCTCCGGGCTTGGGTTCCCCATGCTGTTTCCCAAATGAAGCTGTCCCTTTCCACCTGCTGGAACTCCCGCCGTCACAAAAGCGGTCTGGCCATGATTGAGGAAATCCTCGATCTGGGATTCCGTCGCATCGAACTCAGCCATGGCATTCCCGCCACCCAATTGGAAGGCATTCTCGAAGCCCGGAAAAAGCACCGCTTCGCCATCAGCAGCATCCACAACTTCCTTCCCTCGCCCGTGGAAATTCTTGCCGACGCACCGGACTGCTATGAGTTCACCTCCCACCGCGCCCAGGACCGCGAACGGGCCGTCCGCCTGACACGCGCGACCATCGACTGGGCCGAAAAACTGGAAGCCCCCCTCGTTGTCGTCCACTGTGGACGCATCCGCTCGCTCGACATCACATCCGGACTTCGCCAGAAGGTCGAAGACGGCGGACTTTTTGGCCGGGATTACGTTCGGACCAAGCTCCAAGCCGTTCAGCAAAGGGAACGTGTTGCGGAAATCTATCTCCAGCGCGTCCTCGAGTGCCTCACCGATATCGTCGACTATGCCGGATCAAAAGGTATCAAGATCGGCATCGAGAACCGTGAATTCTACGAAGCCGTCCCCACCGAACGCGAACTGGTCACCTTCCTGCGGCGTCTCGACTCCACTCATGCCGGCTATTGGCACGACTTCGGCCATGCCCAGATCAAGCACAACCTGGGATTGCTCAACCACCGCCAATGGCTCGAAACAGCCGCCCCCCTCGCCCTCGGATGCCATGTTCACGACGTTCGCTGGCCGTTCCGTGACCACAGTGCCCCCTTCACCGGCGAAATCGACTTCCCCGGCCTCCTTCCGCTCTTCCCAAAATCCTGCATCATGGTATTTGAACTCTCCCCGCGCACGTCGGTGGAAGACCTCCGCTCCGCCAAAGCCCGCTGGACCGAACTTTTTCCCACATGAAAAAACATCTTCTCACAACCCTTCAGGTTCTCGTCACTGTCGGCCTGCTCTGGTGGATTTTCCGGAATCCCGAACAAAACCGACAGATTCTGGAAGCCCTGCGCACGGCCAATCTCTGGTGGTTCCTCCCCGGCATCGCCGCCATCGGCCTCGCCATCCTGCTCCAGACCCAGCGCTGGGTCATCCTCCTTCGCGTTCAGGACATCACCGTCTCCCGGTGGCGCGCCCTGCGGATCATGCTCGCCGGCATGTTCTTCAATCTCTTCCTCTTCGGCTCCACCGGCGGAGATGTCATCAAAATGTTCTTCATCATGCGCGAAGCCCCCGACAAGAAGGCCGGTGCCCTGCTCAGTGTCTTTATTGATCGTGTCGTCGGAGTGCTCGCCCTCGCCACTGTTTCCGTGGCCGTTATTCTTCCCCGTTTCTCCGATCTCTGGTCCCATGAAAAAACCCGCGCGGGAGTTCTCACCGTGGCACTGATTCTTGGGGCCTCGCTCGCCTTCATTCTCTTCGCCTGGATTGTCGACCGCCTGAAACTCACATCCAAACTCCCCCACTGGCTCCCCATGCACGCCAAGATCACCGAAGCCGCAGCCGCTTTCTCCGAATACGGAAAATCCGGACGCTCCGTTGGCGCGGCCTTCCTCCTCTCCATCCCCGCCCATCTTCTGATCTTCTCCACCTTCTACTTCGGTGCCCGCGCCTTCAACTCCGACCTCAGTCTCCTCGGCATCTGTTGTGTGATGCCCATTGTGTCCACCGTCACAGCCCTCCCCATCAGCCTCGGCGGCGCGGGCCTCCGCGAAGGTCTGTTCCAGGAAATACTGGGATCCCTCTACGGAACCTCCAAAGCCATCGCCACAGTCATCTCCCTCTCGGGATTTCTCATGAGCGTCTTCTGGAGCCTCGTGGGCGGCGTGGTCTACCTCCTCTACCGCTCCAGCACACACGACACCGCAAAAATTTCCGAAATGGAAGAAGCCGTCAGCGAGCGCGAACACCGCATCGAAGAAAACGCCGAAGCGGGACGCTCCATCGAACGGTAGACGAGCCCGCACGCTTCCTAGAAAAAACTCCGTGGCAGGGGCATCCTGCCCCTGTCTTGCCGGATTGTGACGCAGGAGCCGAATGCCCCATACTGTTTACTGAAGAGGGATATCGCCGTAGATTGACGCCGATGATCACAGATTCCACATGTTATAACAGTCATGAAATCAGATCGTTATGCATTTTATCTGCGTGAATCTGCGATCATCTGCGACCCAGTCTTTTCATACTCAGTTCACGGTATTGGGCAGATGCCCCCCTTGGGAGAGCGGCACACAGCATCCCAGCGCTCAGGCGGGCTGAAGCACGAAGCCGGGGGCGACAATCCCGGGCCAGAGTTCGTAGGCAATCACCGGCTCGTCCGTGCCACCATGACGCGGACTTTCGGGAATACCGATGGCGCGGGCGGCGGCAATGCTCAGTTCGCCGATCTTGTTGCGGGGTCCTTTGTCGGCAACCACGCAGTCGACAGTGCGTCCTCCGAAACTTACACGGGCCTTGCACCCACGCACGATCCCGGCGGTGTTCTGGATAATGATCGGGGGCACAACGATATACGGCACGGTCTCGGAGTCCACATAGGCGGCGGGATCATTGGCGGCTTTGCCGGGATGGCGATACCAGGTCTTCGAGGCAATGATCCCTCCGGGGAAGACTTTTGGCTCGTTGTCGAGCCCAAGAATGACGATGTCGCGCGCCCAGGGCTTCGCGCAGACAACCTTGCCGTCGCGAATGGCCATGCCGCCGTTGGCGAGATGTTCGCTGCCGGAGTTGTCTTTCCTGTAGGCTGCGGGACCGCCGTTCTGCCCGTTTGCCCCGTCGGCGTCGATATCGGCATCCGCCTTGAAGTAAACACGTCCGCCATTGTCCTCACGAATGGTACAGGTGAAACCTTCATTGGTGATCTTTCCGATGATTTTCATGGATTATTTGGAGTCAAACGCGGTGGTTGCGCGGCGGAGGATTTGCTCGAAACTGGAAGGATCGTATCCAAAGGCGAAGGAAATAATGGAAACGAACCCGGCAAAACGGATGTAGGTCATGAAACCGTCCAGATTCGCCTGGGGATCCATGCCGCCGGAAATGATCCCGGCATTGAAATCGGTGTTGGTGGCGAGTAGGACGGTGGCAAGGTAGACAAGATAGACCATGAGTCCCCGCACGGCGGAAATCATGGGTTCCTCGCGAAGAAAGGTCAGACGATGCCGTGCGAGGGAAATTTCGGTGGAGAGCCTTTTCTGTTCTTCCCAGTTTGTTTTGAGGTGATTGTCGCGTTCCTCTCCCTGCGTCTCCGCCGCCTTGATGCGTTCTTCCTCTCCGGATTTCCTGTCCAAGGTCTCCTGCAGTTCCTCCACCGTCTGAGAGGCCTGTGGAACCCGGAGATTGCCGAGACAGCCGCCAAAGTAGCCGGCGAGCACACTGAGAAGAGCGACATTTGTGGGAGTGAATGTCAGAATGGCAAACGGCAACCAAACCAGATAGGCAGGAATGTCTCCGCTGTGGAGCAGCTTCTCGCGAAGCGGATTGGAGTCGATCAACAGACCGACGGAAAAGAGCAGCAGCCAGCAGCACATGGAAACAGTCGCCCGGGCCAGGCTCCACTGGCGGTCGGGCAAAATGGGCGACTGGGCATCCGGCTGGAGAGTCATGTTTTTTCCTCCTGTTTCTGCCAGGGTTTCGGAACTTCCTTCGTATTGGCTTTGCGTTGCTTGGTATATCTCCATTGCAGATAGGCAATCCCGTCGCCGAAATCCCGGAGTTCCTTCTGGCCGGGATTCCAGTGCCGGGAGAGCGTGGTTCGCAGTTCCTCGCTTTCCTTCCAAAAATCATCGGGAAAGGCGACCAGGTCAAAGACGAGGGGAAAGTCGAGAAAACCTTGGCGCACGAGAACCCCGATTTTCTCAAAGTATTGATGGGCTGTGCGAAAGTCCTGAATCCTGGCATCGTCGCTGTAATACACTTCCTGTCCCCAGCGGGGTGTGGCGGGATCGTCGGAAGGTTTCTGGATGTCGTTCAGCAGGGAGAGATAAGCACCTGTCCGCTTGAAGATGAGAAATTTCCGGGCGGACTCGGCGGCCTGCCAGTATTCCCGGCCGAACAGGGACTCCGCTTCACCCGCCCCGGAGGCCCGGGCAAGCCGCTCGCTCAGGGTGCGCTCAACGAGCAATTCGCTGAGCGCAAATCCCACATAGACGATGGCCAGCAACGCCAAGGGCAGGAGAAGGTAATTTCGCACCCATCGCATACCGGGAGTGATGACCCGGAAATTCTGAAAAACGAGCTGGCTCATGGTGGTGATTTTTAAAGAAAACCGAAAAAACAGTGGCCGGTTTTCCGGCTGGAGAATCACTTTTTCTGGAAAAAGAGCCTGAGGTAGTTGGGGAGCGGAGGAGTAATTCCGTTTTCCGGAACGATCGCCTCGTGGGCTGCGACAAGCGCGTGCTCCGCAAGATCCGCGTGACTGGCAATGCGCTTTGTCAGGTAACTGCCAATGGCATCGGAAATGGGGTTTCCCGCATCATCCTTGACCGGAATGTCGGCCAGTTTCACAAGAAAAGTTTTGATGGTCATAAGAAATCGGGAGATCAAAGCCTGGGGGTGCTGTTGGACAAACCCACGGAAATTTCCGAGGCGGCTTTGGCGGCATTCTTTTGGTTCTCGTCCTTTTCCTTGGCTGCTTTTGCCGAGAGAGAAGCAAGGGCGGAGGTCAGTGTGCCCGCATCATAATAGCGAATAATGTCCCGAAGACCGGCTTCAAGGGGATAGGCAGCCGTCCCATCACCCATTTTCTCAAACATCTGGGTGGCAATCCCCGCCCGGTTGGCATCCATCTGAAAGCGGAGGGCTTGAACGGTATTGTCCATGAAAACCTCTTTGTCGATGGCCGTGCTGAAGGTCTGAACCCCCGTGGAAATGGCGGAAAGGACCGTCTTGATCTGCTCGCCCCCCACAAGGGAAGCGGCGAAGCTGGTGCCGATTCCGGAAAGATTGACCAGGAGGTTTTTCCCAATGACATCGCTTCGCAGGTTGATGGTGTACCGATAGTAATAGTCATCCACCATGCCCATGAGTTCGAAAAGAATCCGGTTGCGAACCTCGCGCCCGTTTCCGGAAGCACAGGCTTCCTGATATGCGGTCTTGAAATAGGCTTTTCCACTTCCCGAATCGTCGACATTTTGCTGTCCGGCGACGGGAGTGTAGCGGTAGGTGAGGATCTGCGAAGGATTGTTCGTCGACCAGGTCTTTCGATAAGTGAAGGGTTGGTGAGGCCCCGTTGTGGAACAGGCAGCAACCAATCCGCAAAACAGAATGAGGAAAGAATGTTTCACTTTTCGCAACACGGAATCCGTGGACTTTGAACAATGGAAAGAACAGCCGTGCCTTTGTTGTTTGCGTAGGCAAAGGGGGCATCGTTGAAATAGCAGACGAGTTCTCCGGAAGCGGGCGCCACGTAATCCCGGTCGGCGCGGAGACGGCAGGGATGGCGGCGGTCCACGGTGGCAATGACAGAAAACCAGGGATCCAATGGTCGGCGACGCATCCAAAAGAGAGGGGCATAGAGAATCTTTGCAAGCGGAGAAGGCCAGCCTCCAAGATCTCTCACGGGAATTTTGGAATCCCAAACATCCGCCATGTTTTTCACCGCAATGTGATAGTGGCGGCCTTTTTCCACATGGAACCCGGTATTGGCCCAGAAGTCTGTGCTGGAGACAGAAATATCTCCGGCCTGCACGGAGAAATGCGCAACCCAGAGCAGGAAGGCAACGCAGAGAAGAAAAGACTTCTGTTTCATCAGGCCAGGTCTATTCCGTTGGCAAGGAGAAGACCGGCGATCTGCTGAAGTTTTGCCTCCTGATCGCGGGCGGCACGCTCCCCGATGTCGCGAAGACGCTGCATGTTTCTCGGCGAAGCGGCGTCCATGGCCGGATCCACCTCCCCACCATTGAGCGGCGCATCCAGGCGGAAGTAGTCATGCTGCTTCCCTGCCTCAACGGTGGTCTCGAACATCTTCTGCATCTGGTATTCAACCGTCTGGGCAATGCCGTTCATGAGGATGTCGAGTATGGGACGAGCCCAGCCGACAAGACCCCAATCTTTGGCCTGGGAGTGTGAGTAACTCTCCAGGTTGTTGCTCCCCGTGCCGAGAGAAACGAAGATCATGTCTTTGGCCATGAGATCCGGCTTCATGCTGCGCACCTCGGCATAGGCACAAAGAGCCGGGTTGTTTGCAAAGACCCCGCCGTCCACAAGGGCATAGGCAATCGGATTCTCGGGCGGCTTGACAGAGGCACATTCAAAATAGGTTGGTGCGGCGGAAGTGGCCCGGGCGGCATCCCGTGCAAAAAAGTCAAAGGCGTCGTCTTTCTTGGCACGGTGCTGACGAAAGAAAAAAGCCTCGCGACGGGTGATCTCGTAGGCCGTGATCAAACAGGGCTTGAGAAAACTGGAGATGGTGGTGTCTCCAAGGAAATTGACCAGGGCTTTTTCCAGTTCGGCGGCAGGGTATTTTTCGTCGGTCAGTCCGCCCTGCGTGCGAAGGCGATGGAAGACAGGGATGTCAAAAATCCGATCTCCGTAGCCGAGATAAAGCTGCACGGCCTGCTCGGCGGAATACTTCGGACGCTTTTTTTTGTCGGGAGCAAGGTAAAGACAGGTGAGAATGCCGCCGGTGCTTGTGCCGGCGATGAAATCGAAGTAATCCGCGATCCGTGCCGCCGGATTGCCGCTCTTCTCTTTGAGAATCGTCTCCAGGCGGGTGAGAATGACGCCAGGAATGATGCCGCGGATTCCGCCGCCGTCGATCGAGAGAATGCGCACTTTCTTTGACATGCCCGGGAGACTGCCGCCATGAGCCGTTGGTGCCTAGATGGGAAAGTCCCGCGACTTTCATGCGGGGATACCCTCGGGCGGCCTTCATGCCATCCTGAATACTTGGAGGGGATTTCCCGAAAAAAACCACGGGAATTCCCCGAATTTCTGTTGCAAGAAGAATAAAGAATAGACTTATATCACGCGAATCCGCAGTCGTTCCGCGTCCTCACCAACCCGAGACAACCAAAAAATGAAACGGAAGACCTCACTACCAGCAGAACCGGAGAGCATGCCTGCACGGGAAACGCGCGTACTGGTGGTGGACGACCAGGTTTCCGTTCGGCAACTTGTGGCAGAGACGGTGTTGAAAAATGGAAATGGTTCCTGTCGGATCATTGGTGAGACAGGTTCCGGAATGGAGGGATTGCGACTTTTCCGACAGCATCTTCCGGACATGGTCATTGCCGCGCTCGCCCTGCCGGAAATGAACGGAGCCGAAATGGTGCGGGCAATTCGCGCGGAACGATCGGACGTGAGGATCCTTGTCTATACAGGAACCCGGAACCGGGAATTGATCCTCGCGGGATTGGAAGCGCGGCCACATGGGTTTGTCCACAAGACGGATGCGTTGTCAGTCCTGCACGAAGCACTGGGGGCGGTGGCGAGAGGGGCCTGTTTCTTCAGTCCCTTTGCCACCCGATTTTTCGACGAGATGGGACGCCCGGGCACTTCTTCCTCCTGCGCACTTTCCGCCAAAGAGCGCCAAGTCCTGCAGCTCGTGGCGGAGGGGCAAAGCACCAAGGAGGCCGCCTGCCGCCTCTGCATGTCCCCCAAGACGGTGGAACATTACCGTGCGGGCATCATGCGCAAACTGGGACTGCGGGACGTGGCCTCGCTCACACGCTACGCCGTGCGCTGCGGATTGGTGACGGCAGAGTAAGAAGGACCGCTCAGGGAATTTTTTCCTTCAGCAGCCGGAAGTCTCCGTTGGCATCGCGGTAAAACCCGCGCAGAAGCACAGTCTCCTCTCCATGGAGTCCCTTGTGACTTTCAAGCTCCGCAAGGTCCTTCTTCGTCCATCCCGGAGCAATGACGCGGCCTCTCCGGTCAATCACTTCATCCGCAGGCTTGGTGAGCCGGGCGTATTCGGCATCGGAGAGCCGTGCCACATCAAGGTCCTTCTTGTTGTAGAGAGAAATCCACCAGGCACCAAAGGCGTCCTCGGCCGTGGGCGGAGTCACTTCAAAAACAATATCGCCCGCCGTGGCCTTCCCCCCCTTGAAGTTCAATCCATAGAGAGCAGCCACTTCTTCACGACTGGTCAGAAATCCCGCGAAATACGCGCGGAGGACTTTCTGGATTTTTACGTCACCTTTCCGGCTTCCGTAGATTCCCAGTTCAATTCCGGCAGGATCGTTCGGGTCACCGTAGATGTTGAGTTCGAGATCCTGATTGGCACGAAACGACTTGTAGGGAACATTGCGAAATTCCCCCGTGGTGATCGTGGTGGCGGGAATTTCGATCAGGGATCGGATCTCATCGTGCGTGCGGAGATCGTTCGCAATCACCCTCCACGAGGGCAGGTCTCCCTTGCGATGAATGTCGGTGAAAAGGATTCCAATATCGGCTTCGTCGCGAATGCGGACGATCTCGCTCTTCGGATAGGTCTGTTCCCCGAACTCCTCCTGCAAGAGAACAGAATCGACGGAGTTCTTGATGATGAGTCCCCGAACCGTGCGCCCCCCTTTGAGAACAATGCTGTCCGGCGCATGAAAAGAGTCATCCACGGCATGGACCGACACGGAAAGAACAGCCAGGGTGGCGAGAGTGGCAAGGGCTCGGGAGTTCATGCCGGAAGCGTGCCCGCAGGGACGGCAAAAGACAAGTTTCGGATTTTTCCCGCTGTGCAAATGCAAATGCCGGAGCCATGTTGGATGCCTCATGGCATTGATCGGAAAACGCAATCAACTGACCATCCTGCGCGAAGGTCCCCCGGGATATTTTCTGGATGATGGCGACGGCGGAGAAATTCTCCTGCCGGGTCGTTACATCCCGCCCGGCTCCTCACCGGGCGACAAGATCGATGTCTTTGTTTACCGGGATTCCGAGGACCGCCTGGTGGCCACCACGGAGGTGCCGCTGGCCATGGTCGGAGACTTCGCCTGTTTGAAAGTGGTGGCTGTCTCACCCTCTCTCGGAGTCTTTCTGGATTGGGGATTGGAAAAGGATTTGCTCCTGCCGCGACGCGAACAGGGAGGTCCCCGCAAGGTGGGGGAGCAGATCGTTGTCCATGTCTTCCTCGATGAAAAGTCCAACCGCATCGTGGCCACCACCCGGCTCTACCGCTGGCTCGGAAAGACACCCCCCGCTTTCAGCAGGGACCAGCCCGTGAATATCCTCATCGCCGCCCGCACTCCACTCGGCTACCAGGCGATCGTCGACAACTCCTGGCGTGGACAACTCTATGCCACCGAATTGTCCGGCCCGCTGGAAATCGGGGCCCAACTCGAGGGATTCGTGAAGGAGGTCCGTCCGGATGGCAAACTGGACCTCTCTTTGGATCGCAGCGGCTTTTCCCGCATCGGACCGATCACAGATCAAATCCTCGCCGCATTGAAAGCCGGAGGCGGACACCTTCCCTACGATGACAAGAGTCCGCCGGAGGCCATTCGCTCCGCATTCGGCGTGAGCAAGAAGGCCTTCAAGCAGGCGGTTGGAATCCTCTATAAAAAGCGCCAGATCCTCATCGTTCCAGACGGCATTTCCCTGGCATCTCCATCAAAATGATCCGTCCGATTTTTTTGACACTCCTCCTGAATGGAGTGTTTCTGACAGGCTCCCTGAATGCCGCCCAGCCGGTGGAGGCGGCATCAGCCCATCTGGAACACGAACCTCCCGATTCCCCAACGCGAATGGAACTCACCCGCGTGCAGATTCTTCTCGATCGCGCGGGATTTCGCCCGGGAAAACTCGACGGCCTCGGCGGGGAATTCACACAAAAAGCGGCGGACCGGTATTGCGCGGCCAAGGGACTGCCTCCGGGTTCCCTGCTCGATCTTTCCAGCGTTCCCTCTCCCTACCGCGAATACACAGCAACCGAGGAAGACCGTCAATGGATCGGCCCCCAAGCCCACGGGCCGGCCGCACAGGAAAAACTCAAGGCGATGCTTTACGGCGATCTCTGGGAACTTGTCGCCGAACGCTTCCACTGTGACCTCGATTTTCTCCGCGAGCTCAACAAGACCATTCCAGAAGATCAGATTGCCCCCGGTTCCGTGCTCAGAGTTCCTGATGTCGGGGAATTCCAACTTGCGGAAGTTCAGGCTTTGGAGAAAAAACGCCGCGACGAAGAATCCGCGCGGAAAGCAGCCAGTCCCTCACCTTCGCCCCCACAGATCACTCCCCCCAGGCGCCTCGTCCTCCTGCGAAAGGAACGCCTCATCGAGGTCTACGAAGACAACCTTCTTGTCGCCTGTTTTCCTTGTACCCCGGGTTCATCCAAAACTCCCGTCCCACTCGGAAAATGGAAACTCATCGCGAACATCCTTCTTCCGTATTTTCGATGGGACAAATCCGTTTTGGACAACGGAGTCCGCAGCGATACCGCCTTCAACCTCCCGCCCGGACCCAACAATCCCGTGGGAATCGTCTGGATGGCCCTCAACCGTCCCAGCGTCGGCATGCACGGAACCCCCACTCCGGACCAAATCGGCCGCAACGAAAGCCATGGCTGCATCCGGCTTTCCAACTGGGATGCCTTTTCCCTCAGTCAACTCATCGAGAAGGGAACCTCCGTCGAAGTCATCGACTGACAAGCAACCGACAAAATCCCGCGCACCCGGCTGGGATCGAACCAGCGACCATCGGTTTAGAAGACCGGTGCTCTATCCACTGAGCTACGGGTGCCTATCGGCAGGCCCCGATCTCTGGAGCCGGTCCAATATATCCCAAAAGCAACCGGGTTGGTCAAAGCTTATGCGAGGACACACAGAGAGAGATGAAATTCATCTCTCCCAGTGGCATTATCGTCCGCTGCCAAATTCCGATCAGAAAACACGCGGTCCGCTCAGGCTTGCCTGCTTCGAGATCGCCACAATTGCCCCATCCATCAACTGTCCGCCAACAGAAGCTGTGGAAGTGATCGTTACACCATTCGGCTCATAGTAAGCCGGAGTATTCGAGTGGGCATACGGATTGGTTTTATATGCTCCCAAGGCTCCTCCGGAAGGAACAGACAGGCCGTTGATCGACAGAATTGCCGAGATACGGTCCACGGAACCGGCAATCATGGACATGATATTTTTTGCACTGAAAGTTGTAACCGAGCCGTTCACTCCATCAAGAGCGGCCGAACCTTGCGTCGAAGGGCTGGCACTCACACTCACACGTCCAGCGGCTCCAACCAATACACCCACATTGCCCTGGGCATTTGTAAGGAGAACTCCCTGGTTCAATGCCAGCCAACCGGTGACAAAATCGGCCATCGGAGTGCCCAGAGAGGTGTAGCCCACAATGGCCACATCCTGATCAATGTCCCCCGCATCTCCTTCGAGAGCAACATTGGTGACCGAGCCTCCTTTTCCAACCGCCACTTTGGTCAGTCCCACACCATAATTGATGAGATTGCCGCCATTGCCTGCGATGATATCCGTGCTGACAGTATCTCCACTGGCCTTGAAATTGTTGATGCTTCCACCATTTCCGCCCGCACCATTCACCCCGCCAATGGCCTTGAGGGTATCCTGAAGGGTGGGTGTCGATGAAAGAGTTGTCGACAGGAAGGCATAGGCATCGCCACCGTCACCCGCAATCACAAGAACCTTTGAGTCCCCACCTGCGGAAGTTCCCTTGGAAGAAGTCACGCTGCCTCCCAATCCGCCCTTTGTGAGTCCAAAACCACCGGCCCCGGCAGCCAACGCAAGAGAAGTATTCGCGGAAGAACCTTCGACGCCTGAAATATTTCCCCCATTGCCAACCCCCCCGCCATAAATTCCCCCTCCCTGGCCGGCCAGAAAGCGATTGAAAAGGAGCTCTCCCGCCTCATCCTGTCCAGAACCACCGGCGGTAACACTTGTGATAGATCCCCCATTTCCTCCCGCTGAAGAAACTCCCGTTCCCCCATCACCGGCAATAAAGCTCACTGCCTCAGGAGAACTGCCAGATTTTGGATCATTTACAAATGTGGTAATTGAGCCTCCATTTCCTCCGGATTGCCCATCTCCACCATCACCGGCTGTCACAAAGAGATTCCCGGCCAAATAATTGTAATCTGCCAAGGGAGCAGAATTGGTAATCGAACCTCCATTTCCACCACTTCCGGAAATACCATCCCCACCATCACCGGCTTCATAAGTCAGGCTTCCGCCAACTCCGTTGAACAATGTGAGAAATTGCGTCTTGAAACTTGAAATACTGCCGCCATTTCCTCCTGACTTGCTTCCATCCCCTCCCTGCCCAGCATAAAGATAGATATCATTAACTGTCGCATCAAAGAGAGATGTATTGCCGTTGCCAATGATACTGCCTCCCGCTCCTCCTGTTGCTCCATCGCCACCGTCTCCAGCAATGGCATACCAGAGGGTTTCCACACTGATCTTGGAAACATCTCCGCCTTTCCCTCCTGTCCCTTGAATGCTTTCTCCGCCGCTTCCGCCAGTCAAAGCAACGGTAGAAGAAAGCGTAGATCCGCTTCCTGGAACATATTTTGCCACAAAACCGGAAATTCTCCCACCGGCCCCACCAGAGGTGAATCCATCACCTCCATCTCCCGCAAAATAGAAAAAGCCCTGCGAAAATCCGCTGTTCAGCTCTCCCATGGGCATCCAAAGGGTAACGCCTCCTGTCACTGTTCCATCTTCGGCAG
>JADHED010001690.1_pt1 | contig 17690 bp, 17 predicted proteins | sample 8952041 | NCBI WGS metagenome assembly JADHED01 (sample SAMN16124423, study PRJNA663239) | bioreactor sludge metagenome | isolation source: sludge (control) | place: India:Bengaluru | collected 2018-09-08
GAGCCACGATGAAGGCGGCTGTTGAACTGATCGGCAAGAAAGCAAGGATAGAGGTTTCCGGCAACATGACAGAGGATCGTATTAAAGAAATTTCCGGACTTGATGTTGATTATATTTCCATGGGATCCCTCACTCATTCGGTGCAGGCCTTTGATCTTTCAATGGATTTTGAATGATACCAGTATCATCAACACCAAAATGAAAATTCTTTATCAATATTGCAGGCAATCCGAATATCGATCATAGGGCTTAGGAGTTCGGATATTGTGTGTTCGGCGAGGTCCGGTCCTCAAGGGGATGGAGGTGTTCACTACTATATGGCAGATTTAAACAAAATCAATCGGGATCTATCAGGACGTTCCTGTTATTCCGGTTTTTATCTTGTCTATCAAAAGAGAATGAACGGGTTCTTTGAAGGGGGAAACAGGTCCCGGTGGCAGGGAATATAGGTTAATTGTTATCTCCGGTCTGTTATTTCCCGATGATATTCACATAGCCGGTATAGCTTGCCCGTATGGGGATTTCTTTTCGTGACCTTGTTGCCGCACCGGATGCATAAGCCGTCATTTCGTCTTTTGTTGTACAGCCGCATATAGCGCTCGGTTCCAGATGATTTGTACTTGCTGATCTGAATTCTTAATCCCTTGAAGAGATAATTACCTATGGAGGTTTCCGAGCCCTTCTGCAGTTCCCGATAAACAGATGTTAAATCTTTTACGTTGATTTTTTTTGGATCCATATAACATGTACCTATGAAAGATAATACTGTTAAACGCCGTGTTAGTCAATAAATTCTGGTGGGAAAATCATTTCAATAAATAAAAAAATTAAATTTTTTTGGGAAGATACTGAAGAGGGTTTTCAGGCTTTCCCGCCTGATCAATTTGGAAATGAATCTTTTTTTCAGCTGCATTGATCTTGCCTATGGCATTACCGGCAGGTACTGAATCACCGATGCTGACCATGATAATGTCTAAGTTTGAATAAACCGTGGAAAACCGTCCGGGATGACTGATGACAATATAATTGCCAAAACCTCTCATTCTTCCAATTTTTTTCACTGTTCCCGGAGCAGAGGAATGTACAGTTGCACCTGGTTTGCCGGTTATAATGATACCGATAGACTTGACTCCATTTAAGCCATCATGTCGATAATCGATGACACTTTTTATCGGCCATTGAAAGAACGGCCTTTCAGACGGTTTTTTTTTATCTGTACAGGATAACATCTGTTTTTCTAACGGAACGGATAATGACTGTTTAACAGGTATTTTCAACACCATTCCCTTTTTGAGAATGCTTAAAGGGGTTATGCGATTCATGGATCGCAGTGATGAAATGGAAATTTGATTTTTTCTGGCAATGGCGGTCAGGGTGTCGCCTTTACGAATTGTATAGGTGATATAATGTTTTTTCTTTGGATTATAACTCGGGCATTGCCTGCAGGAACGTGAAGAACGAGTGTTCGGGGCACGCTGTTTATCTCGTAATATCGTGGGTTTGCTATGGTCGTAACGATCCCTGTCAGCACGATAATTCTCATATGAGTCATATGTCACATTGTTATGAGAATGGTATTCGTCTGTTTTGTAATTTATTCTCACTTCAGATTGAGAATAAATAGTGCATGGAAAAATGAAAATGCAGAATAATGCAGCAATGGATATCTGCAGAATAACATCCCTGTTAGACACGGTAAACATCCTTTTTCCCGTACTGCCCGAAAGGGCAAAGTTGTCTTATTCTATATATCGGCAAGTGTCATTCAGTAATTTAGCATTTTTCACTACCCATAGTTTGAAATATAACTAACAAGACTGGTTTTTGGATTAGTCTGGAAAGAATGCCCCATTTTCAATTTGTCCGGTGATCATTTGCGACATAATTTGCTCAAAATTCATTGCGAAGTTGTATCTTCATGATATATCATCATTCAATCATTTATGATTTTTCACTGTATTAATAAATGAATAGTGCCTGAAAAAGGCTTGTTATTTTTGTTTGTGATATTTTATGATGTCAGTCTGCTTTAAGAACGATAGAAATCACAGCAGTAAATGGTGAACTATCAACACTGACAAGTAATCGGGTGCGGTGATGAGCTGTAAGGTAATCATGGGGACGCAGTGGGGCGATGAGGGAAAAGCCAAGATGATCGATTATTACACCAGGGATAGCGATATCATCGTGCGCTATCAGGGTGGCGCCAATGCCGGTCATACGGTCGTCGTGCAGGATAAAAAGTATATCTTTCATCTTGTTCCGTCGGGAATCCTTCATAAAGACAAGCAATGTGTCGTCGGCAACGGGGTTGTCGTTGATCCCCTCCAGCTCATCAATGAGATTGAATCGCTTGAGCAGGAAGGCTATGATGTCAGGAAACGCCTGCTCATATCCGATGCGGCCCATCTCATCCTGCCCTATCACAAAGCCTATGATGAGGCAATGGAGGAGTTTCGGTCCAAGAAGATCGGAACGACCGTGCGGGGTATCGGACCGAGCTACTCCGACAAATGCCTCCGCATCGGCATCCGGGCCGGTGATGTTTTTGATATGAAGCTCCTTAGAGACAAGGTGGCCAATGTGCTGAAGCTGAAAAACCTTCAGCTCGAACGAATATTTAAGAAGCAGACATTTACCGTCGAAGAAGTAATGGATATATTGAAAAAATTCAAAAAAGAATGCGGCGACATGATCGTCAATACGCAGCACTATCTCCATTCTTCGGCGCAAAAAGGCAAGCGTATCCTCCTGGAAGGCGCCCAGGGATACGCCCTTGACATAGACCATGGAACCTATCCCTACGTCACATCGTCGAATCCGACCATCGGGGGCGCGCTGATGGGAACCGGGCTCAATGCGTTCAATATAGACCAGGTTATCGGGATCATGAAGGCCTATGTCACCAGGGTCGGCGAAGGGCCTTTTCCGACAGAAGCCATCGGTGAAGATGGCGACCGCATGAGGGTCAATGGGTCTGAATTCGGATCCACAACCGGAAGACCCCGGCGCTGCGGATGGTTCGATGTCCAGCTGGTAAGGGAAACGGCCCTCATCAATGGTCTGACCAGCATTGCGATGACAAAGCTTGATGTGCTGAGCGGTTTTAAAAAGATAAAGGTGGCTGTCAATTATACGATGGATGGGAAAAAAATTAATTATTTTCCCGTTACGAATCTTCAAAAAGCCAGGCCGGTGTATAAGGAACTTGAAGGATGGAATACGGACATATCCGGCTGCAGAAAAAAGGCAGACCTGCCGCTTAATGCGCGCAAGTACATAGATTTTATCGAGTCTCAAATCGGCGTAAAAATATCTATCATATCGGTTGGACCTGGCCGGCATAGCACCTTCAAAAACAAGTGACAATTACCCCTGTACCTGTTTGAAGATTTCAGTGACAACAGAAATTGCATGGATCAAATTGATAATATCTAATTCCTGGTGTGATAGTAATCGCGTAGGTTTGGCAGTTTTTTTTAGAAAACTGTTTAATTATTATTGACAGTTACAGGGCATTTCAGTATCAGGTATTTTTACATTTTGAGACGCTAGCTCAGTCGGTAGAGCAACTGCCTTTTAAGCAGTGGGTCCCGAGTTCAATTCTCGGGCGTCTCAATATTTCATATACTGTTTCCTATGTCCCCGTCGTCTAGTGGTCTAGGACACCGGGTTTTCATCCCGGCAACAGGGGTTCGATCCCCCTCGGGGATGCATCATAAAAAAGGTGATTCTTTTAAGAATTGCCTTTTTTATTTCAAGACAAAATGCCTTGCCACAACCAGTGGGGATACGTATAATTGTATCGCAAGATTTGATGAGGGCCTATTGATTATTGATTTATTGTTCGTTATCTTTGTTAAGAGATATGGAGAAAAAGTGTAATTGCAGTAGGCATCAATTATTTGAAATGCGGAAATAAAGATGAGAAAGCTTGCCAGAAATGATCTCTGCTGGTGCGGAAGTGGCAAAAAATATAAAAAGTGCCACCTTGATTCAGATATTAAAAGCGGAGTTGTATCGAAGGAATCACTCCAGCTTCCGCCGGGCGTGATAATTAAAACTGAAAAACAGATAGCGGGCATAAGAAAAAGCAGCCGACTCACGAAGGAAATCCTGGACATGGTAGCCGATCGGATTCAGCCAGGCATAACAACCAACACCATTAATGAATGGGTCCATGACTATACGATCAGACACGGCGCTATTCCGGCTCCTCTTAACTACAATGGGTTCCCAAAAAGCGTTTGCGTTTCAATCAACAACGTTATCTGTCACGGCATTCCGGATGAGACGGTGCTCAAGGACGGTGATATCGTCAATGTGGATGTGACGACAATTCTGGACGGATATTTCGGCGATGCCGGAAGAATGTTCATAATCGGCGATGGATCTGAGGATGCCCGGCGTCTGGTCAATGTCGCCAGAGAGTGCCTGTACATCGGCATCGATCAGGTTAAGCCCTATCAGGACCTGGGGGAAATAGGGTATGCCATCGAGCAGCACGCTGTTAAGAATGGTTTTTCGGTCGTTCGGGACTACGGCGGTCACGGGATAGGCCTGAAATTCCACGAGGAACCCCACGTGCATCATTATGGAAGCAGGAAACGGGGGGTGGTGATGCAGCCCGGCATGGTGTTTACGATTGAGCCTATGATCAACCAGGGCAGATATGAGACCAGGCTCATGGCGGATTCATGGACCGCGGTGACCATTGATGGAAAGCTATCAGCCCAGTGGGAACACACGGTTTTGGTGACGGAAACAGGGTCGGAGATACTGACTGAATGATAAGGCGGTGGAACTATGAATGACTATTTCGAGATCCAGCCTGGGAAACTGAATGAAAATGTATTTTCGCTGCTGGGGAATGATTGGATGCTCATCACTGCCGGTACCGTGGACGCATTCAATACCATGACCGCGTCGTGGGGCGGCATGGGTGTGCTCTGGAATAAAAACGTGTGCTATATCGTCGTCCGGCCTCAGAGATATACCTACACATTCCTGGAAAAAAATAAAATTTTTACACTCTCCTTTTTTCATGAAAAATATCGGGATGTTCTCAAATATTGCGGAGCGAAATCAGGAAGGGACGTCAATAAGCCGGCTGAGACGGGCATCACGTCTCTTCAGACAGCCAATGGGGCTGTATATTTCTCGGAAGCCCGCCTGGTTATTGAATGTAAAATAATTTACTTCCAGGATATTGACCCGAAAAATTTTATTGATCCTTCTATAGCCGAGAATTATCCTAACCAGGATTATCACCGAATGTACATCGGCGAGATACTCTCGGTACGAATTAAATAAATCCTCTACAATCCGGATCGTGGATATCAGCCTGATGGAACAGAAGTGTATTTCTGACGACTGCATCTTTGAAGAGCAGACAGACTATAGACGCGATCTCGGTCTTGTCGAGTCCATTTCAATTGTCATAGGACGCATCATCGGGTCAGGGATTTTCAGGACTCCCGGACCGATTATGGCCCTGGTTTCATGCACCTCCCTCTTTGCCCTGGTCTGGATCATCGGGGGCATAGTGACGATATTTCATGCCGTGTGCTATGCCGAGCTGGTGGCCATGATGCCCCGATCCGGGGGTCCCTATGTATATCTCAAGGCAGCCTATGGCCCGGTGTGGGCGTTCCTGCGTGGCTGGGCGATGTTTTTTGTGTCTGAAACAGGAGCAATAGCCGCCGTGGCCCTGGTGTTCGCCGAGTATCTGAATGAAATATGGAAGATTCTGTTTCATGTGCCCTACGGCCATGTTACTGAGATCTTAATTGCCCTGTCGATCATCTGGATCCTGACTGCCATCAACCTCTTCGGGGTGTTTGTGAGCGGCGTTTTTCAAAATATTTTCAGCGCCGTGAAGATCACGGCAATCTGCGTCATAATCGGCGTTTCCTTCACGACCAGCGGAAGCATCGGACATTTCACGTCACCGTTTCTGCCAGAAGGCTTTTCGTGGGCCACGGTGCTGGCCGTCGGGGCGGCGCTGCGGCTTTCATTTTTCGCCTTCAGCGGGTGGGAGGGTGCCACCTATATCGCGGAGGAAGTGAAAAATCCCAGAAGAAACCTTCCACTGTCGCTTTTACTGGGCATTGCCGGCGTCATGGTCCTCTTTCTCGGAACCAATGCAGCCTATATCTATCAGCTTCCGGTCAGGGTCATCGCCGAAACCCATGGCATAGCCGCGGAGGCCATGAAGGCGGCCCTCGGCGGGGCCGGGGGCATCCTGATCTCCCTTGCGGTCATGGCGTCGACCTTCGGCAATGTGAGCACCCAGATCCTGTGCAAGGCGAGGACCTGGCAGGCCATGGCGCGGGATGACCTGTTCTTCACAAAGCTCGGCATACTCCATGAGCGGTACCGGACGCCCAATAATTCGCTGCTGGCACAGGCCGCGTGGGCGTCGGTTATACTTCTCGGGATGCTTTCCGTGTATCTCCTGTTTGACATCCGGTCCAGCGCGTCCTACGAAACGATCATCGCCTTCTTTTCAGCAACGGGGACCATTTTTAATATCATGACCATTTATTCTCTGGTCATATTCAGGAAGAAATATCCCGATGCGCTGCGGCCCTATAAAGCGTGGCTTTATCCGTACAGCATCTTTGCCGTGCTCCTGCTTCTGCTGCTCTATCTAGTCGTAACCCTGATAACCGCCCCGGTGCCTTCTCTTCTTGGCCTGATCCTGATGTCCACGGGACTTGTGTACTACCGCTGGAAGACGAAGGCGCTAAAAAAAATCAGCGGATAATTAGGGATAGTACTGCTTTAAATATGATATTAACAGTTGTAAAAATACATTGAACAACAAGGAACGGACGATGAAAAACTATGTCTATGTCCTGTTTATTCTGGCATTCATGGTCATATCGTGCAATAAAAAAGAATACCAGGAAATGAATGTATACCCGATGCAGAAGGAGACAGTGGCCGCGCAGGGTAGCGATTCGTTTATCGTAATCCAGGTTGAGATCCCCAGCCGAAGCCATATCTATGGCAACCCGAAGGGCCCGGGGACAGGCAAACCAACGGAGGTATTTGTCACGGCGCCAAAGAATATCGCGTTCGGAAAGGCCCGTTTTCTGAAACCGAACAAATACTTTTTCCCGGGAGAAAAAGATTATGTTTGGGGATATGAGCATGAAACAAAGATATTCCTGCCCTTTAAAGTTGCTGAAAATGCTACAACAGGAAACCATGAAATTTCAGTGGTGTTTGACTCTCTGCTCTGCAGCGATACCGGGAGCGGCGGTGCCTCATTCTGTGTTCCTAAAATCTATAATTTTAAATCTTTGATTCAGGTAGTACCCAAAGGCATGACCGGCACTGCCTATGGACGGGTGATTCTTGAGGAATACGGAAAATCATCAGAGCCGGCGCAAGACGGTTCAAAGATACATCGGACCGAGAACGGAACTGCTGCAATACAAACATCTTTGCCGACTGATCTAAAATTCTCACCCCGGTATATGGAGCGGACAGTGACGGGGCTGTTCCAGGCTATTCTGTTCGGCATCATTGCCGGTTTGTTGCTTAATATCATGCCTTGCGTACTGCCGGTAGTGAGTCTGAAGGTCATGGGCTTCATCCAGCACGCTGGGAAGAGCAGGAAAGAACTATTTCTGCTGGGCCTCCTCTTTTCACTGGGGATCATCGCCAGTTTCGCCGTGCTGGCGGCCCTGGCTGCGTTTTTTGGATACCAGTGGGGTGGCCTGTTCCAATACCGGGCATTTCTGGTAGCCATGACGGGCATTGTATTCGCCCTTGCCCTTTCGCTCTTCGGCGTCTTTACGATCAATATTCCCTCTTTTGCGGGCAGAACGGCCCATCGTGAGGGCAACCAGTATGGAGACGCGTTCCTGAAGGGGCTCCTCGCAACACTTCTGGCAACGCCATGCAGCGGCCCTTTTCTCGGAGGAACACTGGCCTGGACATTGACTCAGCCGCCAGGCGTCATTTTTCTTATATTCATATCCATAGGCGCGGGGATGGCCCTTCCCTATCTGATTCTCACCATCAATCCCGTTTTTCTGAAGTATATCCCGAAGCCCGGGGAATGGCTTGTCACCTTTGAAAAGGTGATGGCTTTTTTCCTTGTCTTTACCGTCATCTATCTGATCGGCATCCTTGACAGCGCGTCAATTATGCCGATGATAGCGTTCCTTGGTTTCATTGCCTTTGGATTCTGGCAGTATGGGAAATATGGCTCTCCGGTACAATCGCGACTGAAAAGGTTGATTTCCATCATCGCGTTGATTGGAATAATCGTGACAGGGTATCTTGTTTCTTTTGAATATTTGTACAGTGCGAAAAAAGAAAATACTTTATCGAAGAATCAGTTCAGTGTTGAACGATTTCTCGGTAACAGGGAATCGGGAAAAATATCGGTTATAGAATTCACCGCTGATTGGTGTCCCAACTGCAAGCTTGTGGAAAAGGCGACTCTGCAGAATGACAGGGTCGTTTCGGCCCTGCGGGATCTTTCCGTTGATTTCATGGTAGCGGACATAACCGGGAAGAATGGTGACGCGGAGAAGCTGATGCAGCTTTTTAAAAGCCAGGCGATTCCGCTTCTGGCCGTTGTTCCCCCGGGAGAGGCTTTTACCAGGCCCATCATACTCAGGGATATTTATTCCAAGGATGATGTTTTAAAGGCGTTACATTCTGCCCGTAGTGACAAGAATAATCTGTTTAAGTATCAAGTGGATATTCAGGGCCTTAAATAACTTCGAAAAAGCCTGTTCATAGCCATGACCTCGGGGTCGGGTCTGTATGTTATCGCTTTTCAAGAAGAGTGATTACGGCGCTTTGAGCCATTTCTGCATGCTTTGTTTTGTCAAGGATATCGGAATGTTTTATAGCAAGCTCTTTGATCATTTTTTCATTATTGTATGAAACGAGTCTAAGCTCTTTAATATTCTTTTTTTTGCAATAACCGATTTTACAAAATTTGCAGTTTGATATGACAATGCGCATGTTCTTATAGGGGAGCTTATTTTCATAAAGCCATTTTTCAGTCTGGCGCAACAGGACGTCATAGAAATTTTTAATATATTCGTCCATGTTGTCGTCTGAAAGATTCTTTGAATAAACAATTTCAACAAGTGACCCATTGTTTTCATATTTCTTGATAATCTCGGAAATTGGCATACCATAATGGGTAATGCCCTCAAGGGCTTCAAGGTTCTTAATTTCAGCCGGGCTTTTTACGTCAGCTGAGAAAATAGCCGCTGAAGAAAAGATTACAAATGAACTTAAGATCAGAATTTTTTTCATGTTTACAATCCACTCATTATGTCGTTTCATTATCAATCGATACATTGCTGATGGAATATCACTGCAATGCGCGGTGCCCTATATCCTTCCTGTAATAGGCACCATCAAAGGAAATAGCATTAATCATGCGATACACCCTGTCATTTGCTTCTTTGAGGGTCCTTCCCAGGGCCGTAATATTGAGAACGCGGCCTCCATTGGTATAATATGCGCCATTATCGAATTTAGTGCCGGCGTGAAAGACAATGATGTTCTCGTACGCTTTATCAAGGCCTGAAATAGGCTTCCCTTTTTCATAGGCGCCGGGATATCCACCGGAGGATATGACAACGGTTATGGCATGCATCGGCTTGAATGAAAGGGATGCGGATCCAAGGGTGCCGTTCACTGCAGCTCCAATGAAGTCACCCAGCTTACCCTCCATCAGAGGAATGATTACCTGTGCCTCCGGATCGCCAAGACGAACATTGAACTCGAGGACTTTTATGTCATCCCCCTTGACAATGACTCCGGCGTAAAGGATGCCCTTGAAGGGGATGCCCTCCTCTCTCATGGCGTCGATCGTTTTCTGGAGGATGTGGTCACGCACAAAGTCAAGACGTTCAGGGGTCATGACCGGTGCCGGCGCGTAGGCGCCCATGCCGCCGGTGTTGGGGCCTTTGTCGCCGTCGTACACGCGCTTGAGGTCCTTGGCGGCCACAAAGGGAACGATTTGGGTCCCGTCCGATATGCACAGTACCTAAGCTTCTTCGCCTTCTATATAATCTTCAACGAATACCCGCGCATCTTCACTGACCGTGGCGTTGATGAACTCCATGGCTTCACCGCGATTCTCCGGAATACCGACGCCCTTACCGGCGGCAAGGCCGTCCAGCTTAATCACGACAGGGTATTGAATGTCCTGCTCAATGTATGAAAGGAGCTCTTTTTTTCCATTGAATTCATGGTGTTGCGCAGTGGGTATCTCATATTTCTTCATGATATACTTGGCAAAAAGCTTGCTTCCTTCAAGCATGGCAGCCTTCCGGGTCGGGCCGAATGCAGGTATCTTTTTGTCATTGAGGTAATCGACAATGCCATCCACCAGGGGTGCTTCGGGACCGACAATGACCATGTCGATCTTTTTATTAATGCAGAGGCGTTCAATAGAGGGAAAATCATGTATGGATAGATCGACGCAGAAGGCCGGGTCTATGCCGCCATTTCCAGGAGCAACGTACACTTCTTTGGCACTGCCGTCATGGAGGAGGCGCCATGAGATGGTGTGTTCTCTGCCGCCGGAACCAATAACCAGATATTTCATAGTATCTCCCACTAATAAATGTGCTGGATGACTATATCATGAATAATTACAGATACATAGTAGAAGAATAATATCCGTGTCAACGAATTATGCTCAATGATCGCCAATAAAATCTCCTGCTGGTATAACGGATATAGTAATATTGAATAGTATCGAATTGCTTTTTTTCTTGAAACATAGGTGTTATTTCTTGACTCGTATGGTGTTATAATACTATAAACATGATCAATGGCAATTAGAGTGCATAACATTATCTTGTTCATCGTTGCCCTGGCCTGTGCCGGGCTTTCTGTTTTTCATTCAACTGACGCATTGTCCCAAAAAAAAGATGGCCACGTCCTTCGGGGCATGATCTATAATGCGGCAACAAAGAAACCGGTCGGTACTGGAACGGTTTTCATAATTGAGCTTAAAACAAAAGCCGCCTGCGATACCAACGGCATGTACCGCATCGCGGTGCCGAAAGCGGGATCCTATACCGTATTCGTGCGTTCGGAGGGGCTAAAGGTTTCCAAATCGACGGTTTACATAGAAAATGACACGATAAAAAATTTCCCCCTGGAAAGCGTTGCCGTCAAAGGCGAGGGACTCACCATAACCGGGAGGCGGGACCTGCAGACCGTTTCGCGTCATTCCATGACGCTGAAACAAATAAAGGAGGTGCCGGCTTCCTTCGGTGATTCAATCAACGCAATTGCGTCCCTGCCGGGCGTTATCAGGACCGGTGGCGATTTCTTCGGGCCCGTGGTGATACGGGGCGGTAATTATCGCGGCGTCAGGTATCTTGTGGATGAGATACCCATATACAATGCCCTGCACTATGGCGGACTTCATTCGGTCATCAATACCAATATGATCGATGAGATAGACCTTTTTTCATCGGCATATCCCGCGGAATTCGGAGCGGCCACGTCTGCCGTGATCAGCATGAACACCATTGATGAGGTGAAGGAATTCGGCGGCTACACGGACCTTTCCCTCCTGTCGGCGGCCGCACTGATCCAGGTGCCGATCCACAGGAATGAAACGGACGGAGTATCCCTCGGTTCTCCAGAGGAGGATCAGAAGAAAGCCAAAAATGCCGGATACATCATAGCGTCGGGCAGGATCAGTTATGTCGATCTCATCATATTGCCGCTGATCGGGCTGGTCTCGGGTGAAAACATAAATATTGTGCCACGGTACTGGGATTACCAGTTCAAGGCAAAATATAGTTTTAACAGCGCCCATTCCCTCACTCTTTTCGCCATGGGAAGCAGTGACACCTTGAAATATTTGAATGAAAAAAAGATTAAAAACGATGGTTCAGATCCGCTATTAGCCGGCCTTTCCGTCAATACCGACCAGATGTCCCATGGTCAGAGTCTCAGTTATGCATATCAGCCATCGGAACGGTTCAAGAACAAGTTCACCTTTTACTCTTCGTTGCGCCAGAATTCCATAGCGATAACAATTCCCGCGCCGGGGGTCAACCTTGCACAGCAAAGAATAAGAATCAAGTCAAAACCCTATGTCTTCGGCTTAACCGACAAGTTCAAGGTCGTTGCCGTAAAAAAATACCTGGAAATACGGGGAGGAATCGAGTACAACCTCTATGATTTTTCAGCAAGCGGAGCCAGGCCGAAATCGACAGGTGGGGGTTTTACCTCAGACCTGTCAAATAATAACGATGTAATAATGGTTTTGAACAATACCATCCTCAATCATGCCATAGGATGGTATGGAGAGATCAAATTCACTTACGGTGGTTTTACCTTTATTCCTGGCTATCGAAGCGATTATCTTCAGAAATCCGGATGGATAACATGGGATCCACGGGGAATGATCAGTTACGAATTTCCGACCAATACAATTATTTCCGTGGCGGGAGGAAAATACAGCTCATTCTTTCAGACAACACCAGATTTTTTCGATTCCAACCCGCAGTATTCTAAGGCAGGCAGGTACGGCAAACCTGAATGGGCTATTCACCGCGTTGCCGGGTTGGAACAGACCATCGGTCTTTTCAAAATTAAAGTTGATGGTTTCTGGAATGATTTTCATGATCTTGCCCAGGAATATGTCCATATCGGACCGGACGGTAGCATACGGCAGACCATGAGCACGGGAAGAATCCGCGCCTACGGCGGGGAAATAATGCTGAAAAAAGACAGGAAAGAGGGGGAAAACGGCATCTTTGGATGGATAAGCTACGCTTATACACGATCAAGGTTCAAATCCGGGCTTCCCAACTATCCTGGGGTTTACGGGGTGCTCCTGACAAGCACGGGCACGGTGCCGACCACCCTTAGCGATGTTTTCTTGAACAAGGTGGGCGATTACTGGGGCAATCACTGGATCAATTACGATTATGAGCAGAATCACAGCCTCAAGGTCATTCTCGGCTATGGCCACGGAAAACATGCCATTACGGGAAAATTCATGCTCTACACGTCAACTCCCTATACTCCCATAGTTGCATCGGTGCAGGATGCTGATTATGATCTACGTTTCGCACCGGTATATGGCAAACCAAATTCTCGCAATTTCCCCATCTATCATCGCCTTGATCTGAGATACAGCAACACGACGAATTACTCATGGGGATATGTGAGCTGGTACATTGAAATTATCAATGCCTACAACAACAGGCCGAAGGTGGTGCAAAGGTGGGATTACCGTGTGCCGTATCTTGGAACATCCAGGAACCCGAAGATAACCTCGTTTGGCACTTCCATTGCGTTCATCCCCAATTTTGGCGTTGAAGCAAAATTTTAAAAAAGGAGAATATGATGATACGCCGCGGTAGAAAAAGGGTAGCATTCATTTCCCTGATGATGGCTTTGCTGATGCAATGGGCATGCATAACCAGCCCCGTAACGCTGACGTCATCATCTACACCGGTCCATGACAAGAAAATAAACATGAATTACGGTCCGGTTCAGGGCTCGCACCGGGTGTGGTCGGTATTCGGTCTGTGGATGGTAGGTAGGCCCGATATAGACTTGGCCATTCAGGATGCTTTGAAACAAAAAGGGGGAGATGCCCTCATCAACGTCAGCTGTTATCAAAAAACATCCTGGTTCTTTTTTGTTTCTATGCACAAGGTCGTGGTTGAAGGTGAGGCTGTATCCTTTGATAAGGGCGCCCCGGACAAGGACAAGGGGAGACAGTCGATAAAGGCTAAAAAGGTGAATGTGACGGAAGAAAAAAATGTGGATAAAAAGAAATAAGCTGCGCTGCTTCATCTTAATGATTCGGCCCATCGTAGCGATAGTACTGTGTCTCTCGATCAGCAGCGGGTGCCTGTACAAGGGAATCAGGGTCGCCGGTTTAGAACCCCAGGCAAAGACAATGGAAAGCATACGGTATCGCGTTCTCGGCGAAGCCGAGGGTACGAGCAGCAGTTTTAACCTGCTATGGATTATTCCCGTCACACCGCGAATTGATTATGACAGGGCCGTCGGTGACGCTATTAATAATCTCCGCGGCGATAATCTTATCAATGTTCGAACATGGTTTGAGCGCCAGGTCTGGATAATCGGAATGGTAGAGATACTTCATGTGAAAGGTACGGTAATTCAATACGAAAGATAGAGCTAATGTTATCAGTGAAATGGATACGCTTTATCTTTTTCTTGGACCCGCCATTAAAGTTCCTGCCGTGTAATTACAGATCAGTATTAATCGATTAACGAATATAATTATTTTGAATATTTTTAGAATAGACTTCTAAATAGGTAATAAAAAGAGCAATGCGATTGCAGTTATTACCATCGCAACTAAAAAAAGAGCCTGTCTCATATCAATGACCATAATTTTTTTAATAAAAAAGGAATCTCGGACATTCATATTGATGTATTCCTTGGATAATGAAGAATAATCCGCCCGTGCGGGAGGTTAAAAACCTAAAAAAATATTTGTTTTTAATATTTTTCTCGGCTCGAATTATTATTCCCTGTCAATTTCCACCTCTTTTAAATACAATAAATTAGATATTTATTATATAGCATGATTCAATCCTTATGTCCCTAAACCGGGAATAAGAAGAGTAATGCTATAGCAGTGAGAACCATTGCAACAAGGACAATTGCTTTTCTCATTTCATACCCCCATTTGACACTTAAATAATAATCCGCCCGTGCGGGATGTTTTATGTGTGTTTTTTTTGAAACAAAAAAAATTTTATATCTTTTAAAAAGTATTAATGTTTAATTTATGATACTTAATATTAAAACAATAATTTATGCAATAATAATTTTTAAAAAAATCAATTTTATTATTACAATCTGGACATTGCCCAATTTAATATTCACTCAGTGATGTTATATTTTACAGTATGCAGAAAAACAGCAAATTGCACTTGGCAGGAATTTTTCAGGAAACTGGTATAATTAATGAAATATTTTGAGAAGGTTATGCAATGAAAAAAATAATGATAGTTATAACATGCATTATGGGTTTAATCATTCTCACAACATCGAGTTTTTCCGGCAACGATCAGATCAATAAGGGAGATTGCACTTTCAATGGAATTAAACTATACGGTAAAGTTAAAGTCGTTGCCAGTTTTCCTGACATAAAGGTAAAGGTTGTATCCAGTTTTCCTGATTTGAATGTACAAACAGTAAATTCTTTCCCGGATAAATGCGGCAAATGGCAGTTTGTAACGTCATTTCCCGATTATACAGTACAATACGTAGAATCATTCCAAGACATTAAAATCAAATTTGTTAATTCATTTCCAGGCGTAGAATAAGAGCCTCCGAAATCATCAAGACCCACGATAGTAACTGAATGATTTTGTAATGGACATTGTTGTTAAGTTTTCTCCAATAGGTTCATATTTCAAACCTTACAAAAAATTACCAATGGAATTTCTAACCACACGCCGCGTTACAGAGCGATATTCGAAGCAGAGAATCGACCGGTTTTTATCAAAGGAATATGGATATTTAAGCCGGACAGAATGGCAGAAAGAGATAGGACGGGGCAAACTGTCATGCAATGGCGAGATAATCATCGGCTATGACAGAAAAATCAAAACAGGCGACCTGATCGCCTATGCAGGAAGGGATGCGGCTGAACCGGATGTTGATGCCAATTACACGATTTTATATGAAGATGAGCACCTTCTGGCTGTGAATAAGCCGGGCAACCTCCCGGTGCATCCAGCCGGCATATTCTATCATAATACTCTTCTTTCAATCCTTCAGAAACAATATCGGCACAAGCTGTATCTCCTTCACAGGCTGGATCGGGAAACGTCTGGTGTGATAATCCTTGCGAAGGATGCCTCTGTCGCTTCCGAAATCAGTAAAGCCTTCAGTACCGTGGAAAAGTCCTATTTAGCTTTCGTGCAGGGTGTCCCTGAGAGGGATGTCTTTATGACAGAAGTGCCCATTGGGTTCGATACAGGATCTGGCATTGAGCATAAGCGGATCGCCCATACTGATGCCGGAGAAAGGGCATGCACCATCTTCATAAGAATTGCGTCTTTTAATGGATTCAGTCTGCTGAAGGCGGTGCCTCTGACCGGGAGACAGCATCAGATACGGGTCCATCTCAAATACGAGGGGTACCCCATCGTTGGTGACAAATTGTACGGGTTAGATGAAGCCGTTTTTAATGAATTTTTAAAAAATGGTCCCACGGAAGAAATTGAACAAAGGGTGGGATTCCGCAGGTCGGCCCTTCATTCCCGGTCCCTCACCCTCTGGCATCCGGTCATGCGTAAAAAGATCCGCGTCAAGGCGCCTCTTCGGGATGACATGAGGGAATTGATCAACATGAAGTGGGGCTGCTATGTCTGAACCGGTAATTCCAGCCAAGGCAAAACTGTTTATCGGCATCCTTTTTTCCACGGAGGACGTTCTATACGCAGTGGAGAAGCACCTCCTCAAGAAATTCGGCGACATCGATTACCGTACGAAAAACATTCCCTTCGTGCATACCAAGTATTACAGCGACATGGGATCGGCGCAGTACAAGGCTCTTCTTTCATTCCGCAAACTCATACGCCGCGAGGATATCGTTGAGATTAAGCTCTACACCAACAGGCTCGAAAAGCGGTTCTCCGAGAATAAAATAAGGAAAGTGAACATTGATCCCGGTTATCTGACCCTTTCAAACGTGTACCTGGCGACCTGCAAGGATTTTTTTCACAGGACCTATTTGCGGAAAGGAGTATTCCTTGAAAATGAATACCGGTACGTGGCCAAGCGCTATCAACCGTGGGACTGGACTTACCCTGATTATCAGAAACCGGAGTATCTTTTTTTCTTCCATGAAGTGCGGCGAATGTACCACAACCAGCTTCGAGGCTAAGCCTACACATCCACCACAATGGTGGCGCTATAACCGGATTCGTCCCCAATGACGCTGAGATGGTGCATGGTTGCAGCTTTAATATCGACGGTGAAGATATGCCGTGATCGGTTTATGGTCTCTCCCCGTGCCACGCATGAAAGGCTGTACCCGTTATCGGAATGAATGATCTCCAGACTTTCGGGAAGAAGCAGAAGATTCTCGGCATCCTTGTAAAAAATGAATTCAGATAAAAAATCAAAATAGAGAATGTCAAGGTCAGGGGCGTCGCAGGAGAAACTGACAGATAACGTTTTAAGGACTGCAGCAGGGTCTTTCAGCATGATGGAAATCAGGGCTTCTGCCCCTGCGGTGAAGAGACTGGTATAATCAATCCCCCTGACACGAAAGGCTATATCCGCACTGCTTATGCCCTCTATAAGTTCATAGGCCATAGGTCATCCCTTGATATTGCCCAGGGGAAGCAGCTTGGCCACAGCATTGCTGAGGCCGCCACGCTCGGTTGCGTTGATGACTTCATCGACATCCTTGTAGGCGCCGCCCGCCTCTTCCGCGAGGCCGGGGAAAGACGATGTGAGAATATATATCCCCTGTTCTTCAAGCTGTCTCTGGAGGTCCCTGCCGTTGAAGGAGCTTTTTGCCTGGTGCCGCGACATGACACGGCCGCTTCCATGGCAGGTAGAATAAAAAGCGTCAGCGCCGGTTGGAACGCCTGCTAAAAGATACGAACCTGTCTCCATGCTTCCGCCTATCAGCACCGGCTGACCGATATGTCGGTACCGGTCCG
>JADHED010001689.1_pt1 | contig 17681 bp, 22 predicted proteins | sample 8952041 | NCBI WGS metagenome assembly JADHED01 (sample SAMN16124423, study PRJNA663239) | bioreactor sludge metagenome | isolation source: sludge (control) | place: India:Bengaluru | collected 2018-09-08
TAACCAATTGTTAGAAACAAGGTTTTTGAAAGCTTGGTAAACGTAAAATTCTATCAGGAAAAGTATCCCAAAAATGATTAGAAATCTGTTTTGTACAGACATATTCTAAATTTTCTATGAAGGCATTTTATAAACGATGCAATTGATGTTCATCCCAGCACCTACAGAGCCAAAAACGATGTATCCACCTTTTTGGAAGCTGTGTCCTTTCATTTCTCCTTTAGCAATTATATCATACATTGTTGGTACAGTTGCAACAGAAGAGTTTCCAAATTTTTGAATAGTCATTGGAGATACACTTTCGTCGTACTCAGATTTTCCGTATAATTTAAAAATTCTGGAAACCATTGCATGATCCATCTTTGCATTGGCTTGGTGCAGTAATATTTTGTTTACATCTTCTATGCTTATACCTGCGTTGTCTATTGTTTCTTTGATGGCAGAAGGAACGTTTTTTAGAGCATATTCGTAGATTTTTCTTCCTTGCATTCTAATGTAAATTCTGTCTTGGTCTTCAGCATTAGGATTTAAGGTTTTAGAACATTCTAAGTAATTTAATTCGTCTGCATTATCGCAAATGGTATTAGTAGAGATAATTCCTACGTTTTCTTCTTCGGTTCTTTGTACAATTACAGCGCCAGCACCATCAGCAAAAATCATTTTGTTTCTGTCGTAAGGGTCTGTTACTCTGCTTAGCGTTTCGCCACCAATTACTAAAATGGTTTTTGCTTTTCCTAATTTTAGTAAATCATCAGACAGAATCATACCTTCTACCCAACCTGGGCAACCGAAAATCATATCATAAGTAATACATTTTCTGTTTTTGATGCCTAATTTGTGTTTTACTCTTGCAGCCATGTTCGGCATAAAATTCGGCATTCCGTTTTTAGAAACTTCACCAAAATTTGTTGCGAAGATTATATAATCTATTTCTTCTTGGTCTATGAAATTGCTTCTTTAGCAGCTTCGAAACCCAAATCTGAGTTCATTTTGTCATCACCGATATATCTTCTTTCTTCAATCTCTGTGATGTCAATAAATTTTCTGATGACTTCTTCGTTGGGTTTGTCTATTAGATCTCCAGCATCTGTATAGAAAGTAGAGTTGATAAAGTGTGAACCGTTTATTACTCTTTCCGGAATGCAACTTCCTGATCCAATTATAACTGAACTTGGCATATTTATTTTTAATTTTTATAAAACAGGGGACAAATTTATAAATTAAAATCTTATCTACCACAAATAAAATTATTATTAAATTTGCAAAAGTCTATTTTTTTAATTTATGAAAAAAAATGCGCCTTTAATTGGCTTTCTTTCTGCTATAGGAGTTATGGCTGTAGCTTTTGCTATCTATTTTTTGTTTTTGGCTAAGAAAAACGAATATTTAGTAGATAATCCTACCAGCAATACTTATTATTTTAAAATTAATAATGGGGAAGAAAATATTATTACTTCTGGGCAACATGTAAAAGTAGAGCTTAATAGAGGCGAAAAAAATGATATTAAAGTTTTTGATGCTCAAAAGAAACTCCTTTTTGATTCTGCTTTTAAAGTAACACAATACAGAGGTTTGCTCAATATTACCAATAGCGATTATTATGTGCACCGTCAGTTCTACGGTTATGTTCCTAATAAAGATTCTTTATTGGTTTCTCAAACTTTTGATTTAGACGGACAAAAGTTACCAGGACACGTTACCCATCATAAAAAATTATATATAGAAGATTTTTATTATAATGTAGATGAAGATTATGATAAAGTGATAAAAAATATTGATAAATTAGAATCTAGAACCAAAATCTACAGAAAAGAAGATTTTAAAAATTTTTACAAAGAAAATTATCAGTAAAATAACGAAGAAAAATAAATAATAATACTAAAATATAAAAATTAAATGCAAGTAACTCCTTACAATACAGACCAAAGCAAGAAAACACAAGTGGAAGATATGTTTGATAACATTGCGCCAAAATACGATTTGCTCAATCATGTTCTTTCTATGAAAATTGATGTTTTGTGGAGAAATAATTTGGTAAAATGGATGAAAAAAGATGCTCCACAGTTGGTTTTGGATGTAGCTACAGGAACAGGAGATTTGGCAATTACCGTACAAAAAGGTACTCAGGCAAATGTGGTAGGTTTAGACTTGTCTCAGCAAATGCTAAATGTAGGGATTGAGAAAATTAAAAAAATAAATCTTTCTGATAAAATCTCTATGCAAAAAGGAGATGCGGAAAATCTTGCCTTCGAGGATAATAAATTTGATGCTGTTTCCGTTGCATTTGGAGTAAGGAATTTTGAAAACCTAGAAAAAGGTTTAGCAGAACTTAGAAGAGTAGTAAAAGAAAACGGTAGCGTTTATATTTTAGAATTTTCAAAAGTGGAAGGTTTTTTAGGACCTTTTTACATGTTCTATTTCAAAAATGTTTTACCAAAAATTGGCAGATTGGTCTCTAAGGACAACAGAGCTTATACTTATCTTCCAGATTCGGTAAATGCTTTTCCTTTCGGAGAAAAAATGAAACAAATATTGCTGAATACAGGTTTCAAAAATGTAGAATACAAAAGGCAAAGTTTTGGTATCGCTACCATTTACAAAGCCACAAAATAAAACATAATGAAGAAATTATTTCTTAAAATCCTATTTGTAAGTTTATTGCAATCTTTTTTTGTGAGCAATGCGCAGATTTCGCAATTGTTTAGAAACAAAGATAGAGTAGAGCAAAGAGAAGAGCAAGACACCTATCCTTTTAGTTATGGTTTTTTTCTCAATTTGAATAATTTTGATTACAAAATGGTTCTTAATCCTAAATATGGGATGTATAACAATCAAAATTTGGTTCAATCTAAACCTACCTATAGTTTTGGAGCTGGTTTAATAGCTAGGATGCGCCTTAACGATAACTTTGATTTGAGATTAGAGCCAGGTTTACAATTTGTAGATAGAGAACTTACATTTGATACTCAAGTGAATTCTACAGAGCTTACTCTTACCAATGCAGATAGAATTAGAAAAGTAAAATCTACTTATGTTGATGTGCCTCTTTTGCTAGAATTTCACATGGATAGATGGTACAATTCTAGACCTTATGTAGCTGGTGGTTTTAATTATATGATGAATCTTCAATCTAATGCCAAATCAGCAGATGATAATCAGCAAGGTATTTTCAGATCTACTACACATAATTTTGGTTGGTCTGCCGAAATGGGGATTCAGTTCTATTTTTCGAGATTCAAATTAACACCAGGATTTAGAGGAACCTTTTTCTTCAACAACGAAATGGTGGCAGATAATGCAGGTACACCGCCTTATTGGACGGCTGCTATCAACACTATGCAAACCAGAGCTTTTATGTTCGTTTTAAAGTTCGAATAAAGTATTTTAAAGATATTTTCAGGAAATTTTTTAATAAATAAATTACCTAAATGTTTGATTTAAAGAAGATTCTATAAGAGTCTTCTTTTTTATTTAAAGTAAAACTTTAAATTAACATTAAATTTCTGTTTAATTGAATGGTTTTTTTTATATTTTTGCAATAGTTAGAACAAACACCTGAATGCTTAAAGAATTAGAAACCAACTTTTCTTTACTTGAAAAAAAGATTGATGAGGTGAGATTAAATCACAAAAATCTTTCAGATAAGTATGCAATTTTGGCTGATGATTATGAAAAACTAAAAATCAAATACGAAGAAGAACATAAAAAGAATCAGGAGTTAGTAGAATAGCAAAAAAAGATAAAATTAATTTCTGAAATATCTGTCACTCAGGATCATAATAGATTGATGAAAAATCACATCAATAGATTAGTAAAAGAGATAGATGCTTGTATTGCACAACTTCAAAATAGTGGTTTGTGATGGAGATGAGGAGAATTACTATAAACATTGCAGGGAGAAATTATCCTCTAAATGTGCCCGCTGCAGAAGAAGAAACGCTTCGTAAAGTAGGCAAGCAAATAGAAATGATGATTAGGGAGTTTGAAGCCAATTTTGATGTTAAAGACAAACAAGATGCACTCGCAATGTGCGCCCTAAAATTAGGAGCAAACGCAGAAGTACATCAATTAAATAACGAGAAAATCGTACATAATGCTAATGAAAGATTAACGAAAGTAAATCAATTATTAGACCAAATAGAAAAGTAGATTTTTCTTTTCTATAAAAATATTTCCTACAATAGTTCTAACACATTACAGGTAAACTCAACGCTAAACAATTACCGAACAAAAGTCTTTGCAATGGCGTGCTGCATTTCGCAGATTACAAAGCATAGAAATCAGTTCAAAGCGTGTTGATTAGGAGTTTACTCTATATCACTGAACTGTTGTAGGTTTTTTTATTTTTGATGTTGTGAGATGTAATGATGATGAATGTTGATTAAATTATTAAAAATTTGGGAAAAGAAGTTATTGCTTTAGATGATAATCTTTTAGCATATAGCTTCCAAATTCCAACAAAATATAGACTATTAAAACTCAATATATATGACACTTACCGCTATTATTATCAGCATTGTGTGCTTATTGATAGGAGGTGTAGCTGGTTTTTTATTATCCAAAAGCTCACTGAATTCTAAAGCAAAATTTATCGTAAAAGACGCTAAAAAAACTGCTGAAAACATTATAGAAAATGCAAACGTAAAGGCAGAAGCCATTAAAAAAGAAAAAGAAGCTCAAGCCAAAGTAAAGTTCTTAGAAATAAAGTCGCAGCACGACGAAAATATTCAGTCTCGTGAGAAAAAAATGCAAGATGCAGAAAAAAGAATCAGAGACAAAGAACAAAAACTTAATGACGAGCTTAGCAAAACTGGGAAACTAGAAAAAGACCTAGAAAGACAAGTTGCCGAATACAACAAAAAACACGAAATTGTTGTAAAGAAACAACAAGAATTAGAAATCGCTACGGCTCAAAAAGTAGAAATGTTAGAGAAAATTTCTAACTATTCTGCCGAAGAAGCTAAAAATGAATTGGTAGAATCTATGAGAGCTGAAGCTAAAACCAAAGCTCAGGCTTATGTACAAAGCATTATGGAGGAAGCTCAGCTTAATGCTAAAAGCGATGCCAAAAAGATTGTTATCCAAACCATCCAAAGAATTGGTACAGAACAAGCGATAGAAAACTCTGTTTCTGTTTTCAATATTGAATCTGATGAGGTTAAAGGTAGAATTATCGGTAGAGAAGGTAGAAACATCCGTGCTTTAGAAGCTGCAACAGGTGTAGAAATTATCGTAGATGATACCCCAGAAGCAATTCTTCTTTCTTGTTTCGACCCTGTGAGAAGAGAAATTGCAAGACTTTCACTTCACAAATTGGTTACAGATGGTAGAATTCACCCTGCTAGAATTGAAGAGGTGGTAGAGAAAACCCGTAAACAAATTGAAGAAGAGATTATAGAAGTAGGTAAGAGAACAATTATTGATTTAGGAATCCACGGTTTGCATCCAGAATTGGTGAAAATTGTTGGTAGAATGAAATATCGTTCTTCTTACGGACAAAACTTGCTTCAGCACTCAAGAGAAGTAGCAAACATTGCTGCTACTATGGCTGCAGAACTTGGCTTAAATGTAAAATTAGCAAAAAGAGCTGGTCTATTACACGATATAGGTAAAGTTCCGGAGCAAGAATCTGAACTTCCTCACGCACTATTAGGAATGCAATGGGCAGAGAAATATGGCGAAAATCCAGAAGTTATCAACGCTATTGGTGCTCACCACGATGAAGTAGAGATGACGTCTTTGCTTTCTCCAATTATCCAAGTTGCAGATGGTATTTCGGGTGCAAGACCAGGTGCTAGAAGACAAGTTTTAGAATCTTATATCCAAAGATTAAAAGATTTAGAAGCTGCGGCACTTAGTTTTGAAGGTGTTTCTAGCGCTTACGCCATCCAGGCAGGTAGAGAATTGCGTGTAATGGTAGAAGCTACTAAAGTAAACGACGAGCAATCTTACCAACTTTCGTATGATATTTCAGAGAAAATTCAAAATGAATTAACATATCCTGGTCAAGTAAAAATTACAGTAATTAGAGAAACCAGAGCCGTAAATATCGCAAGATAATTTGCGTACTCATTATAATAAAAACTCCTTTCAGTTTTCTGGAAGGAGTTTTTTATTGTTACTTTTCACAAAAAATTCTTTTAATAATTTTAAAGTACTTTTGGTTTAAACTTTCCCAAGTTGGGACGGAGAGAAACTATTTTGGTTTAAACTTTCCTAAATTGGGACGAAGAGAAACTATTTTGGTTTAAACTTTCCCAAGTTGGGACGAGAAGAAACACTTTTGGTTTAAACTTTCCCAAGTTGGGACGAGAAGAAACACTTTTGGTTTAGAGTTTCCCAAGTTGGGACGAGTAGAAACTATTTTGGTTCAAGCTTTCCCAAGTTGGGACGAGAAGAAACTGTTTTGGTTTAAACTTTCCCAAGTTGGGACGAGTAGAAACTGTTTTGGTTTAGAGTTTCCCAATTTGGGACGAGGAGTAATAGTTTTGTATGCTACAAAAAAGGTTTCATTTCATCTTCAATTTGTTTTCTGAGATCCATTAGTTTAATGGCATATTGTTCCATCTGTTTTTCTTGTTCGGTTTCGGGTTCAAATTTTGGGATTTCCACGGTGTTTCCTTCGTCATCTACCGCAACAAAAACGATGATACAGTGTGTTTTTTTCTCAAAATCTTTGCGTTTTATATTTCTCGAAAATACATTTATAGCAATGTGCATACTGGTTTTACCGGTGTAGATTACTTCGGCTTCCACTTTTACAATATGCCCTATTTTAATAGGAGAGAAAAACCTAATCCCGCCCACATATACGGTAACGCAATAGCTAGAACTCCAAGAACTGGCGCAGGCGTATCCCGCTTGGTCTATCCATTTCATTACACTTCCGCCGTGTACATTGCCTCCATAATTAACATCTCCGGGTTCAGAAATAAACTGAAAAATCGTTTTGTTATTCATTCTATATCAAATTTTCAATAAAGATATTTAATAATTTCCGAAATGAAGAGATTAATATTATTTTTGAACTATGAAAAAGGTATTTTATTTAAAGACATGTAGCACGTGCAAAAGAATAATGTCTGAATTTGATTTGTCTGCTTGGCAACTCAGAGAATTGAAATCTGAAAATATTACGGAAGGCGAATTAGATAAATTATATCAGTTTACCCATTCTTATGAAGCGTTATTTAGTAAAAAATCTACTCAAATTAAAGAAAGGAATATTGATGTGAAATCTTTAAAAGAGGAAGATTTTAAAAAATTAATTTTAGAAGATTATCGTTTTCTGAAAAGACCAGTTTTTGTTACAGACCAAGAAGTTTTTGTGGGCAATGATAAAAGTACTGTTGAAAATCTAAGGAAATACTTTGGCTAAAACTAAAAAAAATGAATAAATTTCTATTATTGATATTGTTTTTTACGCTTCATTTGAATGCGCAAAAGGTTTACAAAACATCTTCTGGCAGTAAATATCATTTGGCTTCTTGCAGGATGGTAAAAAATGTATCATCAGAAATTACATTAGAAAGTGCAGCCAAACAGGGATTGTCTCCTTGTAAAATATGCAAACCACCTACCAATTCGGTTTACGGTTTTTCTTCTGGCACAAAAAAAGCCAACGGAGTAAATGCTAAAAATAGATGCAAAGGCATTACTAAAGCAGGAACAAGGTGTAAACATTATACAAGTATCGGAAACGATTATTGTTATCAGCATCAGCCATATTAAAAAACGTTCAAGAGCAATTCTTGAACGTTTTGTTATTTTGTAAAGTTTCGTTTTTTATACGAAAGGCAATTTTACCACTTTAGCAGGAATATTTTTATTTCTGATTTGAATAAAAATTTCACTTCCTAATTTGTGTTTCGGAGTAGCTACATAAGCTAATCCAACGCCTACTTTTTTCATTGGACTCATCGTTCCAGAGGTTACTTTTCCTATTTCGTTTCCTGCTGCATCTACTACCAAATAATCGTGTCTTGGGATGGCTTTTTCTTGCATCTCGAAGCCAACTAATTTTCTGGTAATTCCTTCTTCTTTTTGTTTTAAAAGGAATTCTTTATCTACAAATTCTTTATCAAATTTAGTAATCCAGCCCAAGCCAGCTTCTAGCGGAGACGTGGTGTCGTCTATATCATTACCATAGAGACAAAATCCTTTTTCTAGTCTCAAGGTGTCTCTAGCAGCCAATCCACAAGGGATAATGCCGAATTCTTCGCCTGCAAGGGTTAAATCGTCCCATAATTTCTCTGCAAAACTATTGTCGAAATAAATTTCAAAACCACCACTACCGGTATAACCTGTATTAGAGATAGTAACGTTTTCTACGCCCGCTACAGTTCCTAAAGTGAAATGATAATACGGAATATCTGAAAGGTTGGTATCTGTTAATTTTTGAAGTGTTTCTGTAGCTTTCGGCCCTTGGATGGCAATTAAAGAAGTTTCGTTGGAGATATTCGTCATTTTAGCTCCAAACTTTTCATTGAATTTAGAAATATGATTCCAATCTTTTTCAATGTTTGAAGCATTTACTACTACAAAATATTTGTTGTCTTCCATTTTATAGACAATTAAATCATCTACAATTCCGCCGTTTCCGTTCGGAAGACAAGAGTATTGTGCTTTTCCGTTCTCTAGATTTTCTACATTATTGCTGGTAACAAATTGCAACAAATCTTTTGCTGTAGCACCTTCTACGTAGAATTGTCCCATGTGAGAAACATCAAAAAGCCCCACTTTTTCTCTTACTGCAAAATGCTCTTCTGTAACACCAGAATATTGCACAGGCATTTCAAAACCTGCGAAAGGTACTATTTTGGCACCCAGAGAAACGTGTTTGTTATACAAAGCCGTTTTATTCATTTTTTACTATTTTTATATTGATGATTTATTATTAAAATTTCTAACTTTTGATTTTTAACTTTAAAAATGGTGTTTATATTCTTCTAAAATAATTTTGAACCACTCGGTAAAGTTTTCAGGATTGTTTTCAAGTTCAAGATTTAAGTTTTCTAGAGAAATATAACGAACTTCTGCAACTTCTTCTTTATTTAAATTAAACTCTCCTTCGTAGTTTCCTACAAAAACGTGGTCTAGTTCGTGTTCCCAAAGGTTTTGTCCTACGTCTGCTTTATAGATAAACCAAAATTTTTCTTCCAATTCGCAATCTATTCCCAGTTCTTCTTTAATTCGGCGTTTTGCAGCTTGCTCGTAAGTTTCCTCTATTCTGGGATGAGAACAGCACGCATTAGTCCATTGATTGGGAGAATGATATTTTTCGGCAGCTCTTTTTTGCAAAAGCATTTCGCCTTTAGAATTGTATAAAAATACTGAAAATGCACGATGCAAAATCCCATTTTCGTGGGCTTGCATTTTTTCCATAAGACCGAGAACTTCGTCTTTTTCTGTTACTAAAACAACTTTTTCTTCCATAGAAAATTAGAATTTCCAAATTTAATTATTATTAGTGAGATAGAGAATTCTTTTTGTTATTTCTATTTTATATAGCTTTTTTGGAGTTTTGTTAATAATTAATTAACATTTTGTGGTATTTGCTGATGAGTTATTTGTTCTTTTTTCTATAACTTTGAAGTCTCAAAATTTAAAAAAGAATAAAAATAAGTAAATAATGAAGATTTTAGCAAATGACGGATTAAATCAAGCGGGAGTTGATGCGTTGCAACAAAATGGATTTGAGGTGATTACAGACAAAGTTTCTCAAGATAACCTTATCAATTACATTAATGAAAATAACGTAACAGTACTTTTGGTGAGAAGTGCTACACAAGTTACCAAAGAAGTGATAGACAGTTGTTCTTCTATTAAAATTATTGGTAGAGGCGGTGTTGGTATGGATAATATAGAAGTAGAATATGCCAAAAGCAAAGGTATATTTGTAATTAATACACCTGCAGCTTCGTCTGGAAGTGTAGCAGAATTAGTTTTCTCTCATTTGTTTTCGGGGGTTAGGTTTTTGCAAGATTCTAACAGAAAAATGCCAGTTTCTGGTAATACAGAATTTGCCAAACTGAAAAAAGCTTACGAAAAAGGAATTGAACTTCGTGGTAAAACTATTGGTATTGTTGGTATTGGAAGAATAGGACAAGAAGTTGCTAAAATTGCTTTCGGATTAGGAATGAATGTAAAAGCAGCGGATGCTTTTATAGAAAATGTAGAAATTAAATTAGATTTTCCAAATAATCAATCGGTTAGTATTCCTGTGAAAACAGAACCTTTAGAAAATGTTTTGAATGAATCTGATTTTGTAACCTTACACGTTCCTGCGCAAAAAGGTGGTGCTCTTTTAGGAAAAGAAGAATTTGCTAAAATGAAAGATGGTGTAGCCGTTGTAAATTGTGCTAGAGGTGGAGTAATAGACGAAGTAGCACTTATTGAAGCATTAAATTCTGGAAAAGTTGCTTTTGCAGGTTTAGATGTTTTTGTAAACGAGCCAACGCCTTCTTCTGAGATTTTGTCTCATCCTAAAATTTCTCTTACACCGCATATTGGTGCAGCTACAGAAGAAGCTCAGGAGAGAATTGGAACTGAATTAGCAGCTCAGATTACTTCTATTTTTCAGAATGCTTAATTAGAAAATCCAAAAATAGATATAATGAAAAAGCTCCGATTTTCGGAGCTTTTTTATTTGTTATTTATTTTTGAGTAAATCTCTTATTTCAGCCAAAAGTTCTTCTTGTGTTGGACCAGCTGGTGCAGCAGGAGCAGGTTCTTCTTTCTTTTTTAGACTATTTATTCCTTTTACCAATATAAATATCACGAAAGAAATAATAAGAAAACTCAATACTGCAGCGAGAAAGTTACCATATAAAATTCCTCCGTCTGTTTTTAGTTCTTGTATTTTTTCAAGATTCGCAGCTTTTAGAGCTGGTGTAAGCAATGCGGGAGTAATTACATCATCTACCAACGAACTAACTATTTTACCAAAAGCAGCACCAATGATTACTCCTACTGCTAGATCCATTGCATTTCCTTTAGCAATAAATTCTTTAAATTCTTTTAAAATTCCCATTTTTATAGTGTTATTTTAACAAAAGTAAAAATAAATTCGATATAGAATTGCATTTTTCGTCATTTTTTCTCAGAAACTTATCTTTTTAATTGCTGTTTTCATTTTTCAAATGGTTAAATTTGTATAAAATACTACATCAATGAAAATTTTTACAGCTTCTCAAATTAAGGCTTGCGATGAGTTTACCATCAAAAATGAACCTATATCTTCGGTTTTTCTTATGGAAAGAGCAGCAGAAAAATGTGTAGATTATTTAGCTAAGAAAATAGATTACCATCAGAAAATATATTTGTTTTGCGGAAATGGAAATAACGGTGGAGATGGTTTTGCTATCGCAAGATTGCTGTATTATTTGTGCTATGATGTAACGGTTTTTATAGACCAGTCAAATCAAGGTTTTTCTAATGATGCAACTGAAAATTTTAATCGATTAAAAGAAATTTCTGGAGTTCTAATTAAAGATTTTTCTGAAGTTTCAACGGTTTTATTTGAGCCAGATTCTGTAATTATTGATGCTCTTTTGGGAAGTGGACTCAATAGAAATATAGAAGGTAAATTAGCAACGCTTATTCATCAATTAAATCAAATAGAAGCGTGTAAAATTTCTATAGATATTCCATCTGGAATTTTTGCAGATAAGATAATAGATAAAGATTCTACAGTTTTTAAAGCAAAAGAAACATTGAGTTTTCAATTTTATAAGAAAGCATTTCTTCATCCTGAGACAGGAGTTTTTTGTGGTGAAATTCATCTTTTAGATATTGGCTTGCATCCAGATTTTACAAAGAATACTGTGGTTAAAGATTTTACAATTGATGAAGAAATTATTAAAACAATTTATCGTCCAAGAGAAGAGTTTTCTCACAAAGGAAACTTTGGTAAATCATATATTATTGCGGGAAGTTATGGAAAAATTGGAGCAGCAGTTTTAGCTACCAAAGCGGCTTTGAAATCGGGAAGCGGACTCACGTTTTGTGTTTCAGCAGATTGTGGATATTCGGTTTTGCAAACTCATTGTGTAGAAGCAATGTTCATGAGTTTTGGTAATCATTTTTGCGAGAAAATTGAAATTAATGATGATGCAACTTTTGGTATTGGACCAGGTTTTGGCACAGAAGAAATCTCCGAAAAAGCTTTGATAAATTTTTTAAAATCTAAAAAACTCCCTTTAGTTTTAGATGCCGATGCTTTGAATTTGTTGTCTAAAAATACTGAAAACTTAAAATTTATACCAGAAAATTCTATTATCACACCGCATCCTAAAGAGTTTGCAAGACTTTTTGGAGTGACTTCTAACTCTTTTGAACGTTTAGAATTAGCAAAAATTAAATCTAAAGAGCTGAATATTTACATTGTTTTAAAAGATCATCATACTCAAATAGTTACTCCGAATGGTGATGTTTTTTATAACATTACAGGAAATTCTGGTTTGGCAAAAGGTGGTAGTGGAGATGTACTTTTGGGAATTATTACTTCTCTTTTGGCTCAGAATTACACTCCGAAAGATGCTGCAATTTTTGGAGTTTGGCTTCACGGTTGTGCTGCAGATTTTGCAGCGAAAAAATATTCGAAAGAAGCCATGCAACCCACAGATGTAATAGAAAGTTTAAGCGAAGTTTTTAAAAGTTTATCATAAAAAAAGGAAACCGATTTTGGTTTCCTTAATTTTTTATTTAATCTTCTGTTCTTTTTTCGTATTTCATTTTACTTGAAAGCAACATAATGACAAAGCCTGCAATCATAAACGGGATAGACAATGTTTGTCCGGTGTTTAAGCTTCCTAGTGTAAAGTATTCGTTTGGACCTTGTGGTTCTTTTAAGAACTCAACAAAGAATCTAATCGCCCAAAGAAGGATGAAAAATAAACCAAAAAGCCATCCTTGTTGATACTTTTTATTGGTGTATCGGTATAAAACCCAAAGCAGAATAAAAAGTAAGAAATAACCTCCAGCTTCAAATAATTGTGTAGGATATCTTGGCACTATTGCCCCGTATTCAGAGCTTTGCTGAGGGAATTTTATTGCCCAAAATGAATTTTCGGGAGCTGGTTTACCTACGATTTCAGAGTTGAAGAAGTTTCCTATTCTTACGAATGCTCCACCAAGAGCTACTACAATTCCTAATCTGTCATAAACCCAAAAAGGATTTTTCTTGATGATTTTGAAACTGTAATATAATGTAGTAAGAATTAATGCGATGGCAGCGCCGTGACTTGCCAATCCTTGAAAACCTGTAAATTCAAAATGTGGTTTTGTTCTTATGGGTAGAAAAATACTCCAAAAATCTTCAGTAAAAAGTTCTCTTTGGTAGAAAATAACATGTCCTAATCTTGCACCTAGGATTGTTCCTACCAAAGTCCAAGTGAAAAGAGGGTCTAGAAATTTTTCGTCTTCGTTGTCTATTTTAAATATTTTAGACATAATGTAATAGCCTAATCCAAAGGCTAATACAAACATTAAACTGTAATAATGTAAGGTGAAAGAACCTATTTCTATTCCTTTAGAAGGATCCCAAACGGAGTATAATAACGTTAACATGTATATTTTTCTTTTTTAGTATTTAAAATTAAAATTTGTTACAAAAATTATTTCTTTGGAGGAACAGGGTCGTATCCGCTTCCTCCCCAAGGATGACAACTCAAAATTCTCTTTATCCCGAGATAAGAACCTTTAAAAAACCCATGTACTTTAAGCGCTTCCAAGGTGTAATGGGAACACGTGGGTTGGTATCTGCAATTTTTTCCTAGCCAAGGTGAAATTGCGAGCTGATAAAATTTTATCAAAACTACCAATGGAAATATGAGAATTCTGTTGAACATATCTATGCAAAAATAGTTTTTTAATTTGAAAGTTGAAGTTTGAAATTAGAGATTTCTTAACTTTGGACTTTAAACTCGAAATTTTGAATCAAAACATTCCTTTAGCCGAAAAATTAAGACCTAAAACCTTAGACGAAGTTTTGGGGCAAGAGCATCTTACAGGTAAAAATGGTACCATTAGAAAAATGATTGAGAATGATACTCTGAAATCTCTTATTTTTTGGGGGCCTCCGGGAACAGGGAAAACTACTTTGGCAGAAATTATCTCTGAAAATTCGGGAAGGAAATTTTTTAAACTTTCTGCCGTTTCTAGTGGTGTAAAAGAGGTGAGAGAAGTGATTGACGATGCCAAAAAACTAAATCTTTTCAGTGGTAAATCTCCCATTTTGTTTATTGATGAAATTCATAGGTTTAACAAGTCTCAACAAGATTCTTTGCTTCACGCAGTAGAAAAAGGTTGGATTGTATTAATCGGTGCAACTACCGAAAATCCTAGTTTTGAAGTGGTTTCGGCATTGCTTTCGCGTTCGCAGGTTTATATTTTGAAATCTTTGAGCTACGAAAAATTAGAAGAATTGGCAGAAATTTCTTTGAAAAAATTTAATGAAGAAGAAACTACACAGTTCGAAATTGCAGACAAAGAAGCTTTTATTAAATATTCTGGTGGTGATGCCAGAAAACTGATTAATTCTATAGAATTGGTGTTGAGTCAGTTCAAAAATTCAAGAAAAAAGAAAATTACCAACGAAGATGTGCTTTCGGTTTTGCAAGAAACAATGACACTTTATGATAAAAACGGAGAGCAACATTACGATATTATTTCGGCTTTTATCAAATCAATGCGTGGTTCTGACCCAAATGGTGCGGTATATTGGCTCGCAAGAATGATTGCTGGTGGCGAAGATGTGAAATTTATTGCCCGTAGAATGCTTATTTTGGCTTCAGAAGATATTGGTTTGGCAAATCCAAATGCTTTAACTATTGCCAATAATTGTTTTCAAGCAGTGAATGTTATTGGAAACCCCGAATCTAGAATTATCCTCAGCGAAACGGCGGTTTATTTGGCTTGTTCGCCCAAGTCTAATTCTACGTATAAAGCAATTGATGCGGCTTTGGCGGTGGTGAAACAAACGGGTAATTTGCCAGTTCCTTTGCATCTTAGAAATGCACCAACCAAGCTCATGAAAAATTTGGATTACGGAAAAGACTATCAATATGCACATTCTTACGAAGGTAATTTTGTAAATCAAGAGTTTTTGCCCGAAGAAATTTCTGGTACTAAATTCTATGAACCTGGGAACAATTCTACCGAAAAGAAAATTAGAGAAGAAATAGAGAAAAAATGGAAAGGGAAGTATTCTTAGGTTGGATGCTACTTTTTTTTATTTCTGAAAATTAAAATTAAAGGAAGTGCAATAATAAATATCGGAGCTAAAAATACAAATAGAAATTTTTCTAAAAAACTACTTATAGTTACATCTAAGAAATCTTTTAAAATTTGTTTTGGTTCCTTAAGAAATGTGTACAAAGCAAGAGCAACTAAAAAGTAGAAAATTCCTCCAATAATAATTTGATATAGAATTTTGTTTTCCATCTGTTAAAAGCTTTTCTCAAAGTTACAAAAATCACTTTAATTGTATTTTAATTTCATTAAATTTGTCCATCTTAATAAAATGAGAATTGTAATTTCCATATTTTTATTATTGGTTTTGGCGCTCAGAACGGCAATGCCTATCTTAGATTATGCCGTAAATTATCAGTACATTTCTACTCAATTGTGTGAAAATAGAGATCAACCAGATCTCCGTTGTAACGGGAAATGTTATGTAAAAAAGGAAATTCTGAAGTCTTCTGAAAACGAAAATACTAAAGAATCTAAAGTGCAAATTACATCAATTGATGCTTTTGTTCTGAATGAAATTTTAGATTTCAGTATAATAACTCAATTTCAAGATAAGGTAGAAAATAATTTCCAAAATCACTTTAATTCTGTTTTAAAGCCTTATCTAGGAAGTGTTTTTCATCCTCCAGTTTGTTGATTTTAACTTTATTCTATCCTTTATTAAATCGTAGTGTCGCGATTTCTTACATTTATTCAATAATTTAAAATTAAAAAAATGAAATATATTTTTTCAGTTGCTTTTGCAGCAATTTCTATCTTATCTTGTTCTCAACAAACGCCTGAAGTAAAGAAAGTAAATCATAAAAAATCTTCTACAACTCAAAAATTAACTGTAAAAGTAGTAAATACTGAAGACCCGATTTGTCACATGGAAATTCCTAAATACATGAAAGATACTGCGGTTTACAAAGGGAAAACGTATGGTTTTTGCAATTCTATGTGTAAAGACGAATTCAAAAAAAATTCTAAAAAATACGTGAAATAAATTTGGGATGAAGAATACAAAAAGTCCTTCAAAATTTGGGATGAACAAAATGCTGGTTTATCAATTAATTGGTTTGCTGGTTATTGTTTTGGCGATTTTTATAGGAAATTCTTATTTCAAAAAAAGCCTTCATACTGTGATGAAAGCTCCAGAATTTGTTTTAACTGACCAAAATAATAAGCGAATTTCTAACAAAGATATGCTTGGGAAAGTATATGTGGTGGAGTTTTTCTATGCCAGATGTCCTACGATTTGTCCGGTAATGAACAGCAATCTGAAATTTGTAGATAAGGAGATAAACAATCCTGATTTTGGAATTATTTCCATCAGTATAGACCCAACTAACGATACGCCAGAATTTCTGAAAAATCATGCTAAAAAATTAGGTGTTACCAATCCGAATTGGCATTTTTTGACGGGAGATAGAGATTATATTGGCAAAGTTGCAGATGAGTTTGATATTTTTGTGGGAGATAAAGAAGATGAAGCGGAAAGTCTTAATCACAGCGGAATGTTGGCTTTGGTAGATAAAGATGGAAATGTAAGATGCAGATTTGATAAAAACGGAATGCCTATCTTGTACTATTCTGGTCTTAATTACGAAGATGCAGAAGGTAAAAATGCAAAATTGGATGGAAAATTTCAGCCAGATAGAAAACTTTTGATTGAAGACATTAAAAAACTTTTAGAAGAGTAGGTAAAAAAGTTAAAATTCAAAAATCAAATATCAAAAAAGCGAGGCAGAAATTGTCTCGCTTTTTCGGTTAATATGAAAATTTTATGAAGAATGTATTATTTTATTTCTATGGTTTTTACGGCGTTTTCTTCCTTTATTTTTTTAGGAATCATAATTTTTAAAATTCCGTCTGCGTAATTTGCTGCAATATTTTCTGCATCTACCACTTGTGAAGGCAATGTGAAAGATCTGCTGAATGCACTATAATTAAATTCTCTTCTTGTGTATTTTCCGTTTTCGTCTTTTTCTTCGGTTTCTGCTTTTTGTTCAGAAGAAATGGTAAGAATATTTCGGTCTAAAGAAATTTTGAAATCTTCTTTTTTCATGCCTGGAACAGCCAATTCAATATCATAATTTTGCTGGTTTTCTTTTACGTTTACAGAGGGTAAAGTGTTTCCAAAATCTGCAAAGTTTTTGTCGTTCCAATTAAACATGTCTTTTGCAAGAAAATCGTCGAAAAAATTAGCAAAAGCTGGTACATTTGGGTTTCTTTTAATAAGTGTCATTTTGTGATATTTTTTTGGGTTAAACATATATTATATTTATTTGATGTATCCAAAAGTTCACAAAAAAAATGCCACTCAAAAAAAGCGACAAATTTTCATAACTATTTGATATTGAGATGTAAAAATGACTTGTTTTTAGTTTTTTGAATTAAAATTTATGACAAAATTTCAGTTTTTGAAGTTTTTTGATTGTTGTTAATCT
>JADHED010001696.1_pt1 | contig 17654 bp, 16 predicted proteins | sample 8952041 | NCBI WGS metagenome assembly JADHED01 (sample SAMN16124423, study PRJNA663239) | bioreactor sludge metagenome | isolation source: sludge (control) | place: India:Bengaluru | collected 2018-09-08
GACCTACATCAGCATCGGCCCGACGATCGGGATCGCCATCACCACGGCGAAGCCGAGGGTCATCAGGGAAAGTCCGAGGGTCATCGCCATGGTAAGGCTCCTTTCGGCGCCTTACCTGGGGCTTTCCCGGCCGAGGTTCACTGCGTGATTTCGCAGAACGGTTCTGCCTGTCCGGAAACAACGCGGCCGGTTCGTGTCGACCGGCCGCGCCTTTCCGGGCGTCTAAGCCAGCGCCCGCCGCCGCGCGCGCAGGCCCGTCCCGGCCAGGCCGAAGCCCATGATCATCAGGGCCCAGGTCCCGGGCTCGGGCACCACGGCCACCGCGCGGGTGGTGATCGCGCCCACCGCGTCGATGTCGGCGCCCACGGTGGCGCCGCTGGTCGCGCCCTCGTTGGCCACGTCGATCAGGCGCACGTAGCGGAACGCAGAGCTGGAGCCGAAGCCGAAGGCGTCGATGTCGATCCCGCGCGTCGAGCCGCCCACCGCGCCCACCGACAGCCAGGTGAGGCCGTCGACGCTCACGTCCACCGTCGTGTCCTCCACGTCGGGGCCGATCTCGAAGATCCAGAGGTCGTCGGCGGTCGAGTCCGATCCGGTCAGGACATTGTCGTCGAACCGCACGACCAGCGCTCCGCCCACGCCCAGCGAGACGAACGTGCAGTCCGCCTGCGTGGCGCAGGTGTTGCCGCTCGCATAGTCCGGCACGCCCAGGGCGTTGAACGCGCCCTGGTAGGGCAGCGTCGGGTCGGCCCCCGCCAGCCCCGGCTGGTACGAGATCACGCTATCCGCGAACGAAACCGCGCCCTGTGGAAACTCCACCCCGCCGATCACCACGGCGTTCGCCGAACCGGCGGCCAGCAGGCCCGCCGCCGCGCCGCCCAGCAGCGCGCGCACCCAACGCTTGGTCATGACATCCCTCCAGATCCGGCCCGAACGGCCGCTCCGGCGCCGCACGTCGCGGACGCCTGCGCTACGGTGAACCGCAGAACGACGTTCTTGGTTCCGCCGCGATGCGGATCCGCGTCGCCGGGAATTTCGGGAGGGCGTGGCGCCGGCCTATCCGACCGCCAGGGTCACCGGATCCAGCACCGTGCCCGGCGGATAGTGGTCGCCCAGGATCATCATGCCGTCGAGGGTGATCTTGGCGGGGATGGTGACCGCGCCGTCGGCCGCGCGGGTCAGGGCGTCAACGTCGAGGCGCGCGAACGCCACGCGGCGGCCGCGGTCGGCCACGGTCAGGTCCAGGACGCCGTCGGCGCCCGTTTCCACGCCAGGCTCGACCAGCGCCACCTTCAGCATCCCGCCGTGCGCCTCGAAGGCCACTTCGCCCGCGAAGCGACCGACGCCGCCCGGCCGACCCGACGGGTCCAGCGCCAGGTCGGAAGCGGGCAGGGCGGCAAAGACGAAGGCGCCGTCCGCATTTCGCTGGACGCCGTCGCCCAGCGTCGTCGTCCCGCCGCTCATCTCGACGTAGCCGCGGAAGCTCTGCTTCACGCCCCAGATCAGCCGGCCGACGCGCATGACGCTCTCTCCCTCGTTTTCCCGACTGGTAGCATCTGCTGGCGCAGGGTGTTCACGCCCCGTGCTCGGCGCCGACAAAAATGTGCAGTTCCGCCCCTCGAGTCTCGAGGCCAGCCTCACCGGACTGCATCGATTTTTGGGGGATCACACCATGTCCATTCTGAAGCGCGCGGCGGTCCTCGCCATCGTGGCCGCGGCGGGCCTCGCCGCTACGGGCGCCCAGGCGCAGACGGCGGCATCGCCGGTCGAACTCTGCAAGGGCGGCCAACTCGCCGTCGTCCGGATGAATGCGGTGAAGCCGGGAGCCAAGGCCGCCTACGAGAAGGCCGCCCGCGACCACCTCGCCTGGTACCGCTCGCACGGCTTCGCCCAGAACCGGTTGCTGGTCGGGCCGGTGATCACCGGCGACCGCACCAAGGGCTTCACCGCCTCCGAAACCGAATTCGCGTCGATCCACCTGGATTCGCCTGGCGTTCCGCCCGACAAGCGCGACGCCGCGTGGGACGCCTACGTGAAGGGCTATCGGGACGCCTCCGACCTGACGGTCGACAAGTTCGTCTGCCTGCGCGAGCCGAAGTAGGCGGCGTCTCAGCCCGGGCCGCTCAGCGCCGCGCGCGCCGACACCCGGGCCATCTCGATCACCAGCGCATAGTGACGCTCGAGGTCTTCGGACAGTTCGGGCGTCACCGTGACCTGGGCGCCGCGCACGTGGAGCAGCCCCTGGGTCACGCCGTCCGCCAGCAGGCGCGCGGCGTGGGTGCGCGAGACGAATGCGCCGCTGGCCAGCGCTCGCTGGGAGATCCGCGCCGTCTCCGCCAGCGCCTGGCGGCCCGGCTTCTGGGCGACGATGATCTGCTCCATCATCCGCGTGCCGCCGTCGCGGGCGAGGAACAGCAGCACCGGCATGTCGGGGCCGGCGAAAAGGTCCGGTCGCGCGATGGTGTTGAGCCCGACCTGCCTGGCCAGGCGGCGCCGGAAGGGCAGGTCGCCGGCGAGTCCCTCGGCCTCGGCCAGCGAGGCGTCCAGCCGGGCCACGGCGGTCAGCATCGCCTGCGCGCCCCTGGCGGTGGTTTCGTAGAGCCGCGCCGTGGCGCGATGGGTTCCCTCCGGATCGACCTCGAGGAACCCATGGGCGACCGCCGTCCGCAGGTAGAGGCGCACCCGCCCGTCGCTGCACGTGCGATTGGCGCGGGCCGACTGGATGATCTGCGCCGTCGAGAAGCCGCCGAGCAGGACGTCCAGAATCATCGCCGCGCCGGTCAGGGCCGAGCGACCCAGGTCGCTGGTCAGCCATCGCTCGGCCGGCGACGCCGCCGCGTACGCGGCCAGGTTCGCACGCGCCAGCGCCTCTACGGTCGCTCGGAAATCCGGATGTCGCCTCAAGGCGGCGAAGGCGTCCGGCGAGAATGGCGCGGCGTCCGTCACCGGATCGCGCCGAAGCGCAAGGTCCCCCATCGTCCCCGACTCCCCCCACGGCGCCCATTCTCTGCCGCGTTGGCCGCGTCAGGAAAAGAGCGCTTGCGCCAAGGGTCAGTCGTCGGCGCCCTCGTCGCCGACCGCAGCGGCCACCAGGGCGCGCCAGGTGGGGTCGCTGTCATCCACCAGGTCCACGTCGTCGAGCAGGGCGACGGCAGTGGACCCATCGGCCAGAACGAGGCCCAGGACCTCCATCAGGCCGTCGCCGTCGTCTTCGTCGCTCACGCCTCCGTGGGCCTCGGCCTGCACGGCGACTGCGGCCTGCTCGCCGTCGTCATCCCACCAGATCACCGGCTGCGGCAGCGGCATGTCGATCGGTCGCGGATCGCGGGTGTCGGCCAGGGCGAAGACCGCGCGGCGCGCCTCCACGTCGTCCAGGGTCGCCACCTGCCCGGTAAAGGCGGGCAGGCGGCCCCAGTCGTCCACGTCGAAGCCGCCGCCGTCTTCCGGATCGTGAAGGTCGTCGTCGCTCATGGGCGCGCTATAGCACCCTTCGCGGTCTCAGCGGCACTTCAGGCCGCCGCGGTCGATCTCGCGGCCGAGGAGGCCGCCGCCCACGGCGCCCAGCACGGTGCCGAGCGTGCGGTCCCGGCCGCCGTCGATCTGGCGACCCACCAGCGCGCCGACCGCCGCGCCGATGACCAGGCCGGTCGTGCCGTTGTCGCGCCGGCAATAGTAGCGCCCATCGCTGCCGCGCCAGATCCGGTCTTGCCGGCTGATGACCTGGGGTTCGAGATATCGGCCGCGGCTGTCGTAGCGGTCTGCGTCGTGCGCCCGGCGGCCGTGCGCCGGCGCCCACGGCGGCGGATCGGCCGCGGCGGGAAGGGCGGTGAGGCTGGTGGCGGCGATCGCCGCGGCGATGATGAACTTTCGCATGGTGTCTCCTGGTCGCCGGCCGGTCCCTCTTCGGCGGCAGGGAACGCTGTGAACGGCCAAGCCTGTCTCGGGGTTCCGCCGGCGCGGCGGGGCCATTCGCCGCAGGGACATCGCGGTGGGATTAACCGAATGCCGATGGTTGCGGGCCTAAGCATCCGGATTGGCGCCGTGGGAGCAGAAGGTTTGACGTTCAGCGCGATGGCAGGAGCTTTGCGGCGGATCGCACCGCCGCTGGCGATCTATGTCGCCGCGATCGCCTACAGCCTATTCATCGGCGGCGCGGGCCAGGGCATCCCGACGATCTGGGCCGCCAACGCCGTCGTCATCGGCGGCCTGCTGGTTCTGGAGCGGCGCGACCGCCTGCCGTTCGTCCTGTTGACGATGCTGGCGCACTTCGCGCTCCAGGCCCCCAGCGCCACCGACCTGAAGTGGCCGCTGATCACCACGACGTTCGACACGCTGCACGAGGTGACCTGTGCGGCCCTGCTGCGCACGCTGGGCTTCCGCGGTCGACTGCGCGACATGCGTACGCTGTTCGCCCTGACGGCCGCGGCGACGACGTTCACCCTGCCGGCGAGCTTCGCGGTCAACGCGATCCTGAATCTGGCTGGCGGCAAGCCGATCTGGACCAGCTGGGTCGGCTGGACGGTCCCCAACACCATTGGCGTGGCCATTATGCTGCCGATCCTGCTGGTGCTGCTTGATCGCCGCCACGACCAACACTTCCGGGCGAGCCGGATCGAGCTGGCGGGCTATGTCCTGCTGATGGGCGCCACGGCGCTCTGGCTCTATGGCACGCCCTCATCGACCCGGGCGCCGCTGTTCATCCCGGCCATGATCGCCACGTTCCGCGGCGGTCCGCGCGGCGCCGCCTGGACCAGCCTGGCGTCGGTCGCCGTCGCGCTTCCGGCGGTCCTCTATTCGACACGGTCCGACCCGGCGGCGGCGGAAGAGCTCATCCGCGCCGCCCAGATCTTCCACCTGGTGCTCTACGGCGTCTGCATGACGACCGGCCTGGCGTTCAGCCGGCAGGCGCGCCTGCAGGCGCTGCTGGTCCGCCGCCAGGCGTCGGCGCGCGCCGCCCAGGCCCGGGCCCAGGCCGCCAGCCAGGCCAAGTCGGACTTCCTGGCCACCATGAGCCACGAGATCCGCACCCCGCTGAATTCCATCCTCGGCTTCTCGGGCCTCGTCGCCGAAGACCCGGGCCTGACCGCCGAGAACCGCCGCCGGCTGGAGCTCGTGGGCCGGGCGGGGCGTTCGCTTGCGGACCTGGTCGGCGATCTCCTCGACTTCGCCAAGGTGGAAGCGGGCCGTCTCGACCTGTCGCTGACCCCGGTGTCTCCCCCGACGCTGCTGCGGGACGCGGTCGGGATCGTGGCCCCCGCCGCAGCGGAGAAGGGTCTGGACCTGAGGGTCGAGGTGGAGGTGCTGGGCAAGATCGACGAGGCCGCCCTCTACGCCCTGGACGAGACCCGCCTGCGCCAGGTGCTGCTCAACCTGATCTCCAACGCCGTGAAGTTCACGGCGGAGGGGCATGTGACCGCGCGGCTGGTGCTGGGCCCCGAGGCCGGCGCGTTGCGGTTCGAGGTGGCGGACACCGGCATCGGCATCGCCTCCGACGTCCAGGCGCGTCTCTTCCAGCGTTTCACCCAGGCCGACAGCTCCATCAGCCGACGCTACGGCGGCACGGGCCTGGGTCTGGCGATCAGCAAGGCCCTGGTGCGGCTGATGGGCGGCGACATCGGCGTCGACAGCGCTCTGGGGAAGGGATCCCGTTTCTGGATCGCTCTGACGGCCGCGCCCGCCGAGCCTCCGGTGCCGTCGGCCGCGCCCGTCGTGGCGGCGGACACTGGCGCGGCGCGCGTGCTGCTGGTGGACGATCACCCCATGAACCGCGAACTCGGGGAAGCGCTGCTGGTGTTGGCGGGCTGCGAGGTGACCACCGCCGAGGACGGCGCCCAGGCCGTCGAGGCCGTCCGGTCGTTCGACTTCGACGTCGTGCTCATGGACGTCCACATGCCCGGGATGGATGGATTGGCCGCGACGCGCGCCATCCGTGCGCTGGCGGGGCCGATGGCGTCCGTGCCCATCATCGCCCTGACGGCCGACGTGCGGCCGGAACAGGTAGCCGTGTGCCGGCAAGCCGGCATGAGCGATCACGTTGGCAAGCCGATCCACCGCGATCAGCTGCTCGCGGCGGTCGGGCGGGCGCTGGAGCAGGCGGGCGAGCGGGAAGCCCTCAGCGCCTGACGCGCTCAGACCGGCAGGGGCACGCCGAGGCCGAGGGCGAGAGCGAGGGCGGCGCTGGCCGCCAGCACCCATGCGCGCCTCGCCTGCGACCGCCGCCTCGGCCGCACGCGGGGCGGAGGAAACAGGGGCGGGGCGCCCTGGGTGCGGGCCTTCAGCTCCGCGGTGAGGGCATCGGCCAGCTGCGCCTGGCCGCGCGCCCGGGCCAGCCCCGAGAGTTGCCGCAGCTCGGCAAGGCTCAGGCTTGAAACATCGATCGAAAGCATGTCCCGCGCCTCCCTTGGCCAGCCTCGCGGTGATTAACGAAACCGGAAGACGGCGCAAGCGTCGAGGCCTCGGCTCAGAACACGCCCATGGCCAGGCCCGCGGCGAGAGCGGCGCCCAGCTCGCGACAGGGCGCCAGTTGCTGCGGGGAGAGGCGTTTCGGCGCCAGGATCGCCTCTGGCGTCTGGGCCTCGGTGCAGACGATGACAGGCTCGGCCACCGGCTTCAGCCGCCACCCGGTGGCGATCCGGGAAAGCTGACGCGCCGCGCCGGCGCCGTCGCTGCCGGCCGCGATCAGCGCCGCGTAGGGCCGGCCGTTGAGGCGTTCCAGCACGGGATAGTAGGCGCGGTCGAAGAAGGCCTTCATCTCGCCCGACAGGGCGGCCAGGTTCTCGGGCGCGGCGAAGATGTAGCCGTCGGCGGCGAGAAGGTCGTCGGGGCCTGCGTCCTGGGCGGCCAGCACCCGGACCTCGACGCCCGGCTCCTCCCGCGCGCCTTCGACGGCGGCGTCGGCCATGGCGCGCGCTGCGCCGGTCCGGGAATGCCAAACGATCAGGAGCCGCTTCATGCGGCCAAGGCTAGCGAGGCGCTGCCCCGTTGCCGAGCTGAAACGCACCGGCGCTTGCGCCCGCGCGGCCGCCGCCTAAGCTCGGCTCAACGACACATTTTGGGGGAGGGAAGTCCATGCTTCGTCATGGCGTAAATTTGGCTGCGGCGCTGGCCGCCATATCGCTGGCCCTGGCGCCGGCGACCACCGTTTCCGCCGAGCCCGCCCGCAAGGCCGCGCTGACGCAGACCGTCGCGAGCCCGGAGGCGGTGGGCTTCGATTCTGCCCGCCTAGCCAAGCTGGACGCCTACATGGCCGGCGTTGTCGCCCAGGGCCGCGTCCCGGGCATGACGACCCTGCTTGCCCGTCACGGCAAGATCGTCAGCTTCAAGACCTACGGCAGCCCGTCGTTCGGGGGCGCGCCGATGAAACAGGACGCGATCTTCCGCATCTATTCCATGAGCAAGCCGATCACCGGCGTCGCCATGATGATCCTGTTCGAGGAGGGCAAGTGGCGGCTGGACGATCCGGTCACCCGCTACATCCCCGAGTTCAAGACCCTCAAGGTCGTGAAGTCCGTCAATCCTGACGGCACAATGGTGCTGGAGGACATGCACCGGCCGCCCACGATGCGCGAGATCATGTCCCACACCGCCGGCTTCGGGTACGGCCTGCAGGACGAGCATCCGGTCGACAAGCTGTACCGCGAGAAGCGCGTCCTCGGCGCCAACGGCCTGAAGGATATGATCGACCGCACGGCCCAGATCCCGCTGGTGTTCCAGCCGGGCACGGACTGGCGCTACTCCTCGTCCGTCGACATCCAGGGGTACATCGTCGAGAAGCTGTCCGGGCAGTCTCTCGGTCAGTTTATGGCGCAGCGGATCTTCAAGCCGCTGAAGATGAACGACACCTCGTTCTTCGTGCCGGCGGACAAGGCCGGTCGTCTGGCGCCCGTGTTCTACTTCAACCGCGATACGGGCAAGGTCGAGGAGGCCAAGACCATCTTCGGCTCGGACCTGCCCACCTACCTTTCCCCGCCGGCCAACGAGTCGGGCGGCGGCGGCCTGGTCGGCACGACCATGGATTACGCCCGCTTCGCCCAGATGATCCTCAACAAGGGTGAGCTTGACGGCGTGCGCATCCTCTCGCCGGCGTCGGTGGAGATGATGGGCACCAACGTGATCCCCAAGGACGTGCTGGTGCGGTCCAACGGCACCAACGTCACCCGGTTCAACGAGGCGGTGGGCTTCGGCCTCGACTTCATGGTGGTGAACGAGCCCCGTGCGGCCGGCACGCTGGAGGGCAAGGGCTCCATGAGCTGGGGCGGAGCGGCCGGCACCTGGTTCTGGGTGGATCCGACCAACGACATCATCTTCGTCGGCATGATCCAGCGACTGGGCGGCACGGGCGGCGACGATCTCGGGACCATGGCCCGGACGCTGACCTACCAGGCGCTGTTGCATCCGGAGAAATAGGTGGGGTGTCCCGCCTCGTCAGGGGCGGGATGCTTGACATCGGGGCAGGCGCATGCGCCCTTCCGCGCCTCGTAAAACACCCCGAATTTCGAAGAAAATGCACGCCTACCGCACGCACACCTGCGGCGCGCTCCGCGCCGCCGATACCGGCCAGACCGTCCGCCTCTCGGGCTGGGTCCACCGCAAGCGCGACCACGGCGGCCTGATCTTCATCGACCTGCGTGACCACTACGGCCTGACGCAGCTCGTCCTGAGCCCCGGCACGCCCGGCTTCTCGGTGGTCGAGCACCTGCGCGCCGAGAGCGTCATCAGGGTCGACGGCGAGGTCGTGGCCCGTTCGGCTGAGACCGTGAACCCCAACCTCCCGACCGGCGAGGTCGAGGTGAAGGTCGCGACGGTTTCCGTGCTGTCGGAAGCCTCGGAACTGCCGCTGCCGGTCTTTGGCGAGCCGGATTATCCCGAGGACATTCGCCTCAAGAACCGCCACCTCGACCTGCGCCGCGAGACCCTGCACAAGAACATCGTGCTGCGGTCCAAGGTGATCCAGTCGATCCGCAACCGGATGATCGGCCAGGGCTTCCTGGAGTTCCAGACCCCGATCCTGACGGCCAGCTCGCCGGAAGGCGCGCGCGACTTCCTGGTGCCGTCGCGACTGCACCCGACGAAGTTCTATGCGCTGCCGCAGGCGCCTCAGCAGTTCAAGCAGCTGCTGATGGTCTCCGGGTTCGACCGCTACTTCCAGATCGCGCCGTGCTTCCGCGACGAGGACCTGCGCGCCGACCGCAGCCTCGAGTTCTACCAGCTCGACGTCGAGATGAGCTTCGTCACCCAGGAAGACGTGTTCGCGGCCATCGAGCCGGTGATGCACGGCGTCTTCGAGGAGTTCGCCAACGGCAAGCCGGTGACGCCGTACCCGTTCCCGCGGATCCCGTACCGCGAGGCGATCGCCAAGTACGGCTCAGACAAGCCCGACCTGCGCAACCCGCTGGTCATGCAGGATGTGTCGGACCACTTCCGCGGCGGCGGCTTCGGGCTCTTCGCCCGCATCCTGGAAGACGCCAAGAACGCCGTGTGGGCGATCCCGGCGCCGAAGGGCGGGAGCCGGGCGTTCTGCGACCGCATGAACAGCTGGGCGCAGGGCGAAGGCCAGCCGGGCCTCGGCTACATCTTCTGGTCCGAGGATCAGGGCGGTTGGGGCGGTCCCATCGCCAAGAACCTGGGCGCGGAAAAGACCGACGCGGTCATGGGCCAGCTCGGCCTCGGGCAGGGCGACGCCGCCTTCTTCGTCGCCGGCGACCCGAAGGTCTTCTACAAGTTCGCCGGCTCGGCCCGGACCAAGGTCGGCACGGACCTGAAGCTGGTCGACGAGAACCGTTTCGAGTTCGTCTGGATCGTCGACTTCCCGATGTTCGAGTGGAACGAGGACGAGAAGCGCGTCGACTTCTCGCACAACCCGTTCTCGATGCCGCAGGGCGAGCTGGAAGCGCTCAACACCAAGGATCCGCTGGAGATCCTGGCCTACCAGTACGACATCGTCTGCAACGGCTACGAACTGTGCTCGGGTGCGATCCGGAACCACCTGCCGGAGATCATGGTCAAGGCGTTCGAGATCGCCGGCTATGGGCCCGAGGTGGTCGAGGAGCAGTTCGGCGGCATGCTGAACGCGTTCCGGCACGGCGCGCCGCCGCACGGCGGTCTCGCGCCCGGCATCGACCGCATCGTGATGCTGCTGGCGGAGCAGGTCGCCATCCGCGAAGTCATCGCCTTCCCGCTGAACCAGCAGGGCCAGGATCTGATGATGAACGCGCCGTCCGAGGTGACCGAGCGGCAGCTCAAGGAACTGCACATCCGGACCGCCCCGCCGATCAAGGCGTCCTGACGCGCGCCGGCCGAGGGGGCAACCGCTCGGCCAGTCCCCTCGCCAGACCTACCGCAGCCCCGCCGGGGGAGCGGGGGGCGCTGGCGGCTGCGGGACGGCGGGAACGAACCGCGTGATCGCCTTCGGGTCGGACTTGAATATGAAGCGCACGCCGTGACAGGTCCGGGCCGCCAGGCCCGGGGGCAGCCGCGTGCGTGAGTCGGCGCAGGCCTCGTCGACCTGGTCTTGCGTCAGCCCGCGGGCGGCCGACAGGTCGGCGCCGGCCAGCATGGTCTGAGACAGGTCCGCGTCGCGGAAGTCGGCGCCGTCGAACTCGGCGTGCATCAGGTTGGCGGCGCGCAGGTCGGCGGCGCGGAACGAGGCGCGGGCGAACTGACCGTAGGCGAGCGTGGCGCCCGTCAAGTCGGCGTCGGTGAAGCTGGCGCCGCGGGCGTCGGCCTTCGAGAAGCTGGCGCCCTTCAGCTCGGCCGAGCGGAAGCTGGCGCCCTTGAGGTTCGCGCGTTCGAACACCGCGCCACTCGCCTGGGTGTCGGTCAGCACCGCGTCGGACAGGTCGGCCCCGCCGAACATCCCGCCGCGGATGGTCATGGCGCGCAGGATCGCGCCGGTCATGATCGCCTTCTGGAAGATCGCGCCCGTGGCCTCGGAGTCGCTCATGTCCACGCGGGTCATGTTGGCGGATCCGAAGACCACGCCGTTGGCGTGTGACGAGCGCGCCTTGGCCCGTGTGAGGTTGGCGCCCGAGAAGTTCGCACCAGTCATCGAGGAGTCGCTCAGGTCGGCGCGGCTGAGGTCGGCGCCGGTGAACACCGAGGCGTGCAGCTTGGCGTCCCGCAGGATCGCGCCCACCATGGCCGCGCCCGAGAAGTTCGCGCCGACGATCCGCGCGCCCGTCAGGTTGCGGCCGGACAGCTCGCACTTCACGCAGGACCCGCCGAACGAGTCCTGGCGCCGCACTTCCTTCTCACCGGCATGGGCGCTCGCCGCGATCGGGGCGATCGCCAGGGCGGCGGCCGTGATGGCCAGGGCGCGGGTCGTACGCATCATCACCAGTACAGAACCTCACAGAACGCAGGCTGGATGTGCCCGCGCAGGTCCCGTCACGCCACTTAATTCGCGGTAACTTGGAAGGACTTAGCTGGCCTGGTCTTCGGAAATCCGGCCCGACCGCGTGCCGCAGGTTTCGCAGATCAGCGCCTGGCCCTTGCGAACCACGGCGATGTCGCCACAGGCCGCGCAGACCTCCGCCGCGCCCAGGGCGGCGGGTCCCGGGCTGCGGTTCGCGGACGGCAGAAACACAAGGTTGTCCGGCGCCGCGCCCCGAGCGAACCCGCGCGAGATGAAGCGCGAGGCCGGCTGCGGCTCCGGCTCCTCGGCGGTGACGGCGTCGGCCTTGCCCCGGCCCAGTCCGTCAGCGTTGAGCGCCTCCGGGTCCGCGCTGGCCAGGTCGTCGCGGCCCAGATAGCTGATCCCCAGTTCCCGGAAGATGTAGTCCAGGATGGAAGTGGCTGATTTTACGGTGTCATTTCCCGTCACGGGGCCTGCCGGCTCGAACCGGGTGAAGACGAAGGCGTCGACGAACTCGTCCAGCGGCACGCCGTACTGAAGGCCGATCGAGATGGCGATCGCGAAGTTGTTCATCAGCGATCGGAAGGCCGCGCCTTCCTTGTGCATGTCGATGAAGATCTCGCCGAGCTGGCCGTCGTCATATTCGCCGGTGTGAAGATAGACCTTGTGGCCGCCGACGCTCGCCTTCTGGATGTAGCCCTTGCGGCGGTCGGGCAGCTTCTGGCGGCTGCGTCCGCGCTCCACGATCCGCTCGATGATCCGCTCCTGGGGCGGCGCCTCGGCCTGCGGTTCCGGACGCGCGCTCTGCGGCGTTTGGGCGCGGGCGGGGAGTTCCGCCACCGCCGGGATGTCCAGCGCCAGTCCGGAGGGCGCTGCGGCGCGGCGCGGACGGACGGCGATCGCACCGTCGCCCAGGGCGGCCCGCACATCGTCCAGCGTCGCCGACCAGGGGAGGGCGACGTCCAACACCGGAGGCGCGTCCAGCAGCGGCGCCAGCGCGGACAGCATGGCCGCCTGCGCCGACAGCGGCATGTCGGCGGCGGTCACGAAGACGCGGCCCTGGTCCTCGGTCAGCACGCCGTCCAGGCGATCCGAACCCAGCACGTGCCCCTCGGCGACGCGGATCTCCTCGGGCGAGAAGCCGGCTAGATCCAGCACGTCCAGCGCCGGGTCGGCCAACTGCTCGGGCGTGGCGCCCAGGACGTCGCGGAGGAAGCCTTCGCCCACCACCTGCGGCGCGAAAGCCCGCGAGAGGCTACGCACGAAGGGCAGCTCGGCCTCGACGGAGCCGATCTCGAGTCCGGTGAAGCCGCGGGCGGCCAGACTCTGGAGGTTGACGCCGGGCGCATCGGCGAAGCTGCGATGGCCGAGCAGGGCGGCCTGCACCGTAGGAAGGTCCGCGCCCACCGCGGCGAGACCAAGGACGGCGGACTCGGACAGGACGCGCACGGTCTCGCCGTCCGCGGTCTCGGCCACGGTGACCGGTCCGCCCCACGGCGCGGCGTCCAGGCGCACGCCCAGCCTCAGCGCCAGCTCGGGGTCGTCAAGCAGGCCGAAGCGCAGGTCGAGATCGAGGTCCTTCACGGCGTCCCGCGCGGCCTGGAAGAGGTTGCCGGCGGCCTGCCGCGCTTCGTCGGTGTCGTAGTCGAAGCCCTGGGCGACCAGCCATTCGCCGAGGCCGCCGAGACAGATCATCGCCGGGCCGTCGGCCTCGGCGCCGACGGCTAGCCCCGCCAGCTTCACGGCGGCCGCGAAGGCGGCGTCGTCGAAGGCGCCGTCCCGGAAGTGGGCCATCAGCTCGACGCCCGCCGCCGCCAGGCCCGCGGCCTCGGCGATCGCGGCTGCGGCCGGCGCGTCCGGGGCGGCGATCACGCGCCCCGTGGTCCAGGCGGCGCGGGCGAGGGCGAGGCCTTCGCCGGCCAGGGCCACGAACGGGGTCACCGGCGCCGGGGGCGGCGCGGCGCAGGTCCAGTCCGTCTCGCCGGCGCGGGCGAGGGCGATGGCGTCGAGGATGGTCGAATCGGCGGCCCCAGCGCCGCGGGCGGCTTCCGCCGCGCGGGCGAGGCTGGTGTTGCGGGTCGGGTCGGCGCAGGCCTCGGGACCGCCCTCGCAGCGCAGCACCGCATCCATCACCGCCTGCAGCCGGGCGCTCATCAGCGCCGCCGCCGCCTGGGCGGCCTCGCGGCCACGCTGCGAGGCGGTCATGCGGTCCAGCGCGGCGGGGCCCGCGTCGAGCACCTTCAGCGGCTGACCGGCCGGCTTCAGGGCGATCACGCCCAGCATCATCGCCTCGGTGATGGCTTCGCGGAACCGGGTCCGGGTGCGCAGGTCCTTGGTCAGCCCCTTGGCCTGGGCCTTCCCGGCGAGGCCATAGGCGTATTGCAGGATCGCGGCCGCCAGGTCCGTCCGCCCGCCGGCCCAGTCGACCCACGCCTCCACGCGGGCGTTGGTGAAATGGGCGGGGGCCTCCAGCTCTACGAGCCGGTCGCCCAGCTCCAGGATCCGTCCCTCGATTCCCGCGCGCGACGTTTCGCTGTCCATAGACGCCGACTCCCTGTCGCGTGAGGCTAGGCGTCGCTGCGGTCGCGGCGCAATAGATGTTGGGTGCGCCAAGCTCCTGATCCCCAACATATTGCAGGGAAGCGCGCGACGGCGCCGCGCTGGACGCCCCTTTGGCGCTTCCCTATAGTCCGGCCGCGTTCACACCTCGCAAGAGCCCTGATTTGTCCGTCCTGAAGAGCATTTTCACCTGGTGGAACGGCGCGACGCCGGGGATCCACTTCACCATCGCACGCCGCGGCCGGTTCGTCGGCCAGGACGAGATGGGCAACCGCTACTTCGAGGCGCGCGACGATCGCGACAGCTACGACCGTGGCCGCAAGCGCCGCTGGGTGATCTACAAGGGCTACGCGGACGCCTCCAAGGTGCCGGCCGAGTGGCACGGCTGGCTGCACTACACCTTCGACGAACCGCCGACGACGGCGCCGCTGCCGCGCAAGGCCTGGGAGAAGGACACCATCCCGAACCTCACCGGGACCATCCACGCCTATCGGCCCAAGGGCGCCATCGCCCGCGGCGGCGAACGCCAGCGCGCCACCGGCGACTACGAGGCCTGGACGCCGGAATAGCCGTGGGCCCGCGCCGCACCTCGTCGCCACTCCTCCGCAGGGCCGGTCTCGGCGTCGCACTGGGCGCGCTGCTCGCCGGCATGGTGTCGGCCCAGCCGACCGCGCCTGCGGCGCCGACGCCCGAGACGCCACCCCAGGCCCCGATCCCCGGCGCGCCGCCGGAAGAGGCTCCGCCGGCCGCCGTGGCCGCGCCCGCGCCTGCTGGTGCGCCGCCCGTGAAGGCCGACGAGGTTGCGCCCGCCGCAGCGCCCAAGGAACAGGTGGCCGAGAAGCCGGCCGCCGCGCCGATCCGCCGCGCCCGCTATGACGTCGCCGTGCTCCAGGCGCTCGACAAGGTGACCGCCGAGACGCTGCGGTTCGAGGCGGCCGTTGGCCGTCCCGTGCGCTGGAAGGGCCTGGTGTTCACGGTGCGGGCCTGCGAGCGCTCGGCCCCGGACGAGGCGATCGACGATTCCATCGCCTATCTGACCGTCGAGTCTCAGCCGCGCCCGCAGCCCGGCCGGCCGACGCCGGCGCCCAAGCAGGCGTTCAAGGGCTGGATGTTCGCGTCGTCCCCGGGCCTGAACCCGCTGGAGCACGCCTCCTACGACGCCTGGGTGATCAGCTGCAGGGCCAGCGCGCCGTCGCCCAGCGCCGCTTCGACGGTTCCGCGCGCTCCGGCGGCCAAGCCGCCCGCCGAGGAGACGCCCAAGGTGCTGGACCTGCCGCCGGCCAAGGCCCCAGAGGCCAAGGCGCCGGAAGCCGCCCCGCCGCCCGCCAAGGCCGCTGCGCCGGCGCCCGCGCCCAAGGCGTCGCCGGCCGAGCCCACGCCGCCCAACCTGTAGAAGTCGCCCTCCGCCTTCAGGGCGTGGGCCAGCCGCCGATGGTACTCGGCGCGCACGATCTCCTCGGCGCCGAACTGTGTCAGGTGTTCGGTGATGAACTGGGCGTCCAGCAGCCGGTAGCCGCCTGCGATGAGCCGCGCGACCAGGTGCACCAGCGCCACCTTCGAGGCGTCGCGCCGGCGGGAGAACATGCTCTCACCGAAGAATGCCGCCCGCAGCGATACGCCGTAGAGGCCGCCCACCAGTTCGCCGTCCTGCCAGCATTCGACACTGTGGGCGTGGCCCAGCTCGTGCAGCCGAACATATAGGCGCTCGATCGGCCGGTTGATCCAGGTCTCGACCCGCCCCGGCGCCGACGCCGCACAGGCGAGGACCACCTCATGAAAGGCGGTGTCGACGCGGATCTCGAACGGCTCGCTGCGGACCGTGCGGGCGAGCCGCCGGGAGACGTGGAACCGGTCCAGCGGGATCACCCCGCGCCGCTCGGGGTCGATCAGGAAGACGCTGGCGTCTTCCCGCGCGTCCGCCATCGGAAACACACCGCGAGCGTAGCAGTCCAGGAGGTCGCGGGCGTCGAAGCCGTGCATCCTGCAGGTCTAGCGCGGAGGGGCCGCCTGCAGAAGCGGTTCCCGCCGCTCAGCCGGCCTGGCTCGCCATCCACCGCTCCAGCCAGTGGATATTGTAGTCGCCCTTCAGGATGTCGTCCTGGTGCAGCAGGTCCTGGAAGAGCGTGATGTTGGTGTCGATGCCACCCACCACGATCTCGCCCAGGCAGCGGTTGAGGCGCGCGATGCACTCCTCGCGGTCGCGGCCGTGCACGATCAGCTTGCCGATCAGGCTGTCGTAGTAGGGCGGGATCGAATAGCCGGCGTAGAGGGCGCTATCCATGCGAACCCCAAGGCCGCCCGGCGCGTGGAAGTCGGTGACCAGGCCCGGCGATGGGGCGAAGGTCTTCGGATTCTCGGCGTTGATCCGGCACTCGATGGCGTGGCCTTCGAAGACCACGTCCGACTGCTTGAATGACAGCGGCAGGCCGGCGGCGATGCGGATCTGCTCGCGCACCAGGTCGATGCCGGTGATCGCCTCGGTGACCGGATGCTCCACCTGCAGGCGGGTGTTCATCTCGATGAAGAAGAACTCGCCGTTCTCGTACAGGAACTCGATGGTGCCGACGCCCAGGTAGCCGATGGCGCGGACCGCATCGACCACCACCTTGCCGATCTTGGCGCGTTCGGCCGCGTTGATGACCGGGGAGGGCGCCTCTTCCAGAACCTTCTGGTGGCGCCGCTGGAGCGAGCAGTCGCGCTCGCCCAGGTGCACCACGTTGCCGTGGCTGTCGGCCACGACCTGCAGCTCGATGTGGCGGGGGGTCTGGAGGTAGCGCTCCATGTAGACCGCGTCGTCGCCAAACGCCGCCTTGGCCTCGGCGCGGGCGGTCTGAACCGCCTCGACGAGATCGTCCTCGGTCTTGGCCACCTTCATGCCCCGGCCGCCGCCGCCGGCGGCCGCCTTGATGAGCACGGGGAAGCCGATCTCCTTCGCCGCGGCGATGGCCTCTTCCTCGGTCGTGACCGCGCCATCGGAGCCCGGCACCACGGGGATCCCGGCGGCCTTCACCGCCTGCTTGGCGGTGATCTTGTCGCCCATCAGCCGGATGTGCTCGGCCTTGGGGCCGATGAAGGTGAAGCCGTGGGCTGTGACGATCTCTGCGAAACGGGCGTTCTCGGAGAGGAAGCCGTAGCCGGGGTGCACCGCCTGGGCGCCGGTGATCTCGCAGGCCGCGATGATCGCCGGGATGTGCAGGTAGCTCTTGGCCGCGGGGGCCGGGCCGATGCACACCGACTCGTCGGCGAGCCGCACCCACATGGCGCTGGCGTCGGCCTCGGAGTGCACGGCCACGGTGGAGATTCCCATCTCCTTGCACGCCCGGTGGACGCGCAGTGCGATCTCGCCCCGGTTGGCGATCAGGATCTTGTCGAACATCTGCCTACTCGATGATGGCGAGCGGCTCGCCGAACTCCACCGGCTGGGCGTCCTCGACCAGGATCTGGACGATCTTGCCGCCGCGCGGGGCGGGGATCGGGTTCATGGTCTTCATCGCCTCGACGATGAACATCGTCTGGCCGGCCTCGACCGTGTCGCCGACCTTCACGAAGGCGGGCGCGCCGGGGTTCGGCTGCAGGTAGATCGTGCCGACCATGGGCGACTTCACCTCGTCGCCCTTGGCGCGCGCGGGCGCGGCGTCGGCGGCGGGCGCCGAAGCAGCCGCCGCGGCCGCCGTGGGCGCGTGGGCGGCGACGGGAGCCGGAGCAGCCACGACGTGCTGCACGGGAGCGACGGTGAGCGTCT
>JADHED010001697.1_pt1 | contig 17652 bp, 14 predicted proteins | sample 8952041 | NCBI WGS metagenome assembly JADHED01 (sample SAMN16124423, study PRJNA663239) | bioreactor sludge metagenome | isolation source: sludge (control) | place: India:Bengaluru | collected 2018-09-08
CGCTAACCCGCCGCCTCAGAATCCCGCCAATTCCACTTAAAACGTCGAGGAGGCCAGACAACGCCGTGCCGTTGCGCCATCGAAGTTCCGCCACCGGAACCGACCAATGATCATGAAGGTATCGGCCGATGCCGGCGGCTCTTGCGGGTGAGAGATGATCGGCAAGAAATTCCTGGGCAAAAAGGCACGAATCAATCACTCCCATGGAGAGCACGAAGGTTCGGCCCGCGATCCAGCGAGTGGGGTTACCGTTACGCCGAGACACACGGACGCGCCGCAGCAAGTTCGTTGCCTCGAATTCTACGCGGTTGACATCCGCTTCAGTCAGGACCAGTCTAGCGCCCGTTGTATCGTGTTTGGCCGCGAGGTATTTCGACCACAGACCCCGCCGCTTGCCGGGCAGGACGATCGTTTCCTGCACATCGAGATCCGCCATTCGCTGCGGCGTTTTGGGCGACGTCAGCGCAGCCCGCGAGACCTGCAGGATCTGCTCGACGCGATCGTAGGCAGCCGCAACTTCGGCCAGTGCACGATCGTTGGGATCGCACCCAAGAACGCGAGCGAGCGAATTCCTTGGGTTGCGGATCAGTGCACCGCCCCAGAAAGCCGAGTTGCCCGTCAGAACGTGATGTCGGGCGCGCGTGGCGCCAAGGTTCTCCCGCTCCCGGAAGACGAGCGCCGGCGCCACCTCGTCAGCACGCCTGAGATCGCGCCCGCCGATTTCGATGACACAGCAGGATAGCCCGGCTGCTTCGGCTTCCATCGCCGTCCAGAGGCCAACAATTCCCCCGCCTAAAACGACGATGTCGTAGCAGGCATCGTCGATCGTCACGCTTCACCCCATGACACCAAGCGGTCTTGCCGAAGGGTGGTGAGCACGAAGTGCGCTTGGGGAAATTCCGCGGCGAGCGCAAAGAGCCAAGTTTCAAAACTGATCCCGCGCTCGGTTGACCTGTAATAGCGAACCAGATTGTACAGGCTTACGCGCTGGAAACGTGCCCGATCGGCGGGCTTGGCTGCGAGCCAGTCGGCAACGGGGCATTGGAGCGCGGGGATTTGCACGCCTGCGGGCGTGAGCGGCGTTGCAAGCTGTGGACCCGCGATGCCCCAAAAGCCGAAGCAATGGTTGTTGCGAAGAGCGTCCATTTCTGCAGCGAGTTCGGCCCACTCCGCGGCAGAGAACGCCTTCAGCGGCTCATGCAGATAATAACCGTCGGGGACAAGGCCCCCCAGTCGGACGGTCGAGTCAGCAAGGCTCTGCTTGAGGGTGTCCGGAGAAAAGCGCCGCTTGCGGTAGATCCGGCGGTGATTGCCAATTGCCGCATCGACGGCCCGTGCGACCGGAAAGATCCCGTCCGTCCAAGCCGGGTAAATCCGGATCGGGATGCCGACCTTGGTGTGAACCTTGACCTCACGGCCGACCTCGGCGGCGAAGGCGCCAACGGCGCGCTCGGCCAAGCCATTTCCGTAAGCAGGCGCCACGTCAAATTGCCGGAAGCCCACCCGATACACTGCCTCAAGGAGCCGCCGACGCTTCCTGATCGTCGGCAGATGATGCAGGGATGCACAGCCGAAGATCCCGCGCGCGCGGATGAGGGAGGCGAGGGTGCCCATTTTCAGAGATTGAAGACGTTTGATCGCGGCCATCGGCTTTCGTGGAGATCACGACCTCGTCAGATGGTTCGCCAAGCGGGGATCAGGTTGGCCGCGAGACGGGTAGACAACTTCAGGGGCCTTTCCTGTCAGGCGCCATTCCAGCATTTTCAGATCAATCAGATAAAAGTAAAACGATCGCAAGCAGCAGTAGTGAAACCCGACACGTCCGTCGGCAAACCCTAGACGTAGAAAATATAGATAGAGAAAATAAAACAAATGTCGCATGGGCATACGTCTGTTCAAACTCTCAAAAAACTTCCCTCTTTGGTCGGCATTCCCAAAGAGCGACGCATAAATTTCGTTTTTATACGTTTCTGTTGCATAATTAAGCGCCATTATCGAAGCATAGCGATTATGCTTATCGAGCCATGCCGTGATGTTCTTGTTATCGATATGGTCGATCGCTGAACGGAGCTGGTCAGTTTCTCCTTCGACGAGTGCATGTTCATTCAGCGCGCTGTCGTCGAACCGCGCGCGCCCCGTGCGCCACAGCCGCAGATCGTAGCGAAGCGTGCCAACCAAGCCGAGCCGGCGGCCAAGGAATACAAAGCGGCGGCGAAACCATAGTCCTTCGAGGGTTGGCGGAGCCTCGCTGCGTCTTAGGTCCACTTCGTCCTTGAAGTCCGCGGTCACGCGTTCATCGGCATCGAGCTTTAGTGTCCAGTCAGCCGTGATCGGAAGATTCCTGAGTGCCCAGTTCCACTGTTCTGAATGCGTCGTAAAAGCGTGTTGGACGATTTTCAACCGTGAATCTCTGCGGGAAAGCAGCCAATCGATTGTTGCGTCGGTACTGTAGGAGTCTACGACGAAGATTTCGTCTGCCCAATCACCGATTGAATCGAGGCAATCGCCGACGTTCTTCTCTTCATTGAACGTCAAAATCACGACCGCGATTGTGGGGCGTTTGGAAAACATCAGCTGAATTCTACCCTCCGCCCCGCAATCAGCATGAACAGCCCCAGCCTCGGCATCCGGGCTCGGATCAGCGCCCGTGGCCAGAGCCTGCGTGCGAGGCTTAGCAGCGGGCCGCCGTGGCGCTGCCCGGCGCCGCCGGTCAGGAGATCGCCTTCGGAGAGCTCGATCCGGAGCTTCAAGTCGGCCGCGCCGGCAAACAGCCGCGCCGCCTCGGCGCGCGAAAAGGCTTTGGTGCCAGGGCTCTCCAGATAGCGGGCGTAGATTTCGTCGAGGTTGGTCCACGGCCGCAGACGGCCAAGGCCGTAGCGGAGCCAGAGCATGAAGCCAACCAGCGACCACTTATGATAAATCATGACCCGAAATGCCCCCCCCCGGTTTGAGAACGCGTAGAATTTCCCGCGCTGCTTGCGCGGTATCGGGGCTGTGATGGATCACGCCCCAGGAATAGACCAGATCGAAGAAACCGTCCTCGAACGGCAGGCTCTCGGCGTCACCCACCCGCAGGTGGGAGAGGAGGCCCAACTGCTGGAAGCGAGCCTGGGTCAGCGCAACCGCGCGATCGGTCAGGTCGATCCCCCACAGCTCGGCGCCGGCGCGGGCGAAGCGCTCGTGATCGGCGCCGAGGCCGACGCCGATTTCGAGCACCCGCTTGCCGCGCCAGCGCTCGAACTCGGCGAAGTCCGGAATGTAGGGTTCCAGGTCGTAGCGTGCCCGCGCCTGCGCGGCATAGGCTTCGAGCGCAGCGCCGTTGAGGTAAAGCCGCTCCCCGCACGCAGCCTCTTCCCAGAACGTGCGCACTGCCTCTTTTGCCTCAGGCCCGTGGTCACGCCGCATGGCGTTGCTCGGGCCAGGGAATGGGGGCAGCCGCATCGAGAAAGAGCTTAGACCAGACCTCGACGCACAGCAGCGCAAATACCAGATAGCTGCCGTCGACCCGGCCATCTTCGGTGTTCTGCACCAGCCGGTGCACCGCGGCCGGGTCAAACCACCCACGCGCCTTGAGCGCGGCGGGCGAGAGCGCATCACGCACCGTCTCGCGCAATTCCTGGCGCAGCCAGCGCCTTAAAGGGATGCCGAAGCCGGTTTTGGGCCGGTAAATGACCTCGCGCGGCAGCGTCGGCTCCATCGCCCGCTTGAAGATCGCCTTGCCCTCCCGGCCGCGCTGCTTCCAAGCCGGCGGAACGGTGGTCGCGAACCGGGCGAGGTTCGGATCGAGGAAGGGCACGCGGACCTCGATCCCATGCGCCATGCTTGCCTTGTCGGTGTAGTTGAGGTTGTGATCGGCGAGAAAGTGGCGGGCTTCCAGGTACAACATGCGGTTGAGGCGATCGGCCTCCGCCGGGATACGCAACAGGCTGCGCTCCAGGGGCGCCTCGGTGCGAACGTCGTGGAGGCGCGCCCGCACGTCCGGTGAATAGAGCGACCGGCGCGGGCGCTCACTTGACCAGTCGAAATAGCCGAGCATGCGCTCACCGTCGGAGCCGTCCGCATGCTGCCAGACCTTTGCCAGTCGGCGGCCCAGTGTGGTGGATGCCGGCGCATTCTCGGCAAGCCGGGCCATAACGCGGCGGACCGGCAGCGGCAGCCAACTCCACCAGCGCTCATAGCCGAGCGCCATGTGACGCCGATAGCCGGAGAACAGGTCGTCGCCGCCGGCGCCCGATAACAGCACCTTGACGCCGTCCCGGCGCGCTTGCTCGGCAATCAGCATGACATTGATCGGCGCCGGATCGCCTTGCGGCTCATCCAGATGCCAGATCATCCGCTCCAGGTGAGCGATGATCGCCGGTCTGACCCGGATCTCGCGCAGCTCCAGGCCAAGGTGCTTGGCAACGCGGGCGGCGTAGGGCAGATCGGCCGGGCTACCGTCCATGTCGCCGCCCGCGAAGCCGATCGAGTAGCAGGGGATGCGCTGGCCGCTCTCGGCGGCGAAGGCGACGATCGCGCTTGAATCGAGACCGCCGGAGAGCATCGCACCCACGGGGACATCGCTGATCATCTGCCGGCTGACCGCGGTGCCGAGATGGGCGCGCAGTTGCTGGCAAAGCTCGTCGGGGAAGGCGTCGGAGCGGGTGCCATCGTAGGGCAGGTCGTAGAAGCTCCAACGCCGCGCGATCCGGCCATCGCGGACGATCATCGCCTCGCCGGGCTCCAGCTTGCGCACGGCCTTGAGCATGGTGGACGGTGCCGGCGCCCACAGAAAGGCGAGGTAGTAGTGCAGCGCCGCGAAATCGACGTCACGCGGCAGGGATGGCTCGGCCAGCAGTGCCTTGAGCTCGGAAGCAAAGAGGAAGCCGCCCGCGATCTCGGCATAGTAGAGCGGCTTGACGCCGAAGCCGTCGCGCGCCAAGAGAAGCTCGCGGCGGCGGCTGTCCCACAGTGCAAACGCAAACATGCCGTTGAGGCGCGCGAGCATGTCCGCGCCTTCCTCCTCGTAGAGGTGCAGCAGGATCTCGGTGTCGCTGCGGCTCTTGAAGCGGTGGCCCTTGGCGACGAGCTCGGCGCGGATTTCGGGAAAGTTGTAGATCTCGCCGTTGAAGGTGACCCAGAGCGTGTCGTCCTCGTTCGCCATCGGCTGATGCGCCTCGAGGCGGAGGTCGATGATCGCAAGCCGCCGGTGCGCGAGCCCAACGCCGGCGGCCGTGTCCGTCCACGTGCCGGCATCGTCAGGGCCGCGATGGGCGATCAAGGCGATCATCCGCTCCAGCAAATCCGCACCGAACTCTCCGACATAGCCCGCAATCCCGCACACCGGTCTAGGCCGTCGAAAAACAAGATGATGTTGCGGGCGGAGGAGCCCAAAACGTCACCGCCGTCGTTGCCCGAAGCGCCCCTAAAGCAATCGGCGGTAGCTGCTCACCCCTGACCGCGGCGAGGAACTGGCGCAGCTCTTCCGCGAAGCCCTTGTCCTGGCGGGTGAGACGCTCGCGCTTCATCCGGCCGTCGCTCACGAACACCGCGCGGCGGAAGTCGTCGATGGTGATCACGCGCGATGCGCCGAAGATCTCAAGATACTCCTTCGGGAACGAGCGGTCGCCCAGTGAGGTGTAGACGATGGTGCCGATCGAGCCGTCGGCGAAGCGGAGCTGCAGTGAGAGCGCGTCGGCGTGATCCTTGGCGTGGGCGATCTGGCGCTCCACGGGCGGCGCATCGGCAAGGAAACTTAACGTGTCGATGAAGTGGCACACCTCGCCGATGAGGCGGCCGCCACCCTCGTCCCCGTGCAGCCAGCTGTCGGCCGGAACCGGGCCGGCGTTGACGCGGTAGAGCATGACCAGCGGCGCCGTGCGGCCCTTCAGCGCCGACTTCGCCTTGACGATCAGGGATGCGAAGCGGCGGTTGAAGCCCACCATCAGCACCTTGTCGCTCGCTTCCGCGGCCGCCATTACTGCGTCGAGCTGCACCTCGTTGATCGCGAGCGGCTTCTCGACGAAGACGTGCTTGCCGGCCTTGAGCGCTTCGATGGCGAGCGGCGCGTGGGTGTCGTGCCGGGTGGCGATGAACACCACATCCGTTGCCGGATCGGCCAGGATCTGCTCGGCGTCGGTGGTGGCGAAGCCGAAGCCGAACTTCTCGGCCGCATGCGTGCCACTCAAGCCGGTCGCGGTGGCGACGCCGGTCAAGCGTAGGCCGGCCTGGCGGCGCAGCTCCGGCAACAGGACGCTTTTCGCGAAGTTGCCGGCGCCGATGAAGCCAATGCCGAGCGTGCCGGCCTTCGGCGTCACCCGGCGCGCTCCGACCTCCACCCGCCGGGCCAGCGCCCCGCTTGCGACGCCCGGATATCTCAAGAGTATGCCGATGTACGGTTCGGCGCCGTCCAAGAGCGCATAGGCCTTCTCGGCATCGGCGATTTCGAACCGGTGCGTCACCAGCGCCTTCGGGGTGAGGCGCCCTTCGCCGATCAGCTCCAGGAAGGCTTCCATGTTGCGCCGCTCGGTCCAGCGAACGTAGGCGAAGGGGTAGTCGTGGCCGCGTTCCTCGTAAGCCGGGTCGTAGCGGCCGGGGCCGTAGGACATCGACAGGCGGACGTCGAGCTCCTTCTTATAAAACGCGTCGCGGCTTAAGTGCATGCCGACCATGCCGACCAGCACGATCCGCCCTTTCAGGCGCGCGATCGCGGCCGCGGTGTTGGCCGGCTCGTCACTCGGTGTCGACGCGGTGATGATCACCGCATCGGCGCCGCGGCCGGCCGTGAAGCCATCCGCCGCCTCGATCAGGCCTTGCGTGCAGACGGCGTCCGCCCCCAGCGTGCGCGCGAGCGCGCCCTTGGCGGTGACGGGGTCAAAGCCCAGGACGCGGCAGCCGTTGGCTTTCAACAGCTGCACGGTGATGAGGCCCAGAAGCCCTAAGCCGATCACCACCACCCGCTCGCCCAGCGTCGGCTGCGCCTGGCGGACGCCCTGCAACGCGATCGCGCCGACGGTGACGAAGGCCGCATCCTCGTCATCGACGCCGTCCGGGATCGGCACGCAAAGGTTTTTCGGGATGGCGTTCAGCTCGGCGTGGGTGGCATAGCCGGCGCCGGCGCAAGCAACGCGATCGCCGCTCTTAAAGCCCTCGACGCCCGCGCCAACCTCGACCACCCGGCCGGCGCAGCTGTAGCCCAAGGCGACGGGGTTATCGAGCTTGGAGCGCACCTTCTCGAGCGTCGCGACAATGCCTTCGCGCTTCGCCTTGTCGATCACCTGGCGCACAAGGTCGGGCCGCGCCAGCGCCTTGCCGGCGAGACTGGCCTTGGCGAGATCGGTCATCGCCTTCTCGGTGCCGGCACTCAGCAGCGACGCGGTGGTGGCGACGAGGACGTGGCCGGCCTTCAGCGCCGGAGCCGGCACCTCGCGCACCGACAGCGCACCAGAGCGATAATGCTGCGCGACCTGCTTCATGGCTGCCTGCGCCGCCGCCTGATCCGCTTTGAGTTCAGCGTGGTTGGCACCTAAGTCCCCCTCATCCCCGATCGACTGGCACGCTCATCGCCTGCCATCACCCGCAGACTGCCTCAATAGTGGCAGGATCGGTTCGTGTCGCTCGCGAGAGCCTTTGCTTTCGCGCCCGATCGTCCTATCACCCTCGCCTGGACGGGACAAGACCTGAAAAGGGGGTAAAAAAGCTCGTGATCGGCGAAATCGCTCGAGCGTTGCGGACAGTCTCCGACCTCAAGTGGCAGCAGATTGGTTGGCTGGCATACCGGCGTTTGCGGCCGTTGACGCCGGTGAAGGTCAAGTCCGCGGCGCCCGTGCTCCGCCGCGGTGGGGTCGGACTCCTACCCCGGCCTTGCAATGCCCAGCTCGGCTGGGACGGCGGCTGGGCCTTCGAGTTCGTCGGCGTCGTGCGCTCCTTCGCGCCCGAGAGCCTCGATTGGCACCCGGACGACGTCAGCCGGCTTTGGCGCTACAATCTGCATTACTTCGATTTCCTGCTCGACGACACCTGCCCGGTGGCGGCGCGAGACGCCCTTATCGACCACTGGATAACCGCCAATCCGCCGGGATCGCCGGAGGCGTGGGAGCCGTATCCAACCTCGCTGCGCATCGTCAACTGGATCGATTATTTTTTGCGAACGGATGGCGGGCGGGCGCCGAAGCAGGCCTGGCTCGCGAGCCTGTTCCACCAGGCGGCCTGGCTCGCCCGCAACGTCGAGTATCACATCCTCGCCAACCACCTGTTCAAGAACGGCGTGGCGTTGCTGTTCGCCGGAGTTTTTTTTGAGGGCGCCGAGGCGGAGCGGTGGCTGGCGCTGGGCCAGTGCATTCTCGAGCGCGAGATCGAAGAGCAGTTTCTTCCCGACGGCGGCCATTTCGAGCGCAGCCCGATGTACCACTGCATCGTCACCCAAGATGTCCTGGATGTGGTCAACCTGCTGCAGGCGACGCCCGCAGCGCCGCAGAACCTGCGAGCACTGTTTGTGGCGAAAGCCCGCGCCGCCATCGCCTTTCTTGATGGCATCATTCATCCCGATGGCGACATCCCGTTGTTCAATGACTCTGCATTCGGCATCGCGCCCCACCCACACACGCTGAAAACGTACGCTGCGGCCATCCTAGGTGAAGGAGTGGTTGGAACGGCGGACGAGCGGCCGCTACGCGTTAGCGCCTTTGCCGACAGTGGCTACTTCGTCTGCCGGCACGGCCAAGATCATTTAATCGTTGATTGTGGCGCGATCGGTCCCGATTATCAGCCCGGGCACGCCCATTGCGACCTGTTGAGTTTCGAGCTCAGCCTCGATGGCGAGCGCGTAATCGTCGACAGCGGCGTCAGCGGCTACGAGGGGGACCCACTCCGGGCTTTCGTCCGCTCCACGGCAGCACATAATACGGTTCAAGTGGACGGTGTGGAACAGTCGCAGGTGTGGGGCATATTTCGCGTCGGCCGGCGCGCCCGGCCCTTGTTCGCGCGGATCGAGCAACGGCCTGACGGCGAGATCGTGTTCGAGGGCGCCCACGATGGGTATGCGCACCTGCCGCAGCGCGCGATCCATCACCGGCGGATCGTCTACCGGCCAGCCGATCGTCTCTGGACGATCATTGATCGGCTGGAAGGGAAGGGAGAAGCGAGGATCGAAGCCTTCCTTCACTTCGCGCCGGAGCGGGAGCTGACGCTGCACGATGGCGTGTTTACGGCGGAGTCGTCCGGCGGTATCGTGAAGGTCGAGATCAGGCCGCGCGGATGGGATCATGTCGCGGTCGAAGGGGGGTACTATTGTCCGCAGTTCAGCCACGCGTGCAGCAACCGAGTGATCACTCTCCGTCAGCGATCGGCACTGCTCTTCGAGGGAGTCATGACGATCGCAGCGTCCGCCGGCTGAAGATCCTCTTCCTTTCCCACTACTTCCCGCCGGAAGTTAACGCGCCGGCGTCGCGCACGTTCGAGCACTGCAGACTGTGGGCGGAAGCCGGGCACGACGTGACGGTCGTCACTTGCGTTCCGAACCACCCGCATGGCCGCGTCTTCGCTGGGTATCGAAACTCACTTTGGGCACGAGAACGATGCGACGGCATTCAGGTCCTCCGCGTATTAACGTACGCGACAGCGAACGAAGGGTTTACACGGCGCAGCCTGAATTACGCCCTCTACATGCTGATGGCGATCCTTGCGGCCGCGTTCCTTAGCCGTCCGGACGTGGTCATCTCTACGTCGCCACAGTTCTTCAATGGGCTTGCTGGCTATTTCGTGAGCCGGCTCAAGAGGTGTCCCTGGGTGCTGGAGATCCGCGACCTTTGGCCGGACTCGATCCTGGCGGTAGGAGCGATCCGGAAACCGTGGGTCATCCGCTTCCTTGAACGGCTCGAAGCCTTCGCTTACCGCAAGGCCGACTCCATCGTCGCGGTCACGCGGAGCTTCGTCCCGCATATCGAGGCTCGCGGTGGTCATGGAAAGGTGGCAGTGATCCGTAACGGCGTCGACCTCGCGTTGTTTGGGGATCGCCCTTATGACGCCGAGCTCGCGCGTGAGATTGCTGTCGAGGGGCGCTTTGTCGGCGCCTACGTCGGAACACACGGAATGGCGCACGGCCTCGACACGCTGCTCGATGCAGCGCAGAAGCTCGCGCACCGGCCGGACATCGCGTTCCTGATGGTGGGTGACGGTGCGGAGAAGAAGCGCCTGCAAGCGCGCCGCAACGAACTCGGCCTCACCAACGTCATCATGCTCGATCAGCAGCCGAAGGAGATGATGCCCCGGATCTGGTCGGTGTGCGACGCGAGCCTTGTGCTGTTGCGGAAGACCGAGTTGTTCACCAAGGTGATCCCGTCGAAGATCTTCGAGTCTATGGCGATGGGCAAGCCGATCATCCTCGGCGTCCGCGGCGAAAGCCTTGAACTGGTGGAGGCCGCTCAAGCCGGCATCGGCATCGAGCCCGAAAACGCGGACGAACTCGCCGCCGCCATCTGCCGGCTCGCCGATGACCGAGCGCTTTACCAACGGATGGCGGCAAGTGGACCGATCTACGTGCGCACGCATTTCGACCGGCGCAAGCTCGCGATGCAGTTTCTCGAGCTGCTCGAAGGCGTCGTTGCCGAGCACCGCGCGGCGCCATCAACCGTCGCCAGGGTCGGGCAGCGGCAGTAGAATTGTCGTTACAATTACAGGTCTCGGATCGGAGAGAGGGGGGAGATGCGGATCCTCAGCGTATTCGGAACCCGGCCGGAAGCCATCAAGATGGCGCCGGTCGTCCTCGCGCTCGCAGCCGCCGCCGGCATCGAGTCGCGCGTCTGCGTCACAGGCCAGCACCGCGCAATGCTGGATCAGGTCCTGGCGCTGTTTGACATAGCACCGGACCACGACCTCGCGGTGATGCAGGCGAACCAGGGCCTGACCGATATCACGACCGCCGTGCTGAAAGGCCTCGACCCCGTGCTCGCCGATTTACGGCCCGATCGCGTGCTGGTCCACGGCGATACCACGACCAGCTTTGCCGCCTCGCTTGCGGCCTTCTATCGGCGCATCCCAGTGGGGCACGTCGAAGCGGGCTTACGCACCGGCAACATCTATGCGCCCTGGCCGGAGGAGATGAACCGCAGGCTTGCCGACGCGATCGCCGACCTGCACTTCGCCCCGACCGAGCGCGCGCGGGCGAACCTCCTGGCCGAGGGTGCTGCAGCCGACCGGGTAGTGGTCACCGGCAACACCGTCATCGACGCCCTCTTGCGCGTGGTTGATCGCATCCGCCATGACGCGCCGCTGCGCCAAGGGCTCGATCGCCGGTTTGACTTTCTCGCATCGGGCTGCAGGCCGGATCAGCCAAAACTGATCCTGGTCACTGGCCACCGGCGGGAGAATTTTGGTGACGGCTTCGAGCGCATCTGCCGGTCGCTGGCGCGGCTCGCCGAGCGCGCCGACGTCGAGATCCTCTATCCGGTGCATCTCAATCCCAACGTGCAGGGACCGGTGATGCGCATTCTCGGCCAGCGGCCGCGCATCCACCTGATCGATCCAGTCGATTATCTCGCCTTCGTCTACCTGATGGACCGGGCACACCTGATCATCACCGACTCCGGTGGTATCCAGGAGGAAGCGCCGTCGCTCGGCAAGCCGGTCCTGGTGATGCGCGAGACGACCGAGCGGCCGGAAGCAGTCGAGGCGGGCACGGTGCGCCTCGTCGGCACCGATGAGGATCTGATTGTACGCGAGGCCGAACGGCTGCTCGACGATACGGAAGCCTATGCGGCGATGGCGCGCGCCCACAATCCCTACGGCGACGGCCGCGCTGCCGAACGGATCGTGGCGACGCTTCGCGCCATTCACGCGGGCGACGTGGGGCCGGACCAAACGTAGGCCGGCCGGCGCCTACCCGAACATTCCCCGCGTATCGATCAGCACCTTTTCCTTGAGCTGCGCTGGCTTGAGGCGACGAAACGGCCGGTGATCGACCAGCAGCACCACGATATCCGCTGCGGCAACCGCGTCTTCCATCGCCGTCAGCGTGAACTCGGGGTGCTGTCGTAAGTTTGGCTCGCACACCAGGAGATCACCAACCTTTTCGTCGCGCAGCCGGCGGACGATCGCGAGCGCTGGCGATTCCCTCAGGTCGTCGACATCGGCCTTGAACGCAAGCCCGAGGCAGGCGATCACCGGCCGCTTGAACTTCTCCGCCTTGGCCTTGACGTGATCGACCACCCAATCCGGCTTGGCGTCATTGACCTCGCGCGCGGTGCGCATCAGCCGCGCCTCCTCGGGAAAGGCAGCGACGATGAACCACGGATCGACGGCGATGCAATGGCCGCCGACGCCAGGACCGGGGTTCAAGATGTTGACGCGCGGGTGCCGGTTGGCGAGCCGGATCAACTCCCAGGCGTTGACGCCGGCCTTCTCGGCGATGATTGAGAGCTCGTTGGCAAACGCGATATTGACGTCGCGGAAGGCGTTCTCCACCAGCTTGGTCATCTCGGCGGTGGCAGCATCGGTGGTCACCACCTCGCCGCGAACGAACTCGGCCATGAAGGCGGCCGCTTGTTCGGCCGAGGCCTCGTCGACGCCGCCGACGATGCGGTCGTTCTCGACCAGCTCCGTGAGGATGCGCCCCGGCAGCACCCGCTCCGGACAGTGGGCGACGAACACGTCCTTGCCGACCGCGTGCCCCGCCTCGGTGAGGATGCGCGCGACCAGGTTCTGGGTGGTCCCGACCGGGCTGGTCGACTCTAAGATCACCAGATTGCCGGGCTTGACGACGGGGGCGATGCTGCGCGCCGCGGCCTCGACGTAGCTCAAGTCCGGCGCATGGCCGTCGCGCAAGGGCGTCGGCACGGCGATGATGAAGACGTCCGCCTCCTCCGGCGCGAGGCTGGCGCGCAAGTTGCCGGACTGCACGGCGGACTTCACCAGGATATCGAGATCGGGCTCGACGATGTGGATGCGGCCACTGTTGATCGTCTCAACCACGTCCGCCGAGACATCGACGCCCAGAACCCGATAGCCCTTCGTCCCCAGAAGCGATGCCGTCGGCAAGCCAATATAGCCCAGGCCGAGGACGCAGACTTTTCGAAACGTGCCGCTCATCCGTCTCCCCCGCCCACCGTTCCGGGATGGATACTACCGCATGGCCGCGCGCGGCGCCAGCGTCGGCGGGGGTGGCCGCCGCGGGCTGGGGGTCGCCGCCGTTGCACGTGGCGGGAACTGTGGTGCGGGGGGCCGTCATCGCCGGGAGCGCCGATCAGGGAGATTGCCCTCGGTCTCGCTGCCCGGCTCGGGCCGTGCCATTTGCGGTGGGCTGGCGCGGTTGCGCTCCGCCTCTACGGTCTCGCCGTCCTCGGCCTGCCGCTGCAGCGCCTCTTCCATGCTGACGGTGTTCACGACCAGCTCGAAATGCTCGAGGATCTCGGGCGCATGGCGGCCAATGTAGGATTTCACCGCTGCGTTGGCGAGCAGCTTGGTGAGGTAGCCCTTGGCAACGACCAGGTTCAGGAGCTCGGAGCCGTAGTTCTGCTCGGCATCCTTGTACTTGGTCTGGACTTGGTGCATCTCCTTTTCCAGCTTGACGATCTGCTCGAGCGGGTCGCCCGGTGGCTGCTCGGGCCTGGCCGGCCTTGCGTCGGTGCGCTGCTCGGGCGGGGTGGCCTTGAGCAGCGCATCGGCGTGCGCCGAGGTGATGCCGTTGGCCGCCAGCATCAGCTCGACCGCCTCGACCTGACGGGCCGCCTTCATCTTGCGCAGGATCCGGGTGACGTCGGGGGTGAACTGCTGGTCGTGCAGCAGTTCGATCGCGCGCGGGCAGATCCCGTGCAGCAGGCCGATCCGGCTGTTGATGGTAGAGAGGTTGACGTTGAAGGCACGGGCCAGGCGCTCGCGGCTGACGCCGCGGTCGATGGCGCGGCGCAGCATGTAGTGTTCCTGCACGGTCGACAGCCGATTGATCCGGTGATTGTAGGTGTAGGTCTCGAAGTCCTTGGCGATCAGGGAGGGCGCGGTGTCCTGGCCCAGCTGCTTCAGCGCCAGCACCCGCAAATTGCCATCGAGGACCACGAACCCCGGCTTGCCCGGCTCGGCGCGGATCACCGACAGGGGCTCGATCAGCCCGATCTCGCGGATCGACGAGACGATCTGCTTGAACTTGCGCGTGCTCATCACGCCGTCGGGCGCCTTCTTGCTGGGCATCAGCTGGTCGAGCGGGATCTGCCAGGTCTCGAGTTCGAAGCCGAGCGTCAGGTTGAGCGGCGCCTTCGGGTAGCCCGGATCGCCGTCGTCCTCGGCCGCGGGCGGCGGATAGGCGCCGGGATAGAGGGGCTGCACGGGTGCGATCGTTGTCATGCCGTGGTCCTTTCTTGCACGGTCTGGATGCGGTCGGCGAGGTAGCGGGGCAGCGTGTCGAGGCCCTCGGCGCGCAGCAGGTTGACGAAATTCTCGTCCTCGAACAACGCCTTGAGGCCCTGGACGACCAGCAGCAGGCGCTGCTGCGCGTGTTCGGCCTTCAGCACCATCTTGCGCTGGCGGGCGACCTCCTTCTGATAGGTCTTGACCAGCGAATGGGTCGAAGACGGCAGCTTGCTGCGCGCCGCAGGCGATTTCGGGCCCTGGGCCCTGCGCTTTTCGATCAGACGCTTGGCCTCGGTGATCTGATGTCCGCGCAGCTGGCCAGTCTGATAGGCCTCCTCCAGCATGTCGCCCAGGCTTTCGTCGCCGTCCTTGGCCCGCGCAATCTCGAGCGCGGTGGTGAGCGGGATGGTGCCGTGCTGGACCGCCGCGATCAGCCGCTCCTCGCCCTTCCTGAGCAGAAACACGATGTCGCGGACGTATTTCGGCGACAGCCCGGTCCTGGCGACGATGCTGTCCTCGTCATCGCCGTGCGCCAGCAGAAGCTCGATATCGGCGAGGATCTCGAGCGGGCGATGGCCGCGCCGGGCGATGTTCTCGGCGAGGCTCATGATCAGGGCGTCCTCGTCGCTGGCATCGATTACGAGGGCCGGGATGAGGGTCTCGCCCAGGAGCCGGAACGCGTTGAGGCGGCCTTCGCCGCAGACCAGGAGATACGCCGGCTGCCCGTCGGCGCCCGGGCGCTCGGTGACGGTGATCGGCTTCTTCAGGCCGATGAGGCGGATGTTCTCCACGATCTCCTCGAACATCTTCATGTTGCGATCGCGCGCATTCACAACCGTGATCCGGTCGATCGGCACCATCGTGACGCTTCCGGGTGTGCCGGTGATCATCGCCGCCTCCGCCGCTGCCGCTGGGTGTGGGTCATCGTCTTGCCTCCGTTGCTGGGGGGTGGAAATACCGGTCCCGGCAGATGCGGGCCCGCTCGGTCATGCCGTAGAAGAAGCGGAGATCGTCGAAGCGGAAGCATTCGAAGTCGGCGCTGGTGCGGTTGCACAGGCGGACTTCGTGGCGTGGCAGGTCGAGCGCGGGCAGCAAGAAGTAATCGAGTTCTGATTGATTGGCGTGGTCGAGGCGGACCGCCAGCGTCACATCGGGCGCAAGGCCCGCCGGGTCGAAGCGGATCCGCCAGCGGTGCCGGCCGTCCGCCAGCGTCTGGCAGGGCGCCAGCACCAGGCTGACGACCAGCTCGTCGTTGAGATGCAGAAGATCGGTCTCGTGGCAGCGGCAGACCCGCCCGCCGAGATCGGCGATGGCGGCCTCGGTGCGGTCGATGATGCCCGGGTGCATGGCGCGCAGGCGGCGGTTCAGCGCCAGGCGGTCCTGATCGCGATCGGAGCGATAGCCGATCAGCGCGTAGGCGCGGGCGAGCGAGCCGAACCGGCTGCGGTAGGTGGGCGACGACGGCATGTCGGCGGCCTGGTCGATCAGCACCCCCGACAGCCGGCCGGCCTCGGCATAGAGGCGCTTGAGCTGCGCGAGCAGGTCCTCGTCGGAGAGCCTGGCGCTGCGCGCGGTGATGATGTCCTGGGCGGTCAGGAAAACCTCGAGCGGGACGACGCCCTCGAACGCGCCTTCGCGGCGGATCCACATCTCGGGCGGGTTGTCGACATGGAGCCTCTTCAGCTTGAACGAGGTGCGATTGAAGACGTTGTTGCCGATGTACTTCTCGTTGGTCAGCACCGTACGCACGGTGCCCGCGGTCCACGGACGATCGCCGTCGGTCATCACGCCCGCGGCGTTGAGGCGCGCCGCGATCGCGGCGAACGACAGGTCGTCGTCGATCAGCCAGCGGAACATCGCATGCACCCAGGCCACCTCTTCGTCCGGCCCGGGCACGAGGATGACGCGGTCGGTCTGCAGGCTCTTGTGCTCGCCGCGCCGCAGCGCGCCCTTGACGGCGCCGGTTGCGTCCACCAGAACCCGGCGCAGGCCGTAGCCGGCCGGCCCGCCCTGGCGATAGCCCAGCTCGATCAGGCGGCACTGGCCGGCGAACACCTTGGCCGAGAGCTCGCGGCTGTATTCGCCGGCCATGGCGCGCTTGACGCCCTTGACGATGGTCGAGACCGGCGAGCCGTCGTTCTCGAACGGCTCGGCGCAATAGGCGACGCCAATGCCGGCGCGGCGGCAGATGTACTCATAGTACGCGCTCTCGTCGGCGTCCTGGAACCGCCCCCAGCGGCTCACGTCGTAGACCAGAATGACCTCGAAATCGGCCGCGCCGGCCTCGACATCGGCGATCAGCCGCTGGAGTGCGGTGCGTCCGCCGATCGAAAGCCCGCTCTTGCCCTCGTCGGCGTAGGTGCGGACAACGGCGATCCCGCGCCGCTCAGCGTAGTCGCGGATCGCGGCGCACTGGTTGTGGGTGGAGTACTGCTGGTGCTCGGTCGACATGCGCACGTATTGCGCCCCGCGCAACCCGCCCGCCTTTGCAGTCCTGCCCGCCATTCGCGCCCTCCCGCGCCGGCCTCGCCGTCGGCTGACGTTGGCGTGACCGGCGGCCGCCGGCAAGTCCTTCCTCGGCAGAATAACCAAATATTTTCATGGTGTTGGGACGGATCGCCGGCCTTGCCGGCGCCGGCGTGCGGCGCAGTGCCGGCAGCAGCCCACGCTCGCCGCAAAATCCAGCCGCCGCGAAACTCTGTCCATTGCCGGCCCCTGCCGTGGGCGGGAGCCAGGCGCCGGATGCGACAGGCCAGTTGGGTCATTGAGTCTCGAAGCGTCCTTCGCGATCGACTGCCCCGGCTGGAGATCGACAGCACCGATCCGTACGAGCGGGATTACCGCGTCCGGCTCCTGCCTCGGGTCGTGACGTCAAACCGCACGTCGGGATAGGGATGCCGGATGCGTGCCGGCGGCAGCCAAGTGTCGGTCAATCGTTTCATGCGCTCCCACGTCAGCCGGCTAATCTGGCCCCGCCGCCTGAGCGCGCGGCACCAGTACCAGCCGACGTGGCGATAGAACGAGTTGATCGCCTTGCTGTTGGTGGGAGCCGTAATGCCATCGAGGAAGCCTCTCACCATCGCTTGCCGTCGGTGCATCGGTCCCCGTTCAGACGAGCGTGAGTCCGAGGTGCCCGGCCCACGCACAAGCATCCGAAGGTTCCGGATCAACCTCCCGCATTGCGACGATGCCGACCGCACGCTATAGTCTGACTTGGTTAGTCAGGAAGGAGGCGTCTATGACCGCTGGCGAGAGGAAGGTTGCCGAGGAGCGGCAACGCCCGGCGGTCCTGGCGCGGCTCAAAGGCTGGAAGCTGGAGGACGCCAAGGCGCGGTT
>JADHED010001698.1_pt1 | contig 17646 bp, 11 predicted proteins | sample 8952041 | NCBI WGS metagenome assembly JADHED01 (sample SAMN16124423, study PRJNA663239) | bioreactor sludge metagenome | isolation source: sludge (control) | place: India:Bengaluru | collected 2018-09-08
AAAACTTTCGGCCGGCGGAGAGTTCAGGCATTATACCGATCTCCCTTACCAATTGATGCCTGCCACAGTGTTTGGAGGTCCGCCCGACACCTATAAAGAAATGCAATTTGGTGTTCCCGAGAACCTCAATGCAAGCCTGCAATTAACGATGCCCCTTGTCAATCCTGCCTCACTCGGCACCCTCGCGGTTACAAAAAATGCCAGGGAACTCGCCCTGCTTCAAACCACACTGAGCCGGGAGCAAATTGTAACAGAGGTTTCCGTTGCCTATTATAATGCACAAATCCTGGTCAGCCAGATTGCCTTCATCGATTCAGGTCTGCTTGACAGCCAGAGGCTGGCAGAGATCACCTCGGTGCTGCATACACATGACCTGGCCAAAGGAACCGATGTGGACCGGACCAGACTGCTTTATGAGCAGCTACTGGCAAAACGGGAAACCGTATATGCCCAATACAGGCAGGTTACGGCTTATATTGGCCTGATTGCAGGACTGGAGTCAGACCGGCAGCTTGAGGTGGAATTGCCCGATGTGCCCATAACGGAAAATCCTTCCGAAAAACAGGCAACTACAGAGCAACGGATTATGGACCAGCGGCTAAAGATGGCCCGTGCCGAATTGCATGCTGTAAACCTGTCGCGGCTGCCTGTTCTCAGCCTGAATGCGCTGTATGGAACCACCGGAATGGGAACCACAAAGGGAAACAGTTTCTTTGATTTTTATCCTGTTGGCTATGCAGGTATCCAACTTTCGGTCCCCCTCTTTTCGGGCGGAATCACCAGGCAAAAAGCCATTGCCAAAAAGATTGAGCTCGATAAAATCAGTTTGCAGCAGGAAACACTGGCCGACCGGAACCAGATAGAATCGGAAAACGCAGACCGCCAGTACAGGGCCCTGATATCAAACCTTTCCGCAATACAGAAACAGCTTTCCCTTTCCGGAAAGATATATTCAGGAACCGCCCTCCAACATGAACAGGGGCTCGCCGGTTTGACTGATGTGCTGGCTGCAGATGCCAGCCGGAGGGAAATTCAGCAGAACTATATCAATACACTTATAGGCCTTTATAAGGCAATACTTGAAATAAAAAGAACTAACGGAAATCTGATTAATAAGCAGTAATATGAAAAAGAAAGCAGGTTATATCATCGTTACCCTCTTGCTGTTGCTTTGGATTGCGCTTCGGTTGGTGCAAAACAAAAAGGAAACACAAACACGGGTTTACAGGTTTGACAAACAGGCACCGGTTCTGGTTACCGCCGATACCATACAAAGCGGAATCCTCCGTTCGGAGAGAACCTTCACCGGCACGTTTGAACCCTTCAGGGAAGGAAAGGTGATGTCGGAGGGCTCAGGCAGGATTCTTGCGATGCCTGCCGAGGTCGGTGATTATGTAAAAAAGGGAGAAATCATCGCGCAGGTTGACCATACCCTGACTGACTTGCAGCGACAAGCGGTTCAAGTGCAGATCGATGGTCTGAGAAAGGATGTGGAACGGTACACCCTGCTTAGCGAAGCAGACGCCATACAAAAAATACAACTTGAAAAATCGGAACTAGGGTTACGGTCAGCAGAAATACAACGCAATACCCTCTCGGAACAAATCGCCAGGGCGACAATCACCGCTCCATTCAGCGGCATCATCACACAGAAAATCGCTGAAATTGGCACGTTTCTGAATCCCTCTTTCCCGGTGGTACAGATTACCGATATCGACCGGCTGAAACTGACCCTCCAGGTACCAGAATCAGACATCGCAATTTTTTCCATGAACCAAACCCTATCTGTTATTGCTGATGCCTGTCCGGAACTGGCATTTTCAGGTAAAGTCACCCTCATTGGCAGCCGGGGCGATGCTGCTCATAATTTCCCCGTGCAGCTTGAGGTAATCAACACCCGTGACAGGAAGCTCAGGGCCGGTATGTTTGGATCCGTTTCCGTGACAACAAGTTCCCCAAAAGCACTTCCCCTTATACCATCAAATGCCGTGATCAGTTCCTGGCTGGAACCCTCAGTATACGTGATTAACAATGGAAAAGCCGAACTCCGGCACATTGTGGTGGAACACCATGAAGGAAACCAGGCATCTGTCTCCGGCAACCTGAGGGATGGGGAAGTGGTGATCACGAGTGGCTTCATCAACCTGAAAAACGGATCCAGGGTAGCGATCAAATAACCTAAAGGCAATAAATTCCACACATATGTCAATTACCGAATTATCCATAAAAAGGCCCTCACTCATCATCGTGATTTTCGGGGTTCTTGCCCTGGCCGGAGTGTTCGCCTATACAAAGCTGAATTACGAGCTGATGCCTGATTTCAGCCAGCCAGTGATCACCATCCGTACAATGTATCCGGGGGCGTCTCCTGAAGAGGTAGAGTCATCCGTGACAAAAATGGTTGAGGATGCCGTATCAAACCTTGATGATATCGATTTCATTTCCTCAAAATCCATCAGCAATGCCTCTATTGTCATGGTGAATTTCAAATACGGTGCCGACCTCGATATCAGCATGCAGGATGCACAGCGCCAGATTGACAACATTCGGCGCAACCTTCCGGAAGAGGCCGAACCACCGGTCATGTCAAAACTTTCCGTGAGTGACCTGCCCATCATGCAGATCAGCGCTGCTTCCGATATGCCAGGGCCCGATTTCTATGTAAAAATGGAGGAGGATATCATTCCCAGGCTCCAACAAATTAAGGGAGTGGCGGAAATCACCCTGCTGGGCGGTGAAAAACGAGAAATTCAGATTAATATAGACCGGGAAAAGCTTCAGTATTACAGGATTTCCCTGTTGCAGGTCAGTGAGGCCATCACCAGGGCGGGACTCGAAATTCCAGCCGGAAAGGTTAGAAACCAGTCTGAACAGATTACCGTGAAACTGGCCGGAAAATTCACCCGGGTGAATGAACTTGGGAACCTTGCGATACAGATACCTGGCGGGGGAAATACGATCTTTCTGAAAGACCTTGCAAAAATCACCGACGGTCTTCGTGAAACAGAAACCGTAAGCCGCTATAATGGAGAAAACGGTATTGGTATCCTGCTGAAAAAGCAGGGTGACGCCAATGCAGTGAATGTGTCGCGCGATGTCAAAAAGGTACTGAAGGAGATCGAGGCCGGCAACACGTCATCACATATCCGTTTCATCGTGGCCGATGACAGCACCGATATTACCATCTCCGCAGTGGATTCTGTTCTGGAGGATCTCGGCCTGGCCGTGCTGCTGGTATCATTGATTATGCTGCTTTTCCTCCATAGTTTCCGGAACTCGCTGATTATCCTGATCGCCATCCCGTCTTCACTGATCAGTGCATTTGCCGCCATGTGGCTGCTTGACTATACCCTGAACCTGATGACCCTGCTGGCCATGTCGCTTATCATTGGAATTCTTGTAGACGACTCCATTGTAATTCTTGAAAATATCCAGCGTTTCCTCGACAAGGGATTCGACAAAAGAAAGGCAGCCATTGAAGGCCGTGCTGAGATTGGTTTCTCGGCGATATCCATTACCATGGTCGATGTGGTAGTTTTTCTGCCCATCGTTTTCGTACAGGTTTTCGTGGCTGACCTGCTGAAGCAGTTTTCCGTGGTGGTGGTGGTTTCCACCCTCATGAGCCTCTTTGTGAGCTTCACCCTCACTCCATGGCTGGCTTCACGGATGGGAAGAAAAGAACACCTGGAACCCACCACCTGGTTTAACCGTTTTTTGATCCGTTTTGAAAAAGGGCTTGATGATCTCACCCGGGGTTACGGAACCATGTTGGAATGGGTACTGCGACACAAACTTTGGTTCACCGCCATCGTTTTAATGCTGTTTGCGCTAACCGGCATCATGATGAAACAGGGAATCGTAGGCAGTGAACTGATTGCCACAGGAGATCAGGGAAAATTCCGTATCAACCTCGAATTCGATAAAAACACTTCCATTCAGCAAAATAACGAAGTATCCCGGCAGGTAGAGGGCATTATTCTGGCACAACCGGAGGTGGAATCTGTTTTCAGCAATGTAGGCGGTCCCTCCTCCGGTATGGCAAGCCTGGGTGTGGGCGAAGAAAATAAAACTGAACTTACGGTACGGCTGAAACCCGCTGAAGAAAGACCCAACCTGTCAACCGATGCCTTTATGATTGGCATCCGGCAGGCACTTGAACGGGAATTCGCGGGGGTTTCCTTTACCATGTCGGCCATTGGCCTCGTTGCAAAAACCGCACCTGTAGAACTTACCCTGAGTGGGGTCGACTATAACCAGGTAATGAAAGAGGCCCTGCAAATCAGAGATACCCTCACCGGAATGGCCGGGGCTAATAATGTGCAGCTTTCCGCAGAGCGGGGCAATCCGGAACTGAAGATTGTGATCGACAGGGAAAAGATGACACGGTATGGACTGAATACCGCTTTGGTTGGATCCACCCTGCGAAATGCGTTTTCAGGCAACGATAAAAATACCCTCACAGAGAATGGGACGGAATTTACAGTTCGTGTCTGGCTGGATCATATCGACAGGCGGCATCCCGATGATGTACGCGGAATTACCGTGCTCAACCCAACGGGATTACCCGTACGGCTCGACCAGTTTGCTACGGTTTATCAGGATTATTCACCCGGTATGCTGGAACGAAAGGACAGGCTGGCGGCAGTCACCCTCACCGCTGATGCGCTGGGCACGGGATCGGGAACCGTGGCAGCTAAGGTGAAGACCTATGTAAAGGATAATCCGCTTCCGGCAGGCATCAGTCTGTCATGGGGAAGCGATATCAAACGCCAGAATGAAAGCTTCGGAGCGCTGGGAATGGCCATGCTGGCTTCATTAATTCTGGTATACCTCATCATGGTGGCCTTGTACGACAATTTCCTGTATCCTTTCGTGGTTTTGTTTTCCATACCGGTTGCCACCATCGGTGCCTTCCTAGCCCTGAACCTGACCATGGCCAACCTGAGCCTGTTTACCATTTTGGGCATGATCATGCTGTTGGGTCTAGTGGCAAAAAACGCTATCCTGATCGTGGATTTTACCAACCACCTCAAATCCGATGGCATGCACTTCTCCAAAGCGCTGGTTCAGGCCGGAATGATCCGCCTCCGCCCCATGTTGATGACAACCACGGCCATGGTTATCGGCATGCTTCCCATTGCCCTTGCCAAGGGAACCGCATCTGAATGGAAAAATGGACTGGCCTGGGCCATCATCGGAGGCCTCACCAGTTCCATGCTCCTGACTGTTTTTGTTGTGCCTGTAGTGTATTATGTAATGGACAGCCTGAAGGAAAAAGCCGGAAAGAAACACCGGCAGGTCTTTTAAACGCCGGGTGTTTTAAGGTTTGGCGACCTTATCTTTCGGTTTTCGGGCTTTGAGACCCGGGGCCTTTTCGCCTGCAGCTTTACGCGGCGTTGCAGGCTTTTTTTCAACCTTGGGCTTCTTTTCAACCTTCGGTTTCTTCTCGGCTTTGGGTTTCTTTTCAGTTTTGGCCTTAGCCTTTTTGCTCTTTTTAATCTCTTTTTTTACGTGCCGGCCGTCTTTTTCAAGCTTGTTCACCTGGTCAGCCAATTCCCGCTTCCTGGTTTTAAGGGTGCTTTTCAGTTCCCTGATTTCTTTCTGCAGGCCCTGTGTAGCCTCAAGACCCGATTGCAGCTCCTTTACTTTTTCTATAGGCTGATCGGTGGTGCCTTTGTTGCCCTTGCCAAGGAGGGAGGCAATGCGTTTGATCAGGGTTTTGATCTTTTTGTCGGACTTTTTGGTTTTCATAAATATGCTGCGTAAATATTGTGCAGGAAGGTACAAAACCCGTTTCACCGTAACAAATGTTTCATGGGATATCCATAAAATCTTAACAAAAATGTAACATTGGCAATAAAAAACCCCTTCCGGAAGGGAAGGGGCAAGCCTGGGCTGGATGGAAGGTTGGCCGGGCTCATTCTGTAACCACGACAGTAGCGGTCATGGAGGGATGCGGGGTACAATGATAGGGATAGGTGCCCGGTGTGGAAAATGTAAAGCTGAAGGTGGCTCCGTTTGCTACGCTTCCGCTTTCAAATACCCCCGAGGAATCACTCGATACGGTGTGTGCCATGGCATCCTTGTTCGTCCATTTGATCGTGGTTCCGGCTTTCACCGTAATCGTGGCAGGATCAAAGGCCATGCCCTGTATCAGTACCTGACCGGTTCCTGGCGTTCCACCGTTATTCCCGTTGTTGCCGTTGTTCAGATCCATATCTTCCGAATCATCCTTGGAGCAAGCCGTTGAAAAGGCCGTCAGTACGAGCATCAGCACTACGCCAATCCCAATCGTATATATTGATTTCTTCGTTTTCATGATTACTGTTTTTAGTTTTTCACTTTTAGTTTTTCACTTAATAGGATCCTTTATCATCATTTGCATCGGAACTGCTGTCGTTACCGGAATTCGAACCATTGTCATCATTGATATCGGAACTGCTGTCGTTACCGGAATTTGAACCATTGTCATCATTGATATCGGAACTGCTGTCATTTCCTGAATTTGAACCATTGTCATCATTGATATCGGAACTGCTGTCATTTCCTGAATTCGAACCATGGTCATCACCGGCTTCATATTCCCTTCCTTTTGAAAAATGTGATTCGCCACACGATGAGAAATTGTCCACAATGGTGCTATACAGGTCCGTATTGGATGTGGCGCTGATAATTACTTTCCCCCCTGTAAGTGTGGCACCGCTTATGTCTGCAGCCGAAATTCCGGATAACAGCTGATCGAGTTCCACATGCACGAGACTTGTATAATCGCTGATCGCCTCAAGCTGAAATCCTTCCTGTTTCACCCGAAATTCAAGATCTTCGTCCACACTAACCACAACCGGGGTTACCGTTCCATCGGCATCGGTAAAACTTCCCGACAGGTAAAATACGGGGGAACTGCCTGCGTCAGCCTGATAGCCTTCGATCTTCAGGGAGATTTCGTGATACACTCCGGGCACCAGGTCAAAACTACCCACGAGGGTGTTCACACTGAAGAGATCAACTTTTTTGGGGCCACGCCATTCGATGCTGGTTTCCGACATGCCGTCGAGGACACTGCTGTCGAACTTCTCGGCTTCAAACTCAATTTTTGATACCACCATGGTGCTGGTGTCCCAGCTAAATCCTGACGTGGCGCTGGTTGACTTGAGGGTAAAAGACTTGCCGGTAGCCTGAATCACCACTCCCAGCGTCTTGAAGGAAGGATCCGTATTATCCTTTGTACAGGATGAAAGCAACATTCCGGCAACCAAGGTCAGCATGGCAAAATTTCTCAACGTTTTCATAGTTTTCATTTTTATTATTGTTTATTTGAATTTTCAGTTGTTGGTTTCTTACCGTGAAGACATAAATAAGATTAAAAGGTCCTAATTGATTTTAATATTTTTTTTCAAAATCGTTCATATCCCTTATAATCCCCTGTAATAGAAAGGATTTTATTAATTTTATATGATTAAAACCATCCTATGGATCCAGCCGAAGCGTTGATATGGAAGGAAATCCGGCAGCAGAATGCCCTTGTCTTTGAGCGGTACTACAGGGAAAACTACAAGCGGTTTTTCCTGATGGCCTGCAGGTATCTGAAAGATCCGGTACAGGCAGAAGAAATTGTGAACGACGTATTCATGAAGTTATGGGAAGACGGCACCAACCTTCATATCGAAACTTCCCTCCGTTCCTATATATATAGGGCAGTTATCAACAGAAGCCTGAACGCCATTCAGAAAAACAGGAGGGAAAACACGCAGCGGTTGGATCTCCAATCCCTTCCCGATGAAGGGTATGAATGGAAAACGATTGAGGAAAATGAACAGCTCGCGGCCCTCTATGCTGCCATTGAACAACTGCCGGAGAAATGCAGGCAGGTGTTTGAAATGAGCCGGTTTGAAGAATTGAAGCAGCAGGAAATTGCGGATAAACTGGGAATCTCTGTAAAAACGGTCAAAAACCACATCACGCTGGCCCTGAAGCAGCTCCACACGGTGCTTGTCAAATTCCTGCTTCCGTTCCTGATGCTTAAAATTTTTAACCCCTGAACTGGGACCATGGGCCAACAATTTTGTCTTAGCAATGAAAATGAAGTAAAAAATGGATGAACAACAATATAATGAAATCCCGTGGGAACAGCTAGGGGACGCCCTGACCGGAAACCTGTCACCTGAATCTGCCGTGCTGTGGCAGCGATGGCTATCCGAAACACCGGAACATGAACAATTTTTCCTCCTGATACAGGAACGCTGGAAAAACGGAATGGAGGATTACCGGCACTACAGGATGGCTGATGTAGATGCTTCCTGGAAGGACCTTCGCCACAGAATGAAAAAAGCCGCTGAGACCAGGAGTGAGCGGGTGGTTCAGGGCCCGCTCAACCGGATGACACCCTGGCCGCGACGGATATTGGCAGTAGCAGCCGCTCTTGCCGGAATCATTGTGCTGATATGGTTCTCAACCGTAAAGAGCCAGCCCCGCCTGATTCAGACGGCTGAAAACAAACAGACCGTAACCCTGTCTGACGGTACAACCATTACCCTGCATCCGCATTCACAGATCGAAGTGCCGAAAAGGTACGGCAAATCGGGACGTACTGTGCGAATGACTTCAGGAGAAGCTGAGTTTACTGTGGTACACCATGAGGAAAATCCCTTCACAGTTGAACTGGGATCCTCCCGCATCGCAGACATCGGCACGAAGTTCATTATTCGGAAAGACGAAGGGGTCGTGCACCTGGCGGTTTCTGAAGGCAGGGTGGCCTTTACCCGCACAATGGACGGAAAAGGACATGAAATTGGTGCCGGCTCGGCAATTTCCCTGGACACCCGAACCGGTATCTTTGGTCCCCGGCTGCCGGTGGAATCTTCCCGGGCTACCGAATCCATGCTTATTTTCAGCGGTACTCCGCTCTCGGAAGTGGTGGCCGCCCTGCATACGGTTTACGGAAAAGAGCTGGCCCTGGACCCGGAAGTGGCCAGAAGGAAACTGACAGCCAAATTGTATGGCATGCCGTTCGCACAGGCCCTCGAGGTCATTTGTTCCTCGATGTCGCTCGATTCCGAAACCCGCAACGGGATTGTTGTTCTCAAGCCACAGCTTGTCGAACAACCCTGAGGAGTTTGATGTTAATACCTATATTGCCTGATCATGAACCGGCCGATCCTACCATTTATTGCCCTTCGCCTCCTCCGAAAAACCCTGCCCCTGCTGGCCTGTTTTCTGTTCGTTCCTGATTCCGTATCACAGGTTCCTTCAACTCCGGCAACCAAAGTAACCCTTCATGTCAGTGATCTGCCCCTGCAGGAAGTGCTATCCCTTCTTGAAAAACAAATTCCCTACCGGTTTGCCTACAATGCAGACCTGGTTGCCGGAACCTCGCGGGTAAGCCTGGATGTTTCGGAACAGAACCTGGAGGCCTGCCTGCAACAGTTGCTAAAAGGAAGCAACCTGACGTACCGTATCATGGGAAACCAGATCATCCTACAGGAGAAACCCAACGCAGAACGGGTAACCTTCAGCGGCTACATACGCGATCAGGGCACGGGCGAAGCCCTTCCTCAGGCCGTGGTTTTTTTCCCGGAACACAACACCTATACTGCCGCCAATGCATATGGCTATTATGCATTTTCAACCGACAAAACCGACAGCATTGCCCTCGTCATTTCCTATGTCGGATATAAAAGATTGTATAGCCGCATCAGCGGCCGCAATGGCGGGGTGGTCAGCTTCGACCTGCCTGTGGATGAGGTACAGCTCAACAGCATTGTGATTACCCAAAATCAGCCGGATGACAACGTTCGCAGGATTCCTGCCGGAAAGACCGATCTTTCCATGGAAACAGTACGGAAATCCACCTCCCTGTCAAGCAATGGCGATATTCTGGGGACCATCCAGATGATGCCTGGGGTATTGTCGGGTCTCGATGGCCGTCCCGGTTATTTCATCCGCGGTGGAAATACCGATCAGAACCTCGTGCAGCTTGATGAAGCCACCCTTTATAATCCCGTACACCTGCTGGGTCTGGTCGGCGTGTTCAACTCCTCGGCCATCCGGCATGCCTCCCTGTTGAAGGCGGGGTTTCCCGCTTCCTTCGGCGACCACCTGAGTTCCGTGCTCGACGTGACCATGAAGGAAGGGAACAGTCAACAGCTTGAAGGTGATCTGCAGGCAGGGACCCTTACTACGGGATTCAGCCTGTCGGGCCCCCTGATCCACAACAGATCCACCTTTCTTGTTTCCGCACGCAGGAGCACGATTGACCTGTTGTTAAAGCCCCTGACTGTTTCCAATTACTTCACGAACTACCGGTTTTACGATGTAAATGCCAAGGTGAATTTCATCCTTTCCAAATCAGACCGGATCTACCTGAGTTTTTACCAGGGAAGGGACAACAGTTCCTATGTGAGCGATTCGGGACCGTTTTATCCTATCCATTACAAGCTGGACTATGGGAACCGGGCCATGGTGATGCGCTGGAACCATGTGTTTTCGCAGAAACTGTTTTCAAATACTGCTGTCACTTATAATCAGTACGAACATGATGTCACGGCAGAAGAATACGGGTATTATGCAGAATTGTATTCCGGAATAAGAGACCTGGTCGTAAAAACGGATTTCTCCTATTACCCGGCGACGGACCACAGGATCTCGGCCGGTTTTCATTTCCTCAGGCAGACCCGGTTCCCCGCTTCCGTCAGCAGCGATGCCTATTCAGAGGACTCTTCCATGGCAATCAACCCGTCAGGCATACCGAAAAATACCGCCAACCGGATGGCCGTTTATGCAGGGGATGAATTTAAGCTCGGAGGCCGCTACCGGGTATATCTGGGTGCCAGGGTTCCGCTGTATATCACATCGGATGTCAACTATGTCTTTCTCGAGCCCCGGCTGTCGGTGACCCGCATGCTGGGTCCGGCAACCAGTGTTAAACTCAGTTACACCCATATGCACCAGTTTCTGAACCGCGTGCAGAGCTACAATGCTGCATTTCCGGCAGAAGTCTGGATCGGGGCTGATAAAAACATCAAACCCCAGAACAGCAGGGAGGCCTCACTGGGACTTTTCAGGAACTTCAGCAACGGGTTCAGTTCCAGCCTCGAAATATATTATAAGCACATGGGCAACCAGGTGTTGTTCAATGAACGCGTGCATCCCGGCATCAACAGCCGGTTCGACAGCCTGCTCGTAGTGGGCAAAGGCAGGAGTTATGGTGCCGAATTTTACCTTGCCAGAACACAGGGCAAGCTGACGGGATGGCTTTCCTATACCCTGTCCTGGTCAAAACAGCGTTTCGATTCACTGAACATGGGCAGGGAATTCCCTTTTGCCGCAGACCGGCGTCACAGCCTGTCGATGTCTGTAAGCTATGCCTTCCACCGCCACTGGACGCTCTCTTCCAATTTCATTCTGGCAAGCGGAGCGGCATTTACCCTGTTCAGGGAAGTGGCACACGATCCCTATAACCCCTTGTATTATGACGATGTAACGGGCAAGGAGACAACCGCTTCCAATGATGCCAACAAGGTGCAAAACAATTACAGACTGACTCCCTACCACCGGCTCGATGTCAGCCTAAGGTATTCGAAAACCTGGAAATTTCCCGCCCGAAGCTTCGAAACCGAATGGGTGTTTTCGGTATATAATGCCTATGCCCGCGAGAACAGCTTTTTTGCCTACTGCTCCTTCGACCCTGCCACGGGCAAACCCATTCCGGTCGAGGTCTCCTTCGTGCCGATTATCCCGAGCCTTACCTTTAACGTACGGTTTTGAGCTGTTTTTCAAGGAATTCGAACCGGGATTCAGTAGCGGCTATAGGAATCATCCCCATCATTTCGCCTAGTTGCATTACTTCATGTTTCCCTGGTTTAAAGGGTTCCCAGCGGGGCAGGCCCGGACCGTTGGGATCTCCGGTTTTCACAAAATTGGCCCAGTAGGAGGACATCCGGTCAGCCACCAGCGTGTCTGTCTTTTCCATCACATGGTTTTTCACCATTTTCATGTTGTTAAAGACATAGGGTACTTCAGCCGTGTGAAAAGCTCCGAACTGGGGCCGTTCCGGCCAGGGTATCGCCCGGTTGAAAAAATATTCGTAGCCAGGGGTCTTTGCAGTTTTTGAGCGGTACTCCAGCCATAGCCAGGTATTCAGGCGGGCCTGTTCCTGTCCGGCAACCTTTTCGGCCGCGGCACTTTCATCTTTGGTGGATGAGGGGTACAGCGCCTTAAATTCTTCCTCTCTGCTTCCGTTATACCGGGTTTCGTCTGCATTCATGCCACTCATGAACGGGGTGTCATTCTGTTTGCCTTCCCCAATTACTTTCATGGCTTCTTCAGTCTGAAAATACCCGTCGAGCACCCCGCCAAAGCGAATCGCTGCTGTTTTTGAATCCGCCTTCAACAATTCGGCAGCAGGTAAGGCTCTTAGTGCGGCCAGGTTTGACGCTCCTTTCAATCCCGCATATTCGGCACCCTGCTTTTCAGCCTCAGCCAGCGACCGGGTTCCCATGGGACCGCTGGTGAATGTGGTGCCACTCTGTGTAATGGCCCGGTGGAACAAACCCGTTGCCAGGGGGGAGATTGTCAATACCCGTACGGATGCGGCACCTGCTGATTGCCCGGCTATCGTAACCCTTGACGGGTCACCTCCAAATGCGGCAATGTTTTGCTGCATCCAATTCAGGGCTGCCACCTGGTCCAGAAAGCCATAGTTCCCGGAAGCATGGTGCGGTGATTCGGCGGTAAGTTCAGGATGGGCCATGAAGCCGAATACCCCGAGCCGGTAATTGATTGTAATGACGATGATGCCCTTTTTTGCCAGTTCTTCCCCATCATAGACCGCCACAGATCCGGAACCTTCCGTAAGCGCCCCGCCATGAATGTAAACCAGTACCGGCAATTTATCGGTCGCGGTTTTAGCCGGCGTCCAGATGTTCAGAAACAAGCAGTCCTCACTGATGCTATCCTGCACCATAAACTCCGACGTCCAGGGCTCCCGTGAAAACGCCCTGTTTTGCATGCAACTGGCACAGAACTGCGTGGCATCACGTACCCCTTTCCAGGCCGCAGGGGGCTGGGGTTCCTTCCAGCGCAGCTCTCCAACAGGGGGAGCAGCATAAGGAATCCCCTTAAAAGCCATCACGGAACCATCCGCACTCACGGCACCTGCCACTTTCCCCGATTGGGTCTTTACAATGTTATCCAGAACCTGGGCATACATGGACATACATCCTGTAAGGATCACCAAAAGGATCATTCCGAGGGTGGTTTTGTGATGGTATCTCATGGCTATGATTAATTGAAGGATAAACTCCGGTTCATTTGAACCGGAGCTGAATGTACGCATTATTGCTCCTTCCTCCAATGAAACGGGATTATTTTCGACGAACCACCCCGACGGGGTCCCCCCACCCCGACGGGGTCCCCCCCCATCCCGACAGGGTGGGGGGTCCCCCTCGGGGTGGGAATTAAAACGAAAATAAAGTATCAGCAAAAAACATTTCCGGGCCCGGGCAAAGTGCAGAATAACGAAAGATCCAGATTAGGGCTATCATAACTGTTACTACAAATACATTCAAGTAAGGCCACATTGCTTTTCTGGTTCTGATGTCATAAATCAGAAACAAAAGTGCAATGCCTGCAGTAAGCCAGTTAACAAAATTTACGACCTGATTGAAGGGTAGTTCGAAGCTCATGATCAAAAACCTTCCCAAACCCGGACCCAGCATGAGCAAGGAAGTCCCAATCATATAACGCATGTGTATGTTCATGCGGTGGCTATAAAAAATCGCCAGGTAATACATGTAAGTAAATGCAAACATTGCGGGCACACTCAAGGCCATCATTGCCAGGGCCTCTTGAGTTGATGTACTGACAGCGCGGTAATAACCCATCCTGGACACCAGAAAGATGGAAGTAATTAACAGGGGGGCTGCCAGAAATGACAATTTACCGATAGTCCTGTGCAACCTGTTAAACTTCAATGCAATTAGCAAAGGTTGAATGATCAACAACACCATCCAAAGAAACATCATGATGCCATGGTAGTGCTGTTCAATCCGGAAACCCTGAAAATCTGGGAAGAATTTGAGATAGGTTTTAAAAAAACCAATAAAAAGTATCAAAAGCAGCGATGTAAAAAACGAGCTTTGATTTACATAAACTGATGCACGTATTGATTTCATGTGGCTTAATTTTAAGGTTATCCATCACTTCTGAACCATGATGTAAAATTAAGCCCCGACTTACCATGTAAACTGGTAAAAATCAGTCAATCAACTGGTAAGTTTCAGACAATTGGATAGACTTCCCGCTCACCAAAATACCGTTCAGGTGCTGTCATCTGGGTCTCGTAAAATTGTGTCGGGGAATATCCTGTCAATAAGTTGAATTCTTTAGCCAGATGTTGATAATCATAGTAGCCTGTTTGAAGGGCCAGGTGTAACCAATCTGATTCAGGGTACAAATTTTTTAGATTCATAATCCTTTCCAGGCGAAGAATCCGGAAAAAAAGCTTTGGTGAAACTCCCATCCTTTCGAGAAATACCCTGTCAAATTGCCTTGTACTGAGGCATGCTTCATTAGCATACCAATCAATTGACCGTAGCGGAAAATTTATGATTCGCGCTCCAATTTTATCAAATGGCCGGGGAGTAAAATAAAGCTTCTTAATTTTCAAAATCAGGAAGGTTTCAACAATTGAAATCATCGTTTGATAATCTGCGGCCTTACATTCAGCCAACTTTTCATTTGTCTCCCTGATACCCGTGCCAAGAATGATATCCGCATCAAGATATTGATTTGCCACCTCATGAGCCGGAAGTTTTGTCATACGAAATAGAAACCCGGGTTGAAAAACGACCATTACCGTCAGAAAGTTCCTGCCTACAAAGCGGGTATTTGTACAAGTATGTTGCCCGATAAGGGCGGCATCCCTTACCGTAAATTTCTTTCCTGTAGTTGGATAATGGGCAGTTTCACTTTCTCTCGGGAAAAACTGCAGGCTTTCCTGCGCCTTGGGAGGATATACTTTGGCGGGAAGGTCTGTTTCATTGCTGAAGTCAAAATCTGCAATCCGGTATGATCGCACATAATCAGCCAGCATAGGTGATGGCTTGATATAGTTAAGTAACATCCTGCAAAGGATTAGACTTCAGGTTAAACAAGTTAATTTTACACTTGTTCAATGAAATAAATCCTCCATGGTGCGTCGTCGCCCTACCTGAAGTCGGGGTATGGTGAGCGGAGGATTACTTCGTGATCCCATTTGAGGAAACCTTGCACCAAAAATGAAATCCCTACCGTCGCTTCGCGCCGGCGGTCTTTTAAATTTAAACGGGGACTTCAAGCGAGCTTGAGTCCCCGTTTAAATTTAAAATCCCGGGCTTCGCCTCGGGATTTTATTTTTGGTGCGGAGAGAGAGGGACTTGAATTCATCCTCTCAATGCGCTTAATATCTTTTTGTTAGCCTTTGCAAAAAAAACAGGTCCACCGAATCGGCACCTCGCTAAAATGCACTCATTTTCTCTTAAACAAAGATAGGAATTTATCAGGAGGATTGGAAGAATTTTGAAAGAGTATTCTAATCTAGAGCTAAAAGCCTACATTGGACAGCTTTATGTCCAATAATGGATTGCGGGTGATTTCCCTTCAAGGTACACAAAAAGTAAAACAAGTTTAAACCTTTGGTTTACAGTATTAAAAGGTTTAATAAGCAGTTCACCGATTCAAATTCTGATTTTTACAGCATTACAGATGACCAAATCGTCTTCCATTTTTAAAAATGTCAAGATTAAAAGTTTTAAGTATGTAAAATAGGCATGCTCGTGTTTTTGTATTTCATCAGGTGTGGCTTGAGTTCCATGTAAATAACTATTTCTTAAATCTAAACCATTAGTAAATTCACTTCTGTTTAGAAAATAATTGAGATACGCTTGTTCGGGTTTGGAAAACAAAGAACTATCACGAAAAACAATTTTTTCAATTTCCATCTGTTGAATTTCTTGTCGTAATTCAACCGAATAACGATAGAATGAGGCAACTTCATTTATATACAAATCTCTTAGAATTATTATTCTTACAGGATTTGTAATTTGGATAAAATCGTTATTATCAATGGTTATAAACCCTTTGTCAATTAGATACTGTAATTGAGGTTTCTGATATTCCTCATAACTGCTGAGTTTTACTTGTTCGTTTGCAAGTAAATCGAAAAAATTTTGATAGTGTTTTTCCTCAAAGGGGGCGACATAAGCAAGTAAAGTTTGGTCAGAGAATAATAGATTCCTGCAGACGTTTATTTGTTCATTGTCTTCGTTGAAATATATATATTTGTTTTTATTTAAGCTAGGAATATCTTTTATAGGTGTTGCGTTTGATGAGATCTGTAAAAGTTCAAAATCGATGAACCCATGCTCAACAAAGAGTTTGAACTGTTTTAATACTGACTCAAACTCAGGGGCTAGCAATCTTACTTTTTCAAAGAATGATGTCGCTGAAGGGATTAAAAATCGTGCATTCTGTGCAAAGTCATACTTTTCATGGAATGCTAATGTGAAAATGTAATGTAAAATAGCTTCTATTGAGGTACCTAAGTCATTTAATACATTATTGTATCCGACTAGCTGAACTTGCGAAGTCTTCTCTAATAAGTTAAATTCAATACCTTCGTTATATTCATTTTGGGAATGGACGCCCATAATTCTTTCCAATACGCCCATATTGTTTTTCTTGCTTACAAGACTAATTCTATTTTGATGGTCAAGAAACTCGAATAATAGTTTAAAATTCTGAAATAGCGAATATGGTGCACTGTTTTGTTTAATGAAATCTATGCTGTAAGAGTAGTTTACATTAAAATCTCCATCAATTACGCAGTCCTTTACTTTGCTGGTGTTATTATTAAAGCTAACTGAAACGCCAAATTTCATTCCGGGGTTCTCATTGAAGAATTTTTCGGTTTCGCTACTATATAAACGTTTTGCCTTTAAGCGTGTTATGTCGGAAACTTTGAAGTCATTCCTGTTTCTTGCATTTTGAATTATTCCAATGTAGTTGAAGTTCACATCCTTAGAATCTAGATAATTCGAAAGAATAGTTTCCTTATCCTCAATGGTGAGACTATTAGGAAGGTATTTTTGTTTTTTCCCAAACTCGTCTTTGACCTCATAAATAGAAAGTAGTATTTCGGCTGATTGAGAATATGTTATTAAAAAGTTTTTAATTTCGGTATCGTAGTAATCTATCAATTTTTTGTGGGTTAAAATTTCATGTATTACGTGTGGTTCATTTGCAAGAATGCCACTAAAATTAGGTGCAGAAATTCGTTTAAATGCGCAAAGATTATTAACTAACTCCCAAAATGAATGAATGTAACTATAATATGTATTTTTATAAAAAGTGAAAATATTATTGTCGTCTATTGTCGCAATAAATTTGCCGATGACTTGGCCATATTCTATTGCCTTATGTTTGAAATTATTAATGTCGTCTTGTGTCCAGTTTTTTAAATACATTTCGTTGTCTATATATTTTTTCAAATTGTAGAGTTCTAATATTTCGTTGATGTCAGTGTAATTTGCTTTAGTGACAGACCTTAAGATATGTTCTCCTTTTTGAAGATAAAGACAGCATGTCATATATACTTTATAGTGAAATACT
>JADHED010001701.1_pt1 | contig 17636 bp, 17 predicted proteins | sample 8952041 | NCBI WGS metagenome assembly JADHED01 (sample SAMN16124423, study PRJNA663239) | bioreactor sludge metagenome | isolation source: sludge (control) | place: India:Bengaluru | collected 2018-09-08
GGGTGTGGGGTGGCCCTGTCCGATGTCGCGCAATGGCTGAGCACCCCCACCCCCGGCCCCTCCCCTGAAGGGGAGGGGAGAAAGCAACGCTGCCAGTTCGTCGGATTCGAGCATCGGAAAACTCAGCACATTGGTGGGCTTGTCCTTACCCCGCCAATTACGATTGAGTTCATGCACTTCTTGATCATCCGACAGTTGTATGCTGATCGACATTTTGAAAGGCGCATCCGCCAAATCGCCATGCGATGATACTGAAAAAGCTGCCTTTACTGCGTCTTCCGCTATTCGATCCCAGTCAATCTGGCCATCCCAATCGCGCGTCCGGTCGATGTCGACCTCAAGCATTTGGCCCCTCATAAGCATCGACAATGCGACCGACCAGCGGGTGGCGGACAACGTCGCTGCTGTTGAAGCGGATGGTGGTTATGCCTTCGACGCCTTCGAGCCGCTGCACTGCATCATTCAGCCCCGAATAGGTCGCGCCACCGGGAATATCGACCTGATTGGGGTCGCCGCAGATCACCATGCGGCTGTCCATGCCAAAACGGGTGAGGAACATCTTCATCTGCGCAGGCGTGGTGTTCTGCGCCTCGTCGAGGATGATGAAGGCGTTGGAAAGCGTGCGCCCGCGCATGAACGCGAGGGGGGCGATTTCAATCTCACCGCTGGCGATCCGCCGCTCGACCTGCTCGACCGGCAAAGTGTCATGCAGCGCGTCGTAAATCGGGCGGAGATAGGGATCGACCTTTTCCTTCATGTCGCCGGGAAGGAAGCCCAGCCGTTCGCCCGCTTCAACCGCAGGGCGTGACAGGATGAGCCGGTCAACCGCCCCGGTAATCAGCATCGCTACCGCCTGCGCCACCGCAAGATAGGTCTTGCCCGTTCCTGCCGGGCCGAGCGCGAAGATAATCTCGTCGCGCGCCAGCGCGTGCATATAGGGCACCTGCGTGGCCGATCGCGGCACCAGCGTTTTCTTGCGGGTGCGGATCATCACCTCGGGGGCGCCGTCGGCATCCTTGCGGACAATACCGTCGAGTGTCGGTTCGGCGCTCATCGAAATGATCGCTTGCACAGCTTCAGGGTCAATCTCCTCGCCGCGCATCACGCGGCTGTAAATATCGTTCAGGACATCGCGGGCGCGGGCGATTGCTCCTGCCTCGCCCTCGATCTGCACCCGGTTGCCGCGCGCTGAAATATAGACTCCCAGCCGGTTCTCAATGGCGACCAAATTGCGATCAAATTCGCCGAATACGGTATTGATGAGGTGCGGGCGGTCGAAGGTGATTTCGAGCCGCGACATATCGCCGGCTTGCGCTTGGGCTTTTTTCGCCATTCAGGCTGCGACCTGCATCAATAACTCTCCCTTGAGACTCAGTGGACCGGCTTCGACTATATCTACATCGACAATATCGCCGATGGAAAGCCCCGGTGCCAAGATATGCACAGATTGTAGCCAGGGCGACTTGCCAATCAGCTGGCCTTCGAGCTTACCGGGCTTTTCGAGCAACACCGATGTGCGTTTGCCTAGAGTGCCGCGGTTGAAAGCCGCCTGCTGCTCGCTGATCAATGCCTGCAGCCTTTGCAGCCGTTCGTCCGCCACTTCGGGCGCAATCTGTCCGTCCATCGTTGCGGCAGGCGTGCCCGGGCGGGGGCTGTATTTGAAAGAGTATGCGTAGGAATAGACTGTCTCGCGCACGATGCTCAGCGTGTCTTCAAACTCGGCGTCGGTCTCGCCGGGGAAGCCAACGATGAAATCGCCAGACAGCGCGATATCGGGGCGTACCGCGCGCACCTTTTCGATGATCCGCAAATAACTCTCACGGCTGTGGCTGCGGTTCATGGCTTTCAATATGCGGTCATTGCCCGCCTGCACCGGGAGGTGCAGATAAGGCATCAGCTTTTCGACATCGCCATGCGCGGCAATCAGCCCGTCGGTCATGTCGTTGGGATGACTGGTCATATAGCGGATGCGGTGCAAGCCATCGATTCGGTCGAGCGCGCGGATCAATGTTCCCAGATCCTGTTCACCATCACCCCAAGCGTTCACATTCTGGCCCAGCAGGGTGATTTCCTTCGCCCCCGCATCGACCAGCGCTTTGGCTTCATCGACCAGTTCGGCGAAGGGACGGCTGATTTCAGCGCCGCGCGTATAGGGCACCACACAATAGGTGCAGAATTTGTCGCAGCCTTCCTGCACGGTCAGGAAGGCGGTTGGTCCGGTCTTGCGGCGCTTGGGCAGGGCGGCGAACTTGTCGAGCCCGGGCAAGCCCAGGTCAACCGTGCTTTCGCCCTTGGCGACGGCAGCAACCATGTCGGGCAGTTTGTGATACGCCTGTGGGCCGACGACGATGTCAACTTCGCTGGCGCGGCGGCTGATTTCTCCGCCTTCGGCCTGCGCGACACAGCCAGCCACGGCGATCACCGGCGAACTGCCATCCTTGCGGCGCAGCCGACCGATTTCGGAATAGACTTTCTCGGCCGCTTTCTCACGGATATGGCAGGTATTGAGGATGACAAGGTCGGCATCCTCCTTGTCCGACGCCTCCATGCCGCGCGCGGCAAACATCTCTGCCATGCGCTCGCCATCATAGACGTTCATCTGGCAGCCGTAATTTTTGACGTGAAAGGTCTTGGGCGACTCGTTGCTCATGGAGCGGCGCTATACATCGCGCCTATAGTGGTCGCCAGCCTGCATTGCCTCCGTGATGCGATGCCGCACTTCCGCCGAAATCGCCTTGCGATCGGGGTAGTGGGATGGATCGAACGGTTCCAGAAAATGGAGTGTCGCGGTGACGGGCATCACATAGGTCATGATCCGCCAGAAATTTTCGACAATGCCCTCTTCGCCCACCCAGGATAGGCGACGCGTATGTTCGCCATAGGTGAGGAATACCGGCTGCACCATCATGCCTTCAGGAGGCGGAACAAGCGCGGCAAAAAGCGAGGGTTTGAAGGGGAGCAAGCCGGAGCCATCATGCGTGGTGCCTTCGGGGAAGATCGTGACAGGTTGCTCGCCGCTCATCGCTTCGCGCAAATCGTCGACCTGATCGCCGACGCTCAAACGGTTTTCGCGGCTGACAAAGATAGTGTTGTTGATCGTGCACAGCCAGCCGATCAGCGGCCATTTTTCGATCCCGTCATTGGCGACAAAGGTGCAGCCGGTGACGCCAGAAATCACTGGAATATCGATCCAGCTATGATGGTTTGCTGCGTAGAAGACATTTTTTCGGATGCGCTGACCGCTGGTTGCGGTCGCAATACCGGCGGTCCAGCTAATCGACAGCAGGAAAAGTCGTGGCCAGGGTGATGGCTGGCGAAACAGGCGCCAGATATTGTGGAGGAGCAGCCCGACCAGAAGCGATGCGGCCATCAGCAACAGGCGCGCGCCAAACAGGATCTGCCCGAAAATCAGGCCGATCGGGTTGCGCTGCTTAATCGTCGCGGCTGAGTGCAACGCCGTATAGCTCCATACGGTGGTCGACTAAGCGATAACCCAGCTTTTCCGCTATCACTTTTTGCAACGCCTCAAGTTCCGGATCGACAAACTCGATGACTTTGCCGGTTTCGACGTCGATCAAATGGTCGTGATGCGCCTCCGGCGATGCCTCATAGCGCGCGCGCCCGTCGCCAAAATCATGGCGGTCGAGAATGCCTGCTTCTTCGAACAGGCGGACCGTGCGGTAAACGGTCGCAATCGAAATCTTTGCGTCTATCGCAGATGCGCGGCGATAGAGTTCTTCGACATCGGGATGATCGTCTGCATCGGATATGACGCGCGCGATTACGCGCCGCTGGTCGGTAATGCGCAGGCCGCGTTCGGCGCACAGCGCTTCAAGGTCAATCCGGGATTCCATGTTACGGTATTTAGTGTCGCGCGGGGATTCGTCAATGAAAAGGGCCAGTCCACACCAGACCGGCCCTTTCATCAATTCCGCTTTGAGTGAAAGACTATTTCACTTTCTTTTTGCGGCCAGAACCCGGTGCACGGCCCAGGCCGATTGCCTTTGCAAGGTCGCGACGCTGTTCGGCATAGGCCGGGGCAACCATCGGATAGTCCGCTGCCAGACCCCACTTTGCACGATAGTCATCCGGCGTCATGCCATAATGTGTCATCAGGTGGCGCTTGAGCATTTTCAGTTTCTTGCCGTCTTCAAGGCAGACGATATAATCGCGCTTTACAGAAGAACGGATCGGAACGGCAGGTTCAAGTGCCACTGCAGGTGCAGCAGCGCCCGCAGACAGGCCGGCTAGTGCGCCATGGATATTGGAAATCAAGGTCGGCAAATCAGAAACCGCCACCGTATTGTTGCTGACATGCGCCGCCACAATATCTGCGGTGAGCGTGATCAGCATTTCATTCGTGTCATTGCTATCTTCAGCCATATATATTCTCCCTTACCCGGTATTTTGTTTTTGACAGCAATGTTATTAAAGCATCTCAACTGTTCATTATCAATAAATTTCACAGAGAAATTTTCCCAATTCAGTCCAAATCATCATTCGGGTTGAAAGTATATCAAAAGTTCAATGCCATGGTGCTCGCATCGAAGCGATCACCGTTGATACCTCTGTAGTAAGACTTCCGGGTTCCGCAGCGTTCGAAGCCGTGGTTCTGATAGAAGAGCAGTGCGCTGTTGTTTGACCGTACTTCGAGGAAAATGCGGTTGCGCCCAGCCTGTCTTGCTTGATCAACAATATGCGCCAAGAGAGCGCGCGCTATACCTTTGCGCTGATGTTCCGGTGCGACCCCGATCATCAACAATTCTTCTTCATCACAAACCCAACGGGTGAGGGCAAATCCTGCAATTTTGCCGCTTTGCTCCGCCAGCAATATGCTGGTTTGGGGCAAGGCTAATAGTGAAAGGCATTGGGCCGCTGTCCACGCTTCTCCATATTTCGGATCAAAAGCACTGTTCATGACGGGCATTATCGCAGCAATGTCGCTGGCGTCGCCCGTGATGATGGAGATATCTGTCATCGGGCCGTCGGTAATTTTGCGTCCGGGCCGCGCACATAAGCGGCGGAAGGCGCGAGCGTTGGAAGATGGGCGATGGCAGGCCAAAAGCGAGCGTCAGAGACAGCCTCTACCGCAATGCCTGCTTCACGTATGTCAATCAAAGCGGCTGCAGCATCGCCAACAATATAGTTGGCCTTGGACCTTAGGGCTGCCGCTTCAGGTAATAAGGAACAAGCATCAGCAATCGCTGAACCCACGGCATCGAAAGACTGGAAAAACAATTCACCATGGCCACCGTGGATGGCGACATCTATCGGTTCGGCGTTTCCGATTTTGTCGAGCGCAATTGCGGCAAGCATGGCCAGGCTATTATAGCCTTCGCAATCGACATTCCATGCCAATCCCAGAGCTTTGGCGGCAGACAGGCCAACGCGGATACCGGTGAAGCTGCCCGGTCCGACATTTACCGAGATAATATCGGCCAGCCCCTTTTCAGGGAGTTCAGCAATCATCGGCACCAGCCGCTCGGCATGGCCGCGCCCGATCACTTCATGGCGCGCGTCGATGCACTCAGTGCCTTCAAAGAGCGCAACCGAGCAGGCGCGCGATGCAGTGTCGATAACCAGCCGTCTCACGCGACGTCGCGTAGACGATCAGACGATCTTGTTAAAGCGGGCAAATTCCGGACGCGGGCTGCGTTCGAAGATTGTCGCCGGGTCGCCATAGCCGATGGTCGAGATGAAGTTCGATTTCACCTTGGTGCCGGCAAAGAACTCGGCGTCTACCGCATCATTGTTGAAACCCGACATCGCACCGGTATCCAACCCGAGCGCACGCGCGGCGAGAATGAAATAGCCGCCCTGAAGGCTGCTGTTGCGGAACGCGGTTTTTTCGATCAGCGCATCATTTCCGACGAACCAGCTGCGTGCATCGGTATGCGGGAACAGTTCGGGCAGGTTTTCGTAGAATTCCATGTCCATGCCAATGATCGCGGTTGCAGGTGCCTGCAGGATTTTCTCGCCATTGGCGGGCATGGCAAGCGCCGCAAGCTTTTGCTTCGATTCATCGCTGACGCACCAGACAATGCGCGCGGGCAGGCAGTTGGCCGAAGTCGGACCGTACTTCATCAGCTCCCACACCGCTTCCAACTGGTCGTTCGACACCGGCGTGTCGAGATAGCCATTATAGGTGCGAGCGGTGCGGAAAAGCTGGTCGAGCGCGGCATCGCCCAGCGGCTGATTGATCGGCATATTGGTTCCCCAGTTGGTAAGTTGTCAGGCCGCGCGGACTTCGGTCACTTCGGGCACATAATGTTTCAAAAGCTGTTCGATGCCATTTTTCAGCGTCGCGCTCGATGAAGGGCAGCCCGAACAGGCCCCTTGCATCTGCAGGAAAACGACGCCGCGCTGGAAACCGCGATAGACAATATCGCCGCCATCATTGGCGACCGCGGGACGGACGCGGGTTTCGATCAGTTCCTTGATCTGGTCGACAATTTCTGCGTCGGCGGGGTCGTCGAGCGGATATTCGTCATCCGCTGCGGGAACCGAGAAACCGGCCTTGGGCGCATGGAACAACGGCATGTCGGCCGAGAAATGATCGAGCAGGATCGACAGCACATCGGGCTTCAGGTCGGCCCAGCTGACGCCGGGGGCAGCGGTTACCGAGATAAATTCGCGACCGAAAAAGACACCGGTCACATCGCCAAGGCCAAACAAGGCTTCGGCGAGTGGAGAAGCTTCCGCCTCTTCATGGTCGGCAAAATCGCGGGTTCCGGCATCCATTACGATGCGTCCGGGCAGGAATTTGATTGTGGCCGGATTCGGCGTCAGTTCGGTCTCGATAATCATGCCCTCCATTTGGGGAGAGCGGGCAGGGGACACAAGGCCTTTTTCCTTCTCCGGCCAAAAGAAAACCCCGCACCCTTGTTCAAGGTACGGGGTCTTCCCTGGGAGAAACCGGTCGGTTTAAGCCGCTGCTTGCTGGTCCTCGCTCTTCGTCTTCCAGAGCGAGTAGAATATCCCGCCCAATATCAACGCGAAGGTCACGCTCAGGCTGATTACCGGCGGGAATTTGTCGCCGCCGATCAGGAAGTCGGAGATGAAAATCTTCGACCCGATAAACACCAGCACCAGCGCGAGTGCATATTTGAGGTAATGGAAACGGTGCACCATCGCCGCCAGCGCGAAATAGAGCGCGCGCAGGCCAAGGATCGCCATGATGTTCGAGGTGTAAACGATGAAGGTGTCGGTCGTGATCGCAAAGATCGCCGGTACCGAATCCACCGCGAATACCAAGTCCGCCAGATTGATAACGATCAACGCCAGCAACAGCGGGGTCATCGCGGTGACCATTTTGCCGGTCTTGCTATCAGGGACCTTCACGAGGAACTTCTCGCCATGCAGCTCATGCGTGACGCGGAAATGCTTGTTCATGAACTTGACGACAGGATTTTTGGACACGTCCATTTCCTGATCGCCGCTGAACAGCATCTTCACACCCGTCGCGATCAGGAAGGCCGCGAACAGATAGAGCGTCCAGTAGAACTCCTGCACCAGTGCAGCACCCGCCGCGATCATCAGGCCGCGCAACACAATCACCGCGATGATGCCCCAAAGCAGGGCTCGGTACTGATATTTGGCTGGGATCGCGAAATAGGTGAAAATCAGGCTGATCACGAAGACATTGTCGATCGACAGCGCCTTTTCGATGAAGAAGCCGGTATAATATTTCATGCCCAGATCGGGGCCTTTGGCATACCAGACCCACAGGCCGAAGGCCAAGGCGATGCCGATGTAGAATGCGGAAAGCTTCAGGCTTTCCTTAATGCCCATTTCCTTATCTTCCTTGTGCAGGAAACCAAGGTCAAAGGCGGTCAAGGCAACAACAATGCCGATGAAGGCAAGCCAGAACCAGACCGGCGTACCCAAAAACATATCGAACAGGAAATCCATCTGTAGGGCCCCTATGTGTCCAATCCGTCCCGAGAGACGGAGGTTGCGCCGCGTGTCGCGCTTTCGGATGAACAATCCGACATCACGCATGCCGCCGCATGCGCCAGAGGGGCCCGGATCGAGCGTCGATTTAGGGATTATGCCGCGAAATTCAACTGGGAATTTACCTGTAGCAACGACGGCAGTTGCCTCCCGCCATGTCGATGCCACTCAGATCGAATAGTCGGTGTTGGCCTCTCGTTGCTGCCGGTCGGCAGAAATGGCCTCTGCGCGGAGCAAGAGATTTTCCAGATCTTCCAGATCAATGTCAAAGGTTTCGCCGCTTTCGGCAATGGCTTGATCGATGTCGGCGCGCAGCAGGCCCGACAATATGGGGGACTCGACCACAGGTTCCGGTCGATGCGGATAACTGTGGCGTGAAAAACGATGGTAGAGCCAGCCCATTGCCAGCAATGCCGCACTGTTCGCGGCGACCAGCGTTACCGGATAAGCAAAGCTTGCCTTCACGATGGCATCCCCACCCAATATTGCAGTAATCGCAACGGCACCGCCGGGCGGGTGGAGGCAGCGCAGGATCGACATTCCCATGATCGCCAGCCCGACTGCCAGTCCGACGGCAAGCGCCGGATCGGGAATTGCATAGGCAACCGCTACGGCGACAGAGCCGGAAACCACATTGCCGCCGAATACCGGCCACGGCTGGGCGAGGGGGCTGGCGGGCACGGCAAAAACCAGAACTGCCGAGGCGCCGATAGGCGCAACCAGGAACGGAAAATCGGGAAAGGCATATCCAATCAGCATGCCTGTGAGGGCGGCCCCCAATACGCCGAAGGCTGCGCCGGCAGCAGCGCCGCTGCGATCACGCAGGCTTGCCCCGGCGAGCAGGGGCACAAACAGGCGCAGTCGCTGCATCAGCCCTTCATCGCTGCCAGCATCTCGCCCATTTTTTGGTGAAGCATATTCACGGCTTTCAAAGGACGCACCATCACTTTGAAATGGGTGATCAGGCCATCATCGTCACATGAAATCATGTCGATGCCATTGATTTTGATACCGTCGATTTCGGCTGTGAATTCCAGGATTGAGCTGTTCTCGCGGTGCCATTCGCCGACATAGCGGAATGTATCATTGCCCAGCGTGTGGCCGGCAGCAGCGAGATATTTGGAGGTGATAGCCTTGCCTAGCTGCGGGCTGTGGACGACCGGGCTTTCGAAAACACAGTCGTCGTGCAGGATCTTTTCAATCTCGGCGACATCTTTCGACAGCGCGACGCGGTGCCAGATTTCTGCGGGGTTGTGTGCCATATTTTCTATCCTCCCAAACCGGAGCCCTGAGCCTGTCGAAGGGCGCTTGTCCGTAAAACGTGCTTCGACAGGCTCAGCACTGCGGTGGTTAGTATCCCAAATCCAAATTGACCAAAGGCTCCAGCTTCTCGCCCTTGTGATAGCGTTTCAGATTTTCGAGGAAGCGTTCGGCAGAGCGCACAAACATCTTGTCCTGCGCGCGACCTGACAGGTGCATGCTGATATGGCAATTGTCGAGGTTCCATAACGGGTGGTGGGCAGGGAGTGGTTCGGGCGTCGTTACGTCGAGGAATGCACCACCAATTTGCTGGTCCTGCAATGCCTTCACCAGCGCATCCTGATCGACCACCGATCCGCGCGCGATATTCACCAGCACCGCGCTCTGCTTCATCTCGGCAAGCTCGTCGGCGCCGATCATTTCCTCGGTTTCGGGCGTTGCGGGGACGGCAAGTATCACCCAGTCAAACTCGCCCAGCCGCGCTTGCCAGGCATCGGGGGCGAGGCTTGACGGTCCCGGGGTTCGGCGGACGATGGTAACGTCAACGTTAAACGCGTTCAGCCGCTCCTCGATCAGCTTGCCGATCGCGCCATAGCCGAGCAGCAAGGCCTTTGATCCGTGAAGCTCGACCTTGCCGGGTGAGTCGATCAGCCATTCGCGCCGGTCCTGCGCGTGCATCACTTCGCGATAGCCCTTGGCGATATTGAGCATCCCCATGACGACATATTCGGCAATGGTAATCGCGTTAATGCCCGCGCCATTGGTGACTTTGGTGCCGCGCTTTTTAAGTTCGGCTAGCGGCATGCCATCGACACCGGCATAGATGCTGTTGAGCCATTTCAGGTTGGTCGCCGCCGTGATGATCGCCGCCATGTCGGCCTTGTCATACATGTCGAACCAGCCGATTTCGGCGAGCGGCGCCAGTTCCATCGCCTCTTCCTTGGTGACATACCAATGCGCCTCGACCCAATCAGGCAGACGCGGTTCGACCATCGCGCGGATCAGGCTGGAGGCCACAAATTTGGTTTTGGTCACTTACTTACTCCCCTCCCGCTTGCGGGAGGGGCCGGGGGAGGGCCTGTCCCGCAACTTGGAAGAACACTCATGCCCTCCCCTGACCCCTCCCGCAAGCGGGAGGGGGAATTACACCTCAATCCGCCAATCCCACCCCAACGGATCGCCGTCCATCACCTCGACGCCCTTGGCGATGAGTTCGTCGCGGATTGCGTCGGATTTGGCAAAATCCTTGTTCGCACGGGCTTCCTTGCGGCTGGTCAGGGCCGCTTCGATTTCCGTTGCGCTGATTTGCGCCTTTTTCGGCTGCACCCGCAAGTCGGCGCGTTCCAGTTGCAGCAGGTCGAGGCCTAGCACTGTGTCCATTTGCGCGATGGCGAGCAGCTTTTGCCCTTGATCGACCTTTTTGAGCGACAGCGTTTCTTCGAGCGCCGTCAAGGCGATGGCCGTGTTCAGGTCATCCGATACAGCATCATCGAAACGCTCAAACAGGTCGAGCAAACGCTTGTCGGTCGTCTCGCTTGCTGGCTCGATGCCTTTTACAGCCGCGACCGCCATCACCATCCGCTTCAACCGTGTGAAGGCCGCCTGTAGTCCTTCCCAGCTAAACTCCAGCTCGCTCCGATAATGCGCCTGCAGGCACATCAGGCGGTAGGCGAGGGGGTGGAAGCCCTTGTCGATCAGCAACTGCACACGCAAGAATTCGCCTGCGCTCTTGCTCATCTTGCCGCTACGCTCGATCAGGAAATTATTGTGCATCCACATCCGCGCGCCACTGTGGTCGCTATGGCAAAAGGCCTGGTTCTGCGCGATCTCGTTCGGGTGGTGGATCTCGCGATGGTCGATGCCGCCGGTGTGGATATCAAACGGAAAGCCGAGCAAGTCGCCCGACATCACCGAGCATTCAAGGTGCCAACCCGGCGCGCCGCGGCCCCAGGGACTGTCCCATTCCATCTGGCGCTTTTCGCCCTCCGGCGTCTTGCGCCAGATCGCGAAGTCCGCCGCATGGCGCTTGCCCTCGACGGCCTCGATCCGGCCTTCGCCTTCGTCGGTCTGCGCGCGGGCGAGCGCGCCATAATTGGCGACTGTCGAGGTATCGAAATACAGCCCGCTTTCCAGTTCATAGCAATGCTTGTCGGCGATGCTTTTGGCGAACTCGATCATCTGCGGCACATAGTCGGTGGCGATCGACCATTTGGCGGGTTGGCGGATGTTCAGCGCCTTGATATCGGCCCAATAGGCCTCGGTATAATGGCGCGCGATATCCCAGATAGACTGCGCTCTTTCCGCCGCCATCTTCTCCATCTTGTCCTCACCCGCATCGGCATCGTCGGTCAGATGGCCGACATCAGTGATGTTGATGATGTGGGTCAGCTTATAGCCCTTGTAGCTCAGCACGCGACCAAGCGTATCGGCAAAGACATAGGCGCGCATGTTGCCGATATGCGGGTAATTATAGACCGTCGGTCCGCAGCTATAGACACGCGCCTCGCCGGGGTGGACGGGCTGGAATGTTTCCAGTTGGCGGGTCAGGCTGTTGAAGAGTTTCAGGTCGGACATTGGCTGGGCGATGGCTTAGCGAGGCCTTGCAGTCAAGAACCACGTCGCCCCTGCGCAGGCAGGGGCCGCGGTAGATTTACCCAACAATGGACGAATAAACTTCAAGCGGCCCCTGCCTGCGCAGGGGCGACGGGTGCGTTAAAACCCTTCCCAAGTCACCACTTCATCCAGCGGCGCTCTCGGCACAGGAAAGTTATTCACCGGCGCATCCGGATCGCGATGGCCGATCGCCGCCCCGCAGAAAAAGATATGATCGTCGGGAATGTTAAAGCACGCCCTGATTTGCGGCGTGTAGATTGCCCACGCCTCCTGAAAGCAGCAATCGAGCCCTTCCTCACGCAGCAACAGCGCAACCGTCTGCAACCACATGCCGATATCCGACCATTGCGGCGGGCCCATATAGCGCGGGGTGTGGATCAGCATCAGCACCGGAGCGTCAAAGGCGCGGAAATTGCGCGCGAACCACATCAGCCGCGCCATCTTGTTGTCACGTGGGATATCGAGCGCGGCGTACATCGCTTCGCCCACGCCAAAGCGGCTATCCTTGTATCGGCCATCGAGTTCGGGCGGGTAGATGTTGTACTCGGGTTTATGGGCAGCCGGGCCTTGCGGAACGACTTCAGCTACAGCTGCCAGCAATTTCTTCAACGGCTCGCCCGTTGCCATCACCGCATTCCAAGGCTGCGTGTTACCGCCAGAGGGCGCATTCTGCGCTTTGGTAAGGATGCGTTCGAGCAATGCCTTGTCGACCGGCTTATCGAGAAATTCGCGCACCGACCGACGGGATGCGACTGCTTCGGTGACGTTCATATGCTGCCCTCCAGAGATTTAATCGTTCGATTAAAATTCTGTCACGCCTTCAGCGAATTGCAAGCCTATTCCTCGTCGAACAGTCCGGCCAATTGCTCGATCATCGTCCCGCCCAGTTGCTCCGCATCCATGATGGTGACAGCGCGTCGGTAGTAACGGGTGACGTCATGGCCGATACCAATCGCGACCAGTTGCACCGGGCTGCGGCTTTCGATCATTTCTATCACGCGCCGCAGATGCTGTTCCAGATAGCCGCCATGGTTGACCGACAAGGTCGAGTCATCGACCGGCGCACCGTCGGAGATCACCATCAGGATGCGGCGGTCTTCGGGGCGGGCGATCAGGCGGTTGTGCGCCCAGAGCAGGGCCTCACCGTCGATATTTTCTTTGAGCAAGCCTTCGCGCATCATCAGGCCGAGGTTGCGGCGGGCGTGCCGCCAGGGCTCATCGGCCTTTTTGTAGACGATGTGGCGCAAGTCGTTGAGGCGGCCGGGCATGGCGGGACGTCCGGCGGCAAGCCAATCCTCACGCGATTGCCCGCCTTTCCACGCGCGCGTAGTGAAGCCCAAAATCTCGGTCTTCACGCCGCAGCGTTCGAGCGTGCGGGCCATGATGTCGGCGCTGATCGCGGCGATCGAAATCGGCCGTCCGCGCATTGAGCCGCTGTTGTCGATTAGCAGCGTGACCACCGTATCGCGGAATTCGACATCGCGTTCGACCTTATAGCTCAATGAGCTTCCCGGAGCGACGACTATGCGGGCAAGCCGCGCGGCGTCGAGCAGCCCTTCTTCCTGATCGAAATCCCAGCTGCGATTCTGTTGTGCCATCAGGCGGCGTTGCAGGCGGTTGGCGAGCCGTGTCACCGCGCCCTGCAAGCCCGACAGTTGCTGGTCGAGATAGGCGCGCAGCCGGTTGAGTTCTTCCTCATCGGCGAGGTCGGTCGCACCGACAACTTCGTCATATTTGGTCGTCCAGCTTTTGTAATCGCTTTGCGGTAAATGATCCCAGTTGCGGCGCTGCGGGTTGACCGGCTGCATGCCGTCTTCACCCATGTCGCCATCGGTATCATCCATGTCGTCCATTTGCGACTGGTCATATTCGGCTTCGGACTCTTCGCCTTCGCCCTCTTGCGGTTCGGCGCGGGCTTCGGCCTGTCCGGCTTCGCCCTGGCCCTCATCTTCGCTTTCGCCGTCCTGCTCTTGCTCCTGTTCGGATTCGTCTCCGCCTTCGTCGGCTTCATTGGGTTCGATTTCACCCTCGGTCAGGTCGAGATGCTCGAGCATCGTCTGCGCGAGCGAAGCAAAGGCTGCCTGATCGTCGAGTGCGAGGCCAAGGGCATCCAAGTCGCCCCCAGCCTTTTCCTCAATCCATTCGCGCAGCATGTCGACGCCTTGCGCGGCATTTTCGGGAACCGGCTGGCCGGTCAGCCGTTCGCGCACCATCAGCGCGAGTGCGGTTGAGATCGGTACTTCTTCCGCCGCCTGCGCGCGCGAAATCGGGTCGGTGCGCAGCCGCATCTCCAGCGAGTGGGTCAGGTTGCCCTTCACGCCCTCCATCGCGCGCGAGCCCAGCGCCTCGATACGAGCCGTCTCTATGGCGTCGAAGGCGGCCCCTGCCATTGCCTCATGAGGTCGCAGTGCTGCATGGCGTGCCGCATCATGATGTTTAAGGCGAAGCGCGAAACTGTCAGCAAAACCCCGCGCTTCGGCAACCTGTTCGGGGGGCAGCGAACGGCCCGGCATCGGCACGCGAAAATTCTTCCCCGCCTGTGTCGGCGCGTCGGCGGTGAAGGCCAGTTCGATCTCTGGATCGTTCGCAATGGCGCGCGAGGTGCCGGTCAGCACCTGTTTAAATTGTTCGAGAGGGGAGTTGTCTGCCATGATCGACTCAGGGCCTTAACGGCAAATTTCCACCACGCAAAGGTTCAGCTGCAATTGAAAACGAGCAATTCATTCGGTTGCTGGGGCAGCAACTGGCGAACGGCTGCATTCATCGACGCCACCTTTTCCAGCATCGCAGAATCGGCTGAACAGCTTTTCACATCATATTGGTTTCGTGCATCGCGGGCCTTTTGCATCGCCTCCGACCCAAGCAGATGGCGCTCGATGCGATAGGTGCTGCTTCCCGGTTGGAAACTGATGATCGAAACCTGTGCTTCGTTATTGGGAACGAATGTGCGGACCCAGCGATCGCCATCCTCCGCATATTGCGTCCTTCCGTTGACGCAGCCATTGGCTGCCCATTCGAATGGGACATCGGCTGTATCCGAAACAGTAATCCGGCTGCGGCTACGGTCTATCACGCAGGTCAGCTTGCCTTCTTGCGCAACCTTGGCTGGGGCGGCCGGGTCTTCGATGTCGGTCAGGCGGGCCTTGGTGAGTTCATCCACTTCGGAAAAGCTCGGCCTTGCGTACCAGGTAAGCAGGGCCGCAATGACCAGCGCCGCTGCCGCACCACCAGCCAGCTTTGCCTGATCGCGTCTTTCGCGCTCCAGCAACTGCCAACTCGTCCCCGCTGCACCCAGCGCGAGAAATATCAGGACAACGGTCAACATCGACAGATTGTCGCGTGATTCGATGATGTCATATTCGGCCAGTCGCCGCGCTTCGCCGAAACTTTTGCTACGGGCCGCTTCGGTCAGCCGGTTTTCCTCGGCAATTCGGGCAGCTTCGGCGGCTGCCCTTTCGGCTTCGGCCCGGCTCATCTCGGCGCGCGAGAGGCATTCGCTATCGACCGAGCGGAAAGCGACACCATTTTTTCGCAAGAAAGCGGCAGCTTCGCGCTGCGCGACTGCGAAAAAGAATTCGGCATCACTGCCATCCGAAAGGCTGCCAAAGCTGTTGACGCCCAGAACGCGTCCGCAGCCATCGACCAAAGGTCCGCCGCTATTGCCGCCACCGATCGCCGCTGTGTGCAGCAAGGTCTCGAAATCCTTCGCAGATCGTCCGCCCGAAATATTGCCGCGGGTTTTCACTGGCGTCTGCGGGCGCAGGACGTCGGCCATATTGAGGCCCTGCGCGATATCGACGCCACCGGGATAGCCAATCGCAAAGACATCGGCGCCATCGCCTACCGGGCCACTGAAAAAAGTGGCCGGTGTAAGGCGCTTGCCGTCATTCAACGCGATCAGAGCCAGGTCGTTGCGCGGGGATCGATCCATCACCTCGGCAGCTATCGCCTCGCCGCCATCTGAAGGCACGATTACGATGCGGATGGCCCCGTCATATTCCTCCTCGGAAACGACATGGGCGTTGGTCAGCACCTTGTCCGGTGCAACAACGATACCTGATCCGTGACCGATCGGCGTGTCCCCGCCCGATGCCGGGAAGACGACCACGCGAACGACGCTGCGGCTGGCGGCGGCAATGTCTTCCGGGTCGGCGCGGGCAGTCGATGCAAAAATCAACGCGATCATCGTAGCAATAAGGCCGGTCAAACTAAGTCGCACACGAATCTCCCTCAGGCCCCGCAAAGCCTTCGAACACATTTAAGCCCTTGGTTCAATGCAAAGGCTATCAGCCTCACTGCTTCCTTACAGGCTCTTCACGCGCCTGCACGTTCACCCCATCGCGCCCGATAGTGACATCCAGCGGCACACCTTCGACTTGCCCGCTGACAGTCACGCCCTTGCCGGGGTCGACGCGGACTTCGGTGCCATTGATATTGACCGGCAGTTCCGGGATGTCCGGCAGGTCGAGCGGTTCGATCGGTCCCGTTGGATCGGGCTCGACTGCCGGTTTTGGCTTGGGCCGCGCACCGGCGCCTTTGACTGCCTGGCCCATGAAGTCACGCCAGATGCGCGCGGGCAGGCCGCCGCCGGTCATGTTCCTCAGCGGAGTATTGTCGTCATTGCCGATCCACACGCCAACCACCAGGTCACCCGCAAAGCCGATGAACAACGCATCGCGATAGTCCTGGCTGGTGCCTGTCTTGCCATAGGCCGGGATCGAAAGCCGCGCCGCACGTCCGGTGCCCTGATTGACGGTCGCGCCAAGCAGTTCGAGCAGCGCCTTGTGCTGGGCATTGCTGAAGCTGCGCTGCGCCGACATCAGCCAGCCGAACCAGCCTTCATCCTCGGCCACAAACGCCCTCGGTTCGACCGGCCATTTATTCCCGGCAATGCCGGCATAAGCCGATGTCAGTTCGAGCAAGGTCATGCCTGAACTGCCAAGCGCCAGGCTGGCGTCGCGCGTTAACGGGCTTTGTACCCCCAAATCCTTTGCCGCACGCGCCACCGCGCTATAGCCCAGCTGGTTGTAAAGGCGCACGGCGACGACGTTGCTCGATTGTGCAAAAGCCTGTTTCAGCGTGATTTCGCCGCGATAGCGGTCGCTGTAATTTTTGGGGCGATAGGCACCTTCGATAATCGGGCTGTCATCAACCTTGCTCTCGGGCGTCATCCCGCTGCGCAGCGCAGCGGTATAAACAAACAGCTTGAAGGTCGAACCCGGCTGGCGCTTCGCCTGCGTCGCCCGGTTGAAGGGGCTGTCTTTGTAGCTTTTGCCGCCCACCATCGCCACGACTTCGCCATTGGGCCGCATCGCGACCAGCGCAACCTGCGCATTACCCAAAGGTGCGCGCGCAATCACCTTGCGGGCGATATTCTGCAGGCGCGAATCCAGCGTGGTGCGAATGACCTGATCCGAATAGCCAGTTTCGGCATCGAGCCGCGCTTGTGGCATCGCCCAGTCGGCGAAATAGGTGCCGGTCGGCAGCGTTTCCTTATAGCGCACATCGATCCGCGCGATCGGTGTCGCATCGGCCTTGGCCTCGCTGATTGCACCGGTTGCGACCATCGCGTTCAACACCAGCTTCGCGCGTTTTGCCGCGCGCTGGGGATTGCGCGTCGGGGCAAGGCGGTTAGGCGCTTGCACCAGTCCTGCAAGCATCGCCGCCTGCGACAGCGTCAGATTTTCGGGCTTGCGATAGAAATAGTGCATCGATGCCGCGCGCAGGCCGTAAATATTGTCTCCGAAATAGGCATTTGACAGATAGCGTTCAAGGATTTCATCCTTGGTCAGCCAAGCCTCCAGCCAGAA
>JADHED010001700.1_pt1 | contig 17629 bp, 20 predicted proteins | sample 8952041 | NCBI WGS metagenome assembly JADHED01 (sample SAMN16124423, study PRJNA663239) | bioreactor sludge metagenome | isolation source: sludge (control) | place: India:Bengaluru | collected 2018-09-08
GTTGCTCTTAGGGTTGGATATGAATGTATAGCCCTTATTCTTCTTTTAGTAATTCTTTGATATCGCCTATGAGTTGATTTACTTCACCTGCATTCAACCCATCGTACTGTCCGCGGATGCGGCCACCTTTATCTACCAGTATAAAACGCTCAGAGTGTATGAAGTCTGAATTGATATCTGTTGTAGCTGTATCATCAACCGCTGTTACAAGGTATTCATCGCGCGCCATTTCATACAGTGCTTTTTTATCACCTGTCAGGAACATCCATTGGTTTGGGTCTGCATCAAAGTGCAGGCTATAAGCTTTCATTGCCCCTACCGTATCTTTTTTAGGGTCTACTGTATGAGAAAGGATAAGTATTTCATTATTGCCACGATATGCTTGGTACACCTTGGTCATATTCTCATTCATACGTGGGCAAATGCCTTTGCAGGTTGTAAAGAAGTAATTAACTACACGGATTTTACCATCTACATTGGCAAGTGTTACGGTTTTACCATCTTGGTTAGTGAATGAGAAGTCGCTAACTCTGTGGCCCGGATTCCCCAGAATAGGTAATTTTTTGGGTAAATCGCGTGTTTGTGTATAGTAATATGTCATGAATACTGCAGCAAACACAATGAAAAATGATACCAGTATGATGGTTGTAGTCCTTTTACTCATAGCGGTGCAAAGTTAGTGGCTTTGCAAATGCAAAACATACCCGCAAGGCAAATTGTTGTTGTCAGCGGGTATGTTGTTGCTGGTGGAATTTAATTAAAGATGGCACGTAGTGGTGCTGATGGCAGTGCTGCCTTCATAGCGCTCGCAAGCATCATCTGCGTCGCGTAGTGTTTGATTGTCAAGGTCGTACACTTTAGTTGTGGATGCGCTGCCTACCGTAGTAGTGCATGTGCACGTATAGTCTTTTTTGCACGATGTGAATGCGAATGTGCAAAGAACGGCAAACAGTACTACGATTTTTGAATGTTTCATAATTATCAGTTTTGGTTCGTAGTAAGTGTTGAAAATACTGTGCCGATAGTTCTTAAAACTATCTTAAAGAGCGGCGATTATGTATTTATTATGTTAAAACAAAAAGCCCTGTAAAACACAGGGCTTTTATATTGTTGAGTATAATGTAGTTATACAACTACGTTTATCATCTTGCCTTTTACGTAGATGAATTTCTTCACAGGTTTACCTTCCATCCATTTCTGAATGGTTTCATCTGCAAGTACTGCAGCTTCCAGTGCAGCTTGTTCTATATCCAGTGCAAATTCCATTTCCGCACGTGTTTTACCATTGATGGCAACCGGGTATACTTTGCTGTTATCTACGGTATACTTCTCGTTGTATGCAGGGAATGGTGCATCCAGTACGGTTGTTGTATTGCCAAAACAATTTTGCCATAATTCTTCTGCAAGGTGTGGTGCAAATGGTGTTATCAGCACAGCCAGTGGTTCCAGTACCGCACGTTTGTGGCAGTTGAGTGTTGTCAGTTCGTTTACACAAATCATAAACTGGCTCACAGCAGTATTGAATGAGAAGCGTTCTATATCATCACCAATTTTCTTGATGGTTTTGTGCAACACTTTCTGTTCAGCATCTGTAGCAGCTTCGTCTGTTACTACCCATCCTGTTTGCTCATCGGCATACAAGCGCCACATTTTTTTAATGAAGCGATGCACGCCTTCAATGCCTTTCTGCTCCCATGGTTTGCTTACATCTATAGGGCCGAGGAACATCTCGTACATGCGGAATGTATCTGCACCAAAATCATTTACAATATCATCAGGATTAACAACATTGTATTTTGATTTAGACATTTTTTCTACTTCCGATTTTGCGATGATGAATTTTCCTGTTGTATCCTCGCGCCAAAGTATAAATTGGTCTAAGTTATCAATTTTAATGTTTGGGAATAGTGATTTGAAATGAGGGTCTTGGATTAATTGATTGAATACTGAACGATGAATTTTTGATTCGCCATTCGTAAAAGAAGTTTGTATCCTATGTTCTGTATGATTACTATACCTGAATTTAGAACCATTAAACTCTATTTGTTTAGGACTATTGTCATCATTATAAAAACTAACATTGTCATTAGTCGTTATTAGATTAATTGATTCTTCTGAGTTATTGATTGAAGTATACGTAGTCCTAGCGATAAATAAAGATTTACCCTGTATCATACCTTGATTCACCAATTTCTTAAAAGGTTCTTCAAAGCTGATGTGTCCCAGATCGTGCAGTACTTTAGTCCACAAGCGGCTGTAGAGCAAGTGGCCTACAGCGTGTTCAGTACCTCCTATATACAAGTCAACTTCGCGCCAGTAGTCTGTAGCACTTTTACTTGCAAATTCTGCATCGTTCTTCGGGTCCATATAGCGGAGGAAGTACCAACTGCTGCCTGCATAGCCGGGCATAGTATTGGTTTCGCGTGTGCCTTTATCTGTCGTTACCCATTCAGTAACATTCGCAAGCGGGCCTTCGCCTTCAGGGCCGGGTTTGTAGTTTTCTACCATTGGTAGTTCTACAGGCAGCGCACCACCGTTTTCAATTTCGTCTGTTGCATATGGTATGCCATTTACATAGACTACAGGAAATGGTTCGCCCCAATAGCGCTGACGGCTGAAGCCTGCATCGCGCATCTTGAAGTTCACTTTTGCCTTGCCGATACCTGCATCTACAATAGCGCGTATGGCTATGTCCGTAGCTTTAGCTACTTCAATACCAGTCAGGAAGCCACTGTTTTCCAGTGTGCCTGTTTTATCTGTATAAGCAAACTCACCATGGTAGTTTCCGCCAAAGATGTTAGTGATAGGTATTTGGAAATGTTTGGCAAATGCATGGTCGCGGTCATCGCCACTTGGCACTGCCATGATAGCACCTGTACCGTAGCCTGCCAACACGTATTCTGATATCCATATAGGTACCTGCTTGCGTGTGAAAGGGTGTGTAACATAAGCACCCGTAAAGCAACCTGTTACTTGTTTTACCTCAGCCATACGCTCGCGTTCGCTACGGCTTTGTACGTATTTCTTATATTCTGCTATTGCTTCTTTTTGTTCGGCTGTCGTAATGGTATCTACCAGTTCATGCTCGGGTGCCAGTACCATAAAGTCTACACCAAATATGGTATCTGGGCGTGTGGTAAATACAGTTATATATTTATCAGCAAACCCTTGTATGTCAAAACGCACTTCTGCACCATTGCTCTTGCCTATCCAGTTGCGCTGCATTTCTTTCATGGCATCACTCCATTCCAACTTGTCGAGGCTGGTCAGCAGGCGGTCTGCATATTCTGTAATACGCAAAAACCATTGACGCATCTGTTTGCGGATAACAGGATGTCCGCCGCGTTCAGATACACCATTTACTACTTCGTCATTTGCCAATACTGTACCCAAAGCTTCACACCACCATACTTCTGCGTATCCCTGAAAGGCAAGGCGGTATTTCATCAGCGTATCTCGCTTGTCTTTCTCACTCATGGCAGTCCAAGCTTTCGCATCAAAGCTTAGCTTGTCGTCATCGGGGCATGCGTTATTTATGTTGCCTTCTTTTTCAAAGATGGCAATCAGTTCTTTTATGTTACGAGCTTTCTGTTGCTTGCGGTCGTACCAGCTATGAAACAATTGCAGGAATATCCATTGCGTCCATTTATAGTAGTTAGGTTCGCTGGTGCGTACTTCGCGTTCCCAATCGTAGCAGAAGCCAATATTATCCAGTTGCTCTTTATAGCGGGCAATATTTTTCTCTGTAGTTACAGCAGGGTGTTGTCCTGTTTCAAGCGCATATTGTTCTGCAGGCAGGCCAAAAGCATCAAATCCCATCGGGTGCAATACATTAAAGCCTTTCATGCGTTTGTAGCGAGCATAAATATCTGATGCGATATAGCCAAGTGGGTGGCCTACGTGCAGCCCCGCACCACTTGGATACGGAAACATATCGAGTATGTAATATTTAGGTTTGCTGCTATCGTTGCTTACACGATATACATTATTGTCTTGCCAGTACTTTTTCCACTTCTTTTCAAGGGTACTAAACGCGTATTCCATGCTATGTTATGTATAAATGGGACGGCAAAAGTACGAAAACGCATACAGGAATGGAAAATGTATGCCCTTAGAAGCTGAAAAGCACTACCAGCTTGTGCATTCGACCTTTGTAAACTCAAATCGGGACAGGTCCTGACGGTAGAAATAATGGAATTTCAGCGCCTGATTACCATATTGCAGTTTCTTTTTCTTAGCCATTACAGGCATTACCCAGTATTGATAGTATTCCAGATGATGATGCCACTTGGCAAAGTAAAATATGGGTACTGGCAATTGTTGTTCTTTTTGCAGTTTGTATAGCATTTTATGGCTACTGTCTGCATCTACAAGGTGTATGCGATAACCGTTTGCAGTATCGGGCAGGGATTTGATGTAGTCTGTTTTTATGATATATATGTCTTTAGTCTGCGGTGCTAATGCAAGGCTACATGTGTCATTCAATCTACCCTTTGTAGCTGTTATAAAATATGTCATGTGTTTATAGCAGTCAGGTTCTTGCCACATTTCTACCGTTTGGACAGGTTGTCCCCACACTAACACAGGCAATAACAAGAATGTAAACAGAAACCGCATGTTAATCTTCTTTTTTTGCAGGTGGACATTCGGTGTTTGTAAAACAAAGTTTACCGGTTTCTTTATTTACTCTAAAATTTAGTTTGCACCCTTTGCTGGGATAATCGACATCTACCTCGTTATTGTTCTTTATGAGAACTAATGGCATAAGCCATAAGTGACATGTATCTGCAGATATTGATAACTCAGTCATATAGATAAATGCTGCTCTTTTTTCCTCCTGTATTGTGTATAATTTATTGGCTTCTTGAACTATATCTTCATGGTGTATAAACAAATCACCGGCATTTACGGGTAGTCCCGCACTAAAGTAGTGTTTAGATATGTACAATTCTTTGGCATTATTAGGTAATGTTTTCTTTTTGAGTTTGGCTAAGCCATCAGTTCCGTTGGCATAAGCATTAAGAGCATATACGTAACAGCCGTTAATGTCTAACCTACAAGATGAGTCTGTTACTTGTGCATTAACACTCAAAGAGAACCAACATAAGACTATTAGCAAAAACCTTTTCATTGTAGCAATTTACGGGATTAGTGAATAATTTGCACATTTGTAATTATGCTAAGTTATTGGGAGCAGCAAAGTTTTGTACAGTACAACCATGTTGTAATAGGTGCGGGTATTGTAGGTCTTAGCACTGCTATTGAATTGAAAGATAAATATCCTACACAGTCTGTGCTTGTATTGGAACGTGGGTTGCTGCCAACAGGTGCCAGCAGCCGTAATGCAGGATTTGCCTGTATGGGCAGCCTTACGGAAATACTGGACGACAGCCAATATGCAGACGAAGTAGAAATTGTAAAACTGTATGAATGGCGAAAGCGTGGTCTTGAATTATTGCGTAGCCGATTGGGAGATGCAGCTATAGGTTATAAAAGCAATGGTAGTTATGAACTGATAGGTGATAATGAATTGCCTGCGCTTGATAAAATAGATTATATCAACAATCTTCTGCAACCTGTAACAAAGCAACCTGCATTCAAGTTGGCGAATGATAAGATAGGTGCTTTTGGTTTTGGGAAACAGGCTGTGAAGGCGTTGGTTGAAAATACTTGCGAGGGAGAGCTGCATAGTGGTATGATGATGCGGGCATTGACAAACTATGCATTGGCAAAAGGCGTAGAGATAAAAACAGGTGCAGAGGTATGTAGGTTTGATGAAGAAGAAAAGCAGGTAGTGGTGCAAGTGGTAGACCCTGTAAGGGATGATATACTTATGCTGCACAGCGATACTTTATCTATCTGCACCAATGCATTTACAAAACAACTTTTGCCTGATGTAGACGTTGTGCCGGGACGCGGGCAGGTAGTGATAACAGAACCAATACATGGCTTGAAGTTTAAAGGAGTTTATCATTTTGATAAAGGCTATTATTACTTCCGTGAAATAGATGGGAGAGTGTTATTAGGTGGTGGTCGTAATCTGGATTTTGAAGGAGAGGCTACTACTAAAATGGCACTCACAGATTTGATACAAAAAGACTTAGAAGAAAAACTAAGAACCGTTATACTGCCTGACACTGAATTTACAATTGCCCAGCGCTGGGCTGGCATCATGGCTTTTGGCAAAACCAAGCAGCCTATTGTAAAAGCTTTTTCAAACAGAGTTTACAGCGCTTTCCGTATGGGTGGTATGGGGGTAGCGTTGGGTAGTGATGTAGGTCGTTCCCTTGTACAGTTGATTAATTTGTAAAATCTGCCTGCAATCTTCTCACCACTTCGCCAATCGGTAAACCCATTACATTGTAATAATCTCCGTTTATTTTTTCTATGCCTATGATGCCAATCCATTCCTGTATGGCGTAGGCACCTGCTTTGTCGTACGGTTTGTAGTTGCTTACGTAGTGCTTTATCTGTTCGTCTGTTAGTGGACGAAAATATACTTCCGTTACGGTAGAAAAGCTGATTTTTTTTTGCCCCTGTTGCATACAAACACCCGTTACTACTTCATGCTTTCTCCCTGATAGTTTAGTAAGGATATTGATGGCATCAGCCTCGTCTTTAGGCTTGCCCAATATTTCATGGTCCAATAGTACAACTGTATCTGCTGCTATGATGATGGCATCATGTACGCGTTCCTCAATAGCTGCGGCTTTCTTTTTTGCAAGATGTTCAGGTACAAGGTCGCCCTGCATGCCCGGTGGATTTGTTTCATCTACATCTGCAATGATGATATCGAATTGCAGTTCTGCCAGTTCCATCAATTGTTTGCGGCGTGGCGACTGTGAAGCAAGTATAATCTTATGCATGTGCCTGAAAATAGTAAATGATTAAAGAGCCGATACCCGACAGCATGATAAACTTCAGCCATCGACTCATGGTATGGTAGTGTACAGATGTTGCTTTTTTAGGCAGGTAATACATCCATACAATAATAGGTAGTGCAAGTAAAACGATGGTGTATATCCCCAATACTATCCAGTTGGCATTGATGAGTTTTATGGCACCAACTATCAGTGGTATAATTGCAACAACACCCAATGCCTGTGTAAAGCGAACAGAGCGGAGCAAACCCCATTGTATAGGCATGGTAATACATCCTTCCTGTGCATCGCCTTTAAAATCTTCCATGTCTTTCACTATCTCGCGCATCCATGTAAGGGTAAATGCAAAGCATGTGTAGATGCCCAATACCCAAACAGGGTTTGGTATTTTATTAGCAGTAGTTGTAATGAATGCAGCCTCATGCGATAGTATTCTGAGTCCAGGTTCATACAGCATCAGCGTTACAATGGTAAGTGCTGTAAGTATAGCTACTACCACATTGCCAATCATAAACTGCTTTTTGAAATGGGTAGAGTAGAACCAGAGTAGTATAGTGCATGCAAGCTGCAATGCCAATAGGCTGTAGTGCCCTGCAGCACGTGCTACATATGCAGCCATAATCAATGCTGTTACATTCAGCACAGTGTGCATCACGATGGCAAACTTCAATGGTATTTTTTTCTCCAGTACCAGTTTCTCAGGCCTGTTGATGATGTCTATTTTGATGTCGAAGTAGTCGTTGATGATATAACCTGCAGCTGCAATGAGTACGGTAGATAATGAGAGTAAAAGGAAATATTCCGGACTCAGAAGTAGTGGTATGTTGCTATAACCTTTTATTGGCAATATAACACATGCCCAAGCCAGCAATTGTGTAAGGAATACAATCACCAGATTTTTCCACCTTATCAGTTGCAGCCAGTACATGTTTGTGTTGAGTTGATTGGTTGATTAGTTGACTTGTTGATTGGTTTACATAGATTTCTGCAAATCAACCAATCAACAAGCCAACAAATTCAACTATTTGCCCCAGCTTGCAGGGTCTACGCGCCATTGCTCCAGCGATGCTTTTTGCTCAGACGCTATCAGTTTTTGTTCTTCTGCTACTTCCATCAGTGCATTGTAATTGCTGATGGTGTGCAGCGGGACATTTGCCTGTTGGAAGGCATCTGCAGCTGCATTGAAGCCATAAGTAAATAAAGCGCACATGCCTATAACCTCTCCACCTGCAGCACGAATAGCATCTACAGCCTGCAGGCTGCTTTTGCCGGTAGATACCAGATCTTCTACCACTACTACTTTCTTTCCCGGTTCCATATATCCTTCTATCTGGTTGCCCATGCCATGTTCTTTTGGCTTGCTACGCACGTAGATAAAAGGCAGCTTCAACAAATCAGCAGCCATTACACCATGTGCTATGCCCGCAGTAGCTACGCCTGCTATCACTTCTGCATCCGGAAAATGCTCCAGTACCATGTTTGCCAGCTCGCTTTTCACGAAATCGCGCACATATGGGTAAGACAACACTTTGCGATTATCGCAATATACCGGAGAGTTCCAGCCGGAAGCCCATACGTAAGGCTTTTGCAGGTTTATCTGCAATGCTTTAATTTGCAGCAGTTTTTCGGCGAAATGTTTTTTTGTACTCATAACCGCTCAAACCTACGTCAAATACATAAGTTTACAAACTAAGGCAGCAGATGTTCACACAAAAAATATACGTTAATAACAAGCCCCTGATACTGACAACAAGCGCCCGTGGCTATGTTGAAAGCCATGCTATTGCAGGGGGGTATATGCAATTTGTGGGGGCCTTCAGTCGCAATTTCAGGCTGGCACTGCAACATCTTGAAAAGGCGGGTACGCTAGGTGCCATTATAGAGGATATTTCGCCTAACTCTTTGCAGGAGCAATTGTATGAGCTATACGAGCCTATAGATGCAGGTGGCGGCGTGGTAATAAATGAAGATGGTGCCGTACTGATGATATACAGGCGTGGCAAGTGGGACCTGCCCAAAGGCAAACGCGATGATGGTGAAGAAATCACCGAATGTGCTGTGCGAGAGGTGAGCGAAGAAACAGGACTTACAAAACTGAAGCTGAAAGATAAAATCTGCGATACCTACCACGTTTATACGCAAAACGGGCAGAGCCTGCTGAAATGTACCTCTTGGTACAAGATGCTGGGCAGCAATACAGATACACTGGCACCGCAGGCAGAAGAGAATATTGAAAAAGTAAGCTGGATAGCAGAACGAGATTTGCGTGGGGTTGTTTATAAGTCTTATGAAGCTATCAGGGAAGTACTTGCGCAGGCTGGCTTCAGGTGGTAGTTATGTATAAAAAACTCCTTTTGTCATGTTACTGTAATTTGCGGTAGAATTTCCCGATTGTTAAAAGACAGTCATTTTTTCTGATACTATATTTGCATTGTATTTAACACTTGCTCCCACCTAAATCATTGTCTTTTTGACAATGAACCTTGTTTTCATAAATAATAAATTATTGCAATTGCAAACAATATTTGCGATGATTAAAGTGTCGTGTTATATGCAAAAAAATATATTGCCGTTACCTGCTCTTAAGCGTTCCAATAATACTTTCATCTACACAGGTACAATATGCACGCTTTGCTTTTTCATTGCAGGCTAAGTGGTGCGTTGTGTCCTGTTCTGCGATAGAAGGTAGTAGGGGAGCAAGTCTATTATCCCGATATTAAAGACAGGATGCGCCATCACTCATTTTACAACAGAATTATACAATCAATAGATAAATGAAAAAACAACTACTTACTTTAGTTACGGTACTTGCAGCATCGGTTGCATCATTTGCGCAAACAGTAATAAATGATAGCGTTACACTTGGAAGCGGATATGCTAACCAGGTATGGTATAGCTTGAAGAATGATGAACAAGGTATGCAACCTAAGAACAACTGGGATATTGCATTTAATCTAAAGGATATCACAGCTCCTTTAATGATAAACAGCGCTAGTGGTGTTATGCTTTGGGGTTATCCGAAAGCTACTGCAGCGGGTTGGACGGGTTCAGTTGATACTACTGGCCTTAGCACATGGATGGCAAGGTATAATTCTGATACATCCTGGTCATTGGGTGCAATGGGCAATTATGCAGACCCGAATAATGGTTTTGATTTAGATTGGGGGATATACGACCTTGGTACACATCAGATATTAGCAGATTCTTTTTATATCATAAAAACTGTTAATGGTGCGTATAAGAAGTTAATGATACAGTCACTTATAAGCGGCACATTTTCATTCAAATATGCTGATTTGGATGGTAGTAACGAGCAGACAGCAACAGTAAAGAAGGCCGACTATGCAGGTAAGAACTACGTATATTACTCTTTACAAAACAGTACAGTTGCGGATAGAGAACCGTTATCTGCAAACTGGGATCTGACATTCACACAATATACCGGTTTTGTACCTATTGCATATACGGTAACAGGTGTGTTACATAATCGTGATGTGACTGTAGCACAGGTTGGGGGACTAGGTGACAAAAATACCTATACAAGTTACGGGGCACATGCATTTGAATCGGCTATTAATGTTATAGGGTATGACTGGAAGAATAATGCTGGTGTTGTAAAAGACTCTTTGGTGTATTTTGTACAAACTGCAGAAGGTGCAGTGTGGAAAGTGATTTTTACAAAATTCACAAGTGGTATGACGGGTAGTGGTACCATGTCATTTTCTAAACAAGAGTTGTTAAGTGCTGGTATTGAGAATGCTATGCATGAAAATGTTGCCTCGCTGACAGTGAGTCCTAATCCGTCAATGGGTGGTAATGTAAGTGTAGTTTACAGCCTGAAAAATAAAAATAACAAAGCAATGCTACATGTTTACGATATGACAGGCAGAACTGTACATACGCAAAACCTGAACACAGAGGCAGGGTTTTATCAGTATCAATTACCTGCTGCATTATTGCAGTCAGGAGCATATATTGTTTTGTTGCAAACAGATAATGGATCTGCGCAACAACGTTTGATTGTACAATAAAGTTGTTCCATCGTAATGTTAGCCCCTATGTTTTTACATAGGGGCTTTTTTGTTTTATAGTGTCATTAAAAAGTCTCCTTTAACGGGGGAACTTTGATTATTTTTGTTGTTAATGAATGAACAGGCTCGTAAAGCTATTTACATATTACTTGCTGTATTTACAGTTAGTCCGTGGTGTAGCGCACCGTTGGCCTTGTTTTTGGGGATAGTTGTCGCATTGGCTATCGGCAATCCATTTGCCAAATTCAGTAAAAAGGCTTCGGGCTATTTGTTGCGTACCTGCGTAGTATTGCTTGGCTTTGGTATGAACTTTCATACAGCTATGGAAGCAGGTAGGCAAGGTATTGTGTTCACACTGGTTTCTATAGCAGGCACACTGTTGTTGGGTTTGCTGCTTGGTAGGTTGCTGAAGACAGATAAGAAAATATCGGTGCTGATATCTTCAGGCACGGCTATTTGCGGAGGTAGTGCTATAGCAGCGGTATCGCCTGTGGTAGATGCAGAAGAGCAACAGATGTCTGTATCGTTGGGTGTAGTGTTTATTCTAAATGCCATTGCACTGTTTATATTTCCCGTAATAGGTCATGCCTTGCATTTAACACACCAGCAGTTTGGTGTGTGGAGTGCAATAGCTATACACGATACCAGCTCTGTAGTAGGTGCTGCAGGTGCTTATGGCAAAGAAGCATTGGGCATTGCAACTACAATAAAGATGCTGCGAACACTCTGGATAATACCCATTGCCATGCTGATAGCGGTTCTCTACAAATCGAAAAACACAAGTATTAAAATACCTTGGTTTATTGGCTTGTATATGCTGGCTATGCTGGTGAATACTTATTTTCTGCAATCAGGTGCCGTCAGCAATGCAATGGTGCATGTTGCAAAAGCAGGATTGCAGCTAACACTATTTTTTATTGGCTCGGGTATGTCTAAGCAGGCAATTCATGCTGTCGGCGCCCGTCCTTTTCTGCAAGGGGTATTGCTATGGATAGCTATTTCGGCAGTGTCTTTGTGGGCAGTTATGTACCTCACATATCAGTAATATCTTTTAACGTTCCGTAAGCTATTCCTTAACACCCCCTCAACATAAGCAGGAGTAATTTTGTGTAAAAGGAGCGGATGATGGCGAGGGTTACACAAATAAGAAAAACAAGTAACATACATACCGGTTGGCAATTGATAAAGAACCGTAAGACCATGTGGTGTATGATAAAAGATACATGGGCAGGTAGTTATCACATGTCAGGGATGAGCAAGTGGTTGTTGCTCTTAGGTATCATGTACGTATTGCTTCCTGTAGATTTTGACTGGATACCTGTATTAGGTTGGATAGATGACGGTGTTGTCATTTTTCTGCTGATAAAACTATTGCAGAAAGAAACGCAACGCTACGTACGTGCTAAAGTAATGGGGAGGAAAGGAGAGTATTAAAACTTCACTTCCTTAGGGACTATCTTACTCACATCGCCGTTGTTGCGTATTACATCGCGAACAATGGTAGATGATATGGTAGAGTATTCCGGTGCGCAGGTCAGGAATAGTGTTTCTACTTCCGGCATCAGCATACGATTCATATCTGCTATCGCCTTCTCATATTCAAAGTCAGCAATATAGCGTATGCCACGTATCATGTATTGCGCACCTACTTCTTTACAAAAATTAATAGTCAGCCCTTCATAGCTCATCACACTTACCTGCGGATAGTCTTTGAATATTTCTTCAATCCAAGCCATACGTTGTTCTATAGTAAACATCGGTGCCTTCTGCGAATTTTTGCCGATAGCAATTATCATCTTATCGAACAAAGAAACAGAGCGCTTGATAACGTCTACATGCCCGAGGGTAATGGGATCGAACGTGCCGGGAAATAAGCAGATGCGTTGCATAGTCTATTCGCTTGGTTGTTTGAAGAATGTAAAGACGGTTGTTCCGTAGGTTTTCATCCGTATAAAGTTAGGATGTTTTTGATAGTCGTTGCGTTGTGCGTGTTCCTGCACAAATATACCACCGGGTGTCAGCAAGTTTTCCTTAAATACCAGCATCGGTATGTCGTCTATATTGTCTAAAGCATACGGTGGGTCTGCAAAGATGAAATCGTATTGTTCTGTACACTTCTGCAAGAATTTAAATACATCTCCGCGTACTATGCTGAACCTGTCTGTAATGCCTAAAGTAGCAGCTGTTTTTTTGATGAATGTCAGGTTGCCTGCATCACGTTCCACGAGCGTTATATCCGCAGCACCACGAGAGGCCAACTCATAACTAATGCTGCCCGTACCTGCAAACAAATCGAGTGCTTTGATGTCTTCAAAGTCTATCAGATTGTCAAGGATATTAAACAGTGCTTCTTTGGCCACATCTGTAGTAGGGCGTGCGGGTGTATTGCTTGGCGGAGTAAACTTTCTGCCACTGAATTCACCACCTACAATGCGCATGCGTATAGCTGTTGTAATAAGTATATCGTTCCCGTCCAGCTGCGGTCGTTAGATGGCACATTACCGGTACCGTCTTTCAGTTCAGGGAAGTATTGAGAGAGCTCTGTAACAATACCAGCCAGATTGCGATTGGCATTGGTACATTGCAGCGCAAGTTCACTTTCGTGAATGTTGTGTTGTTGGCATAGATGCTTGATGTGATATGCAATATCTTCCGCCGTTTGGTAGTTGAAAACCTGATGCCAATGCAGGCTGCGATTTTTGTACAGTGTGGCAAATACCTGATCGTTAGTAACAGCACATTGCAGCGAACATTCAGACTTAAATGGTTTGTAAAACTGATATGCAGAGAACGGTAATACTTTTGCTTTGCTGAAATAGCGGCCTATAAGGCTTTTGATGGCTGCGGGCCATGCGTACATATAATGCGCTTTGTCCTCACGCAGGTGATAAGTACTCATTATTTCGCTCTTCTCAACAAAGTGCAGTTGCCTTACCCACTTGTCTGCTTCCTGTTCTTTAAACAGTATTTCAGGTATCAGCATAGCCTTGTCTGTAGCTACAAAAGCAGATATTACTTTGTGTGGTGCGTTCAGCAGTTTATCATTCAGGAACTCGTGTTCGAAGAAATCGATAATCCACGGCGGAAGACTTTTCTTGTAGTCGTTGTGGCTTATCATCAGCAAATCGCCCGGCTCGCTGAAGCCTGCGGTTGTAATACTGCGCGGTGTAAGCACGATGATAATACGCGCTACCTGCGACACAAGGCTATCGCCATTGTGCACCTTATAAATCTGCTGATTGAATCCACTATTTGTAACGTCAGACATAGAAAAGCACACAATTATAGGGTAAATTTGCGACACTTACACCATATAGTTTGTGCTATAGGGTGTTTGCATTCCTTTGAAATACTTACGGATATTGTCATAGGGTGAAATAATATTATTTGTAGCTTGTTTTCAGATATTACAGATTGTGCAACTATCAGTCACCAACAAAGGCATTATAAAACTGGCGGCGCCTATATCGCTTGCTATCCTTATTCCGCAGCTTAATTTTCTTACCAATACAGCCTTCCTCGGCAGGTTGGGGGAGAGAGAACTGGCAGTAAACGGCCTTACAGGCGTGTTCTACCTCATCATGAGTATGATAGGCTATGGACTGAACAGTGGTATACAGGCACAGATGGCACGCCGCGGTGGCGAGGGTGATGATGCAGGGCTAGGCAAAACACTTACCAACGGTTTGATGCTGGGTCTAATATCATCTATGGTGCTGATGATGCTTGCCATGTGGCTGGCACCTTTCATCTTTGAGCTGAGCCTGCACGAACAAAGCCATGTGGTAAGCAGTATTAACTATCTGTATATACGCATCTGGGGTATACCATTCCTCTTGCTGGTGCAGTTGATGAATGCATTTTACATTTCTACAGGACGTTGTTCGCTAGCAGGTACGGCTACCAATATAATCCTCGATTATCTTTTCATATTCGGCAAGGGAGGCTTGCCTGTTATGGGGCTGAATGGTGCTGCATTGGCATCTGTAATAGCAGAGGCGGTATATGCATTGGTAATGTGTGGTATCTTCTACTTCGGCAGGATGTACAAGCAGTTTCCGGTATTTACAACGTCCAATTTCGATACAGCGCTGGCACGCCGCAGCCTCAATGTATCTGCTCCATTGATAGTACAATACCTTTTTAGTATAGGTGGCTGGCAGGTGTTCTTCATATTTGTAGAGCATCTGGGACAGCGGGAGCTCGCAGCATCGCAGATACTGCGTAGTGTGTTTGGGGTGGTGAGTGTGGTAACATGGGCATTTGCCAGCACCTGCAATACACTGGTGAGCAATGTAATAGGGCAGGGCAAGCAAAATGAAGTAATGCCTGTAATAACCAAGATAGCCAAGCTGAGCCTGTTGTGTACTGTTGTGATATGTGTGCCGCTACTGGCGTTTCCTGCAGAGTTTTTGGCACTATACAGAGACGATGCATCGCTGATAGCCATGTCGCTGCCAAGTCTGCGCCTGATAGTATTGGCAACACTTATTATGTCGCTATCTACTGTATTGTTTAATGGCGTGGTAGGTACGGGCAATACCATGATAAACCTTTTTATAGAGGTTACCTGTGTGGGCATCTACCTGGTATACTGCTATATTTTTATAGAGCGTGCAAGGCTTCCACTGGCATGGGCATGGGGCTCCGAGTTTGTATACTGGACTACACTGTTCATCATTAGCTTCCTATACCTGCGCACGGATAGATGGAAAGGGAAAGCTATTTAATTAGCTGATTAGCTAATTAGCTAATTAGCTAATGTGATGATTAGCAGATTGATACTTTTATATTTAGTAAAAGCGGGTTGACTTCAATCAGCTAATTAGCTAATCATCACATCAGCTAATCAATTAGCGGCTTGTTCGGCTATTTCTTCCATGAAGATGCCGTTGTGGCTTTCGTCATAGGTACATTCGCCGTTTTTTATCAAGAGCACCTGCGGGCTTTCGTGATGTACGTGAAATTCTTCCGCTATTTTGTTCGATATATTGCGGTGTTGCAACAGGTCCAGATAGTAGAATTTGATACCCTCGGGCTGTGCCGACTTGTCGAGCCTGTTCTTTGCCATTACACTGATGCTGCAACGGGTACTGTGTTTAAAGATAACTACAGGTTGCTTTGCGCTTTCCTGTTTAATTGTTTCCAGTTGTGCTTCGTTCGATAAATCAATCCAATTCATAATGCAAATTTATGCTGTAGTTAATTAGCAGGTCTGTTGATTCGTTAATCGGGATATAGGGTTTTTTTATACGCTTTTGCCAATCAACAAAGCAACTATTCAACGAATCAACCATTAATTACTACTTTCGCCGCAGAGAAATATCCATTATAGTATATGAAGCACGCTTTTGTATTTCCCGGACAAGGGGCACAGTTTTCGGGTATGGGTAAAAACCTGTACGAATCCAGCTCGCTGGCAAAGGAGTATTTTGAACAAGCCAACGAAATATTGGGCTTCCGTATTACAGACATCATGTTCAGCGGTACAGACGAAGACCTGAAACAAACCAAAGTAACACAACCCGCAGTATTCCTGCACAGCACCATACTTTTCCTTACCACACCTGGGCTGACACCTGATATGGTGGCAGGTCACTCACTGGGCGAATTCAGCGCACTGGTAGCCAACAAAGTACTGTCTTTTGAAGACGGGCTGAGACTGGTAGCAAAGCGTGCAGCAGCTATGCAGCGCGCTTGCGAAATCAACCCATCGACTATGGCGGCGGTATTGGGGCTGGATGATGCGAAGGTAGAAGAAGTATGTGCAGGCATTACGGACGAAGTAGTGGTAGCTGCCAACTACAACTGCCCTGGTCAATTGGTTATCAGTGGTAGTATCAACGGCATCAACATAGCTTGCGAGCAGATGAAAGCTGCGGGTGCTAAGCGTGCATTGGTATTGCAGGTAGGTGGTGCATTCCACTCGCCGCTGATGGAACATGCAAGCGAAGAAATGCATGCTGCTATAGAGGCTACTACATTTGGCAATGCCATATGCCCTGTGTATCAGAACGTAGATGCAAAACCATATACGGATGCTACAAGTATCAAACAAAACCTTATAAATCAATTAACTGCGCCCGTACGCTGGACACAGAGTGTGCAGAACATGGTGGCAGATGGTGCTGCTAAGTTTACAGAAGTAGGCCCGGGCAATGTATTGCAAGGCCTGGTGAAAAAAATAGCTAAAGAGGTAGAAGCTGCAGGTATTAACTAATAGCGGCAGCTATTCTTGTACCAACAATTAATATTTTATTAAAAAACCCGTCTTAATACGGGTTTTTTTTATCAAATTTCTGATTACATTTGTAATAGAGAGAATAAGAGTACATATAGAGGACACATAAATTCCCATACAGGTTTTTATAGTTGTTCTGTAAGCAATATAAGGGATAGAGATAAAAGAGATAGCCAATGGCTACTTGTATTGTATTGCTTAACACTTAAAAAATCTATGCTTATGAGCAAGACACTGAAAAATGTTGAACTGGCGGTGGGATTAGTAATGGGAGTAATTGCTTTGTACCTACTGATGATGTAATGCAACAAATGGCTTTGCATCAGTACTCAAAAAATAAAAAACAAACGCGGGCATAACCATAGCGCCCGATTGGCAATAAGCTAAGCGGTAAACCACCGCAACCATGCCACCTTGAAGGGAGAACCTGTCTTTTGGACAGGTTTTTTCGTTTTATACACCTATTGAAATTTCAC
>JADHED010001703.1_pt1 | contig 17612 bp, 19 predicted proteins | sample 8952041 | NCBI WGS metagenome assembly JADHED01 (sample SAMN16124423, study PRJNA663239) | bioreactor sludge metagenome | isolation source: sludge (control) | place: India:Bengaluru | collected 2018-09-08
GCCGCCATCGAGGAGGCACTCGCATGAACGACATGACCCCCATCCAGAAATCGAGCCCCAAGGATTGGGAGACCGATCAGGAAGTCCGCTGGTGCCCGGGTTGCGGGGACTATGCGATCCTGAAGGCGGTGCAACGCACTATGCCCGAACTGGGCCGCAAGCCGGAGGACACCGTGTTTATCAGCGGCATCGGCTGCTCATCGCGCTTTCCCTATTATATGGAAACCTATGGCTTCCACACCATCCATGGCCGTGCGCCTGCGGTGGCGACGGGGGTAAAGCTCGCCAATCCCGATCTCGACGTCTGGATCATCACGGGTGATGGCGACGCGCTGTCGATCGGCGGCAACCACACGATGCACCTGCTGCGCCGCAATCTGGATTGCCAGATCCTGCTGTTCAACAACGAGATATACGGCCTGACCAAGGGCCAATATTCACCCACCAGCCGCGTCGGCACCAAATCGCCTTCCACGCCTTTCGGTTCGGTTGACCGCCCCGCCACGCCTTGCGCCTTTGCCCTCGGTTCGGGTGCGCGTTTTGTCGCGCGAGGTTTTGACGTATCAAAGAATCTGCCTGATGTGCTGAAGGCTGCGCATGCGCACAAGGGCGCAGCATTCATCGAGATTTTCCAGAACTGCATCGTCTATAACAAGGATGTGTTCGAGGATTTCGCCGCGCCCAAGGGAGCCGAAGCACGCCAGCTCTGGTTGCAGGATGGGCAACCGATGCTATTCGATGGCGGCAGCAAGGGCATTGCGATGGACATGGAGACGCTGACGCTGAAAGTCGTCGGCGTAGCCGAAGGTGATTGGCAGGCGGCGGGCGTGATCGTCCACAATGTCAAAAACCGTGCGATCGCGCATATGCTGGTCGAAATGCCGTTCGGTGAATTCCCGATGGCACTGGGCGTGCTCTATGACGATCCGCGCCCGACATTTGACAGCGCAGTGACCGAGCAGAATGCCAAGCTGTCCGAAGGCAAGAAGCCCGACCTGCAGGCACTGATCAGCAAGGGCCAGACCTGGACGGTTCAAAGTTGAGTCGGTTAGGAAAGGGAGAGACCCCATGAAGATCCTCGTCCCCGTTAAACGGGTGATCGACTATAATGTGAAACCCCGCGTAAAGCCGGATGGCACGGGTGTGGATCTGTCGAACGTCAAAATGTCGATGAACCCCTTTGACGAGATTGCTGTCGAAGAAGCGATCCGTTTGAAGGAAAAGGGCGCCGCGACCGAAATCGTTGCGGTCTCTATCGGACCCGACAAAGCGCAGGAAACGCTGCGTACCGCGCTCGCCATGGGTGCAGACCGTGCGATCCTCGTGGTTGCCGAAGATGTCGAACCGCTGGGCGTTGCCAAAATCCTTGCCAAGATTGTCGAAGAAGAGGCCCCCGGCCTTGTTATCCTCGGCAAGCAGGCGATTGATGACGACAGCAATCAGGTTGGCCAGATGCTGGCAGCCCTCACCGGCCGTCCGCAGGGCACCTTTGCCAGCGCGGTTGAAGTGTCGGGTGACAGCGTCAAGGTAACGCGCGAAGTCGATGGCGGCCTTGAAACCGTCAGCCTGAAGACTCCGGCAATCATTACCACGGATCTTCGCCTGAACGAGCCGCGTTATGCTTCGCTGCCGAACATCATGAAGGCAAAGTCAAAGCCGCTCGCGCAGAAGACCCCCGCCGATTATGGTGTGGACGTTGCGCCCCGCCTCAAGACTTTGAAGGTCGCCGAACCGCCAGTGCGCAGCGCCGGTATCAAGGTTGCCGATGTCGATGCGCTGGTTGCCAAGCTTAAAGAGATGGGAGTCGCATAATGGCCGTTCTCGTTTATGTCGAACATGACAATGCCTCGCTCAAGGATGCGACGCTTGCTGTTGTGACCGCCGCTTCGCAGCTGGGTGAAGTCCACGCTCTCGTCGCTGGCCATAATTGCAAGGGTGTCGCCGATGCCGCTGCAAAGATTGCTGGTGTTGCCAAGGTGCACGTCGCCGATGACGCCGCATACGCCAATCAGCTCGCCGAAAATGTCGGCCCGCTGGTAGCCGGCCTGATGGGTCATCATGATGCGGTGCTGTTCCCGGCGACCGCGCATGGCAAGAACATCGCCCCGCGCGTCGCAGCCCAGCTCGATGTCATGCAGATCAGCGACATCCTGTCGGTTGAAAGCGCCGATACCTTCACCCGCCCGATCTATGCCGGTAACGCGATTGCGACCGTGCAGTCGTCGGACGCGAAAAAGGTGATCACCGTTCGCGGCACCGCTTTTGCCAAAGCGGCAACCGAGGGTGGCAGTGCCGCTGTCGAGGCTGTTTCGGGCCCCGGCGATGCGGGCACCTCCAGCTTTGTGGGTGCAGAAATCGTCAAGCTCGAACGCCCCGAACTGACCGCGGCGAAGATCATCGTCTCGGGCGGCCGTGCATTGAAGGATGGCCCGACTTTCGAAGCCACCATCTTCCCGCTGGCTGACAAGCTGGGTGCCGCCGTCGGCGCATCGCGTGCTGCGGTTGATGCGGGTTATGTGCCCAACGACTATCAGGTCGGTCAGACCGGCAAGATCGTCGCCCCCGAAGTTTATATCGCGGTCGGCATCTCGGGCGCGATTCAGCATCTGGCGGGCATGAAGGATTCAAAGACCATCATCGCCATCAACAAGGACGAAGACGCCCCGATCTTCCAGGTCGCGGACATCGGCCTTGTGGCGGACCTGTTCAACGCCGTGCCGGAACTGACCAGCAAGCTTTGAGCATGCGATAAATTGAAAACACAGGAGGGGCGGCCATGACGGTCGCCCTTTTTTCCTTTTACCGATCTGCTCGAGGCGGATGTCACCGTTCGCCATCAAAGTCAAAAATAAGTGTCCGACAAGTTCTCTAACCAGATCCGCCTAAATCCGCAATCGACTGAGCAGCGCGGGCTGAAAGTAACGCAAATGAATCATTGCCAAAACCGCCATCGATAATCCGAGAGCTCCTTTAGCGTTACCTAGCGTTAAATGCTGCCTTATCCCAAGCAAGTACTCCAACTTATCTAGCTGTTATAGTTGGAAAAAATGGTAGACTCTGAGAGATTCGAACCCACGACCCGCTGATTAAGAGGCAGGTCGCAAACCATGTGCTTAATAGCTCACCAAAAAATGCGCTTATTACGTACTCGTTACGTACAAACAAATATCGATGTTGCTAAGTCATTGAAAAACTGGCGCACCCAAGAGGATTCGAACCTCTGGCCTCTGCCTTCGGAGGGCAGCGCTCTATCCAGCTGAGCTATGGGTGCTTTAACGAACCGCGCGGTTAGCAGGAGCATCGCGCAGTCGCCACCCTTTTTTTGCATCACGGCCGCAGAGTCCCTTGCCTCGCTTGTCATTGCGGCAAATCAAAAGCGACAAAATTTAATCGTACGATTAAATTGCGCTTGACTCGCCGCCCAGCCCTGTCAACTTTCACCCAAGGCAAGTGGAGAGGCTGTCATGACATTGTTCGAAATCCCCAAGGAAATTACCGATTATCTGGCCGAGCTGGATGATTTCATCGAGCGCGAAATTGTTCCGCTGCAGAATCAGGACGATAATAACCGTTTTTTTGACCACCGCCGCGAATGGGCGCGCACCGACTGGGACAATGACGGGCTGCCACGCAAAGAGTGGGAGCAATTGTTGGTCGAGATGCGCCGCCGCGCCGACAAGGCCGGGCATTATCGTTTCAACCTGCCCGTCGAATATGGTGGCAAAAACGGTAGCCATCTGGCCATGGCCTGCATCCGCGAGCATCTGGCGCAAAAGGGGCTGGGCCTGCACAACGACCTGCAGAACGAAAGCTCGATTGTCGGCAACCTTGTCCAACCACTGATGGTTCGCGATTTCGGTACGCCCGAACAAAAGGCTGAATATATCCCTGCCATGCTTGAGGGGCGCATGCGCTGCACCTTTGGCCTGACCGAAGAACATCATGGTTCGGACGCGACATGGATGGATACCCGTGCGGTGCGCGAAAAGCGCGATGGCGTCGACGGCTGGCTGATCAACGGCAACAAGATGTGGACCACCGGCGCGCACCATCATTCGCATTGCATGGTATTTGCCCGCCACAGCGGCAATGATGGCGATGCGAAGGGAATTGGTTGCTTCCTTGTACCCGCAGACACGCCGGGTTTTGAAGTTGGTGAATATCTCTGGACGTTCAACATGCCGACCGACCACCCAAAGGTCGCGCTCAAGGATGTCTGGATTCCCGAACATATGGTGCTGGGTGATCTCGATTACGGACTCGCCTTGGCGCAGCATTTCGTTCACGAAAACCGCATCCGCCAGGCCGCGAGTTCGCTGGGTGCTGCACAATATTGCATTAACGAAGCGGTGAAATATGCGAGGGAGCGTAAGCCCTTTGGCAAGCCTCTGGCTGTCAACCAGGCGATCCAGTTCCCGTTGGTCGAGTTGCACACCGAAGCGGCCATGCTGCGTCAGTTGATCTACGCGACCAGCGCCCAGATGGACACGATGCCCAAACCCGAAGTGGCGAAGCGGCTGTCTGATGTCATTTCGATGTGCAACTATCGTGCAAACCGCCTTGTTTGCGATGCGGCGGACCGGGCGATGCAGGTGCATGGCGGTATCGGCTATTCGCGGCACAAGCCGTTCGAACATATCTATCGCCACCACCGCCGCTATCGCATCACCGAAGGCGCGGAGGAAATCCAGATGCGCAAGGTGGCGGGCCACTTGTTTGGTTTCATGAGCAAGGGTTAGTGGGGTAAGCGAGCTGATGCAGCAGGCACAGGATTTTCAGGACGAGAGCGAGGCGATTTACACCTTGCTCTCGCCGCTGTCTGACGAGGACTATGCGAAGCCGACCTTGTTCAAGGGGTGGACCATAGATGAAGTCCTGCGCCATTTACATGTCTGGAATATCGCTGCTGATCTGGCGCTGAGCGATGCGGAGGCTTTCCGCGCCTTTCTGGGCCAGATGGCAGCAGGGATTCGCGGAGGAAAGCTTCCCGATTTCGAGAAAGTCTATCTTGACGGCCTTTCCGGCACAGCGTTGCGCGATGCCTGGATTGCGCAGGTTAGGGCAATGTCTCCGCGTTTTGCCGCTGCCGATCCTAAGGCGCGGGTGCCTTGGGTCGGGCCGGAAATGAGCGTGATCAGTTCAATCACTGCGCGTCTGATGGAAAGCTGGGCGCATGCGCAGGCCATATATGATGCACTGGGCGTTGCGCGTGTGGATGCCGACCGGATCGGCAATATCGTGCGGCTGGGCGTCAACACCTATGGCTGGACCTTCAAGAACCGCAAGGAGGAGCCGCCCGTCCCGATGCCGCGGCTGCGGCTGACCGCGCCTTCAGGTGCAATTTGGGAATATGGCGACGGCGATGATTTGATCGAAGGCAGCGCCAGCGAATTCTGCCAGGTCGTTACCCAATGCCGCAATATCGGCGATACCTCGCTGTCGGTACACGGCCCCGTCGCAACCCGCTGGATGGCGATTGCGCAATGCTTTGCAGGGCCCCCGCAAGATCCGCCACCGCCCGGAGCGCGCCATCGGGCGTAAATTCGATTGCGGTCCGTTGACAAGGTTCTGGACCCTTGGCGCGAATTCGCTAGAGAAGCGAACGATGGACGACAACGCGCCAACCAATATTCGTTACAAGCTTTCCCGAAGCGCCGGTGGCCTGTGGGAAAAGCTGCAAGTCTATTGGGAAAGGAAATGGTTCCGCTGGGTTAGCTATGCCTTGGGCGGCTTGCTGGTCGGTTATATCCTCTTATGGGCTGTGTTGCTTCGTAGTCTGCCGGACGCCGAGGCGCTTGTTGAATATCAGTCGCCACTGCCAACCGTGGTGCGCGACGTCGATGGCGAGCCATTCCACAGCTATGCCCGCGAACGGCGCGTTCAGCTCGACTATGCCGATTTCCCGCCTATGCTGATCCGTGCCTATCTTTCGGCTGAGGACAAGAATTTTTTCAGCCATGGTGGGATCGACTATATCGGTATTGCAGTTGCGATATTCGATAACCTTACGAGCAGCGGCCGATCACGCGGTGCTTCGACTATCACCCAACAGGTGGCAAAGAATCTGCTGCTGACCAACGAATATAGCTATACCCGCAAGATCAAGGAGGCGATCCTCGCCTATCGGATTGAGAACGCGCTCAACAAGCAGCAGATCCTTTCGCTTTACATGAACGAGATTGCGCTTGGTCGGCAGGCATTTGGCGTGGAGGCGGCAGCACAGGCCTATTTTGGAAAGAGCGTCGATGCACTTGAGCTGCATGAAATGGCTTTCCTCGCAGCCCTACCCAAAGCACCAGAACGCTATAGTCGTGCCGAACATGAGCGGGCCGCGATTGGTCGCCGCAACTGGATCCTTGGCGAAATGGTTTCGAATGGCTGGGTAACTCGCGAGCGTGCGGAGGCTGCCAAGGCCATGCCGCTGGGATTGATCCCCAGGCAGGGACAGCAATATAAAAATGATGGCGGCTATTTCGCCGAAGAAGTCCGCCGCCAGTTGATTGAGCAATTTGGTGAAACCGCAGAAAAAGGACCATACAGCGTTTATGCGGGCGGACTGTGGGTGCGTTCGTCAATGAACCCTGAATATCAGGAACTGACGTCCAAGGCGCTGCGCGATGGTCTTTTGCGCTATCATGGAGGGCGCGGCTGGTCCAAGCCGATTGCGACCATCCCGATGGATGATGGCAAATGGCAATCGCGGCTGGCCAGTTCGAACATTGGTATCGGCTACAGCAACTGGCGCATTGCGGTCGCCATACGTAAGCGGGCTGGCGGGGCGGAGATTGGATTTGCGGATGGCGATACCGGTGTCCTGGACGTTGCTCCAGCCGCTTTGAAGGCCGGCGACATCATAGCTGTGGCGCCATTGGGCGGACGCAACTACCAGTTGCGGACCGTTCCTGAAGTTGGCGGCGGCATGGTTGTGCAAAATCCGGTCAATGGGCGCATATTGGCCATGCAGGGCGGTTTCGACTCGCGCATTTCGAGCTTTAACCGGGCAACGCAGGCTCAGCGGCAGCCCGGGTCCACGATCAAGCCATTCGTCTATGCGACGGCGTTGGAAAGCGGAATGACGCCTGCGTCTATAATAGTCGACGGGCCCTATTGCGTTTGGCAGGGCGCATCGCTCGGTCAAAAGTGCTTCCGTAATTTCAGCGGTGGTGGGGCCGGGCCTCAGACTATGCGCTGGGGCCTTGAACAGTCGCGCAACCTTATGACGGTGCGTGCCGCCAATGATGCCGGCATGGAAAATGTCGTCAACACATTCAAAGCGGCAAGTATCGGCGATTATCCGCCTTATCTTTCATATGCTTTGGGTGCTGGTGACACGACCGTGCTGAAGATGACCAACGCCTATTCAATGCTCGTCAATCATGGACGCGAACTGAAGCCTACGGTGATTGATTTCGTGCAGTCGCGCACTGGCAAGGTGATTTGGCCGAAAGACTGGAAGGCCTGCGCAGGCTGCAACATGAAGGACTGGGACGGTAAGCCCATGCCGCGCTTCAAACCGGGCGGCAAACAGGTTATTGATCCGGTAACAGCCTATCAGGTTGTCCATATGCTGGAAGGTGTCGTGCAGCGCGGAACGGCTACTATACTGCGCGATCTGGACCGACCGCTGTTCGGCAAGACAGGGACTACCAATGGCCCGACCAATGTGTGGTTCGTCGGCGGGTCCCCCAATCTGGTCGCGGGCGTTTATCTGGGCTTTGATCAACCGCGGAATATGGGCGGTTATGCGCAGGGTGGCTCGATTGCCGCACCGATATTCAAGCAGTTCGCGCGGCAGGCCTATGTCGGCTTGCCCAAATTGCCCTTCACCGCGCCCAACGGCGTGCGGTTGGTGCGTATCGATCGTAAGACCGGGAAGCGCGTTTACGGTGCCTGGCCAGATGATGACCCCAAGGGTGCGGTAATCTGGGAGGCCTTTGCTGCTGAAACAGAACCCAAACGGTCGATCCGTCAGGATGAACTGGAAAAGCGCGGCGATAAACCCAAGAAGAAGACTGAGGCCAAAACAGATCAGGGCGCTGATAGCGGCGCGGGCAGCGCGCAAAGCAGTGCGCAGCGCGATCAGGAATTCATGACAAAAGAAGGCGGAATCTACTAGATTTGACCTTTCAAAACGCGATGATTTGGGCTTTCGGTTTACCAGTCGTTAAGCATTTTTCTTCAATATTTCCTCGAAAGAAAATGGGCGCGCACCCGGATTTGGGAATGGAAGAAATGAGCATCAAATTGGGATTTATGAAAATTCTGGCGCTGGCTTTTGCCGGCAGCACGGCTTTGGTGGCCACGCCCTCCTTCGCCGGTTCCGTTCCTGCAATCGCTTTTGCAAACTCGGTTGTCCTTACCAGCGAGGCGATGATCGAACGCACCGAAGTTGATGCCAATGGCAAGGAAAGCCAGACGCTCAAGCAGCCCAAGGATGTTATCGTTGTGCCGGGTGACCGGGTCATTTTCACGCTGCGTTACGTCAACAAAGGCGCGGAGCCGGCAACTGGTTTTCGCGCGACGAATCCTATGCCAGGCCCGGTACAATTTGTTTCCGTCGCAGAAGATTGGGCAGAAGTATCAGTGGACGGTGGGGCAAATTGGGGCAAGCTTGCCAATCTGAAAGTAGCGGCCAAAGCTTCAGAGGGCTCCGTCGCTACGCTTCGTCCGGCGACGGCAGAAGATGTTACCCATGTTCGCTGGGTGTTCACGGCACCGATCCCGCCGGGTGCCGAAGGTTCGGTTTCTTTCCGCGGGCTGATCAAATAGCCGCAACAGCCCGATTTGATTAAACATTGGCGAAGGAATGTCTCGCGCTGGCACAGCGCGGGACTTGTTGTGTGAAAACAACAGGATTAATGTATCGGAACTGGCTGTTAACCCTCTTTCGGGCTGGATTTGCGTCGACGCGCGGAGCAGCCTTGGCGGCAACAGCATATCCGGAGCATTATATATGCAATTCAGGGCAAATAATTTTCGATCCGCTTTGGCGCTTGCGGCTATCGGCATGTCGATGCTTTCGCTTTCCGCATGCGGTGGCAGCGATGCGGGCGGTGATGATGTAGCTGCGCTCGACGAGAAGCTGGTCGGCAAGGGATCCGACCCGGCAATGACGGGCGCCCTGCAGGACAAGATTTTGGTTGACCCTGATCTTGCTGGTAAATCCAACGGCAACATGGTTCGCTCCGGCGACCGTCCGCTTGACGGCAAGATGCCATCTGACGCAGGCTATGAAGGCTCGACAGCCTCGGCTGAAGAACTGAATGGTGCAAAGCTGATGCGCGCACCAAAACCCAAAATTGTCGGGGCAGAGGACTGCAATGATTGCGCTGCCAATCGGGGCGAAACGCTGGAAGCCCGCGCAACCGCACAAGGCGTGAAGCGCGGTAAGGGTACCTGCGAAGCCAAGCTGCAATATGGTGCAGGCTGGGCCAACCGTATGCCCACCGAGTTTCCTGTATATCCCAAAGCCCGCGTGAAAGAGGCAGCTGGCGTCGAAGGCGGGATTTGCGATATCCGCGTGGTCAGCTTCACAACTTCGGCAGGTCGCCAATCGGTTGTCGATTATTATTATACCCGCGCCAAACGTTCGGGATTCTCCGCCGATTATGAGATCCGCGACGGCGAACATATGCTCGGCGGCGTGCGCGACAATGATGGCGGCGCTTATGTTATCACACTGACGGCGCTCAAGAGCGGCGGCACGGCAGTGGATATTGTGGCCAATAATGGCCGCTAATTTTTAATCTGGTCTCTGGTTCCGAAACGACTTGGAGGGCTTCGGCTCCCCAATTTCTTTTGGGATAGCCAGAATGACGGGACTAGCCTTGGCAGATTCAGCCGTTAATGCAGGTTTAATGCAGGCCTATATTCTTGTCATGACCGGCGGTGCAATTGGTGCAGCTGCGCGCTATGGTTTGGCGCGCGCGATTCCGAGCGTATCAACCGGGTGGCCCTGGCCCACCTTCATTGCGAATGTAGCGGGCGGGCTTTTAATGGGTTTGCTGGCGGCTTTTATTGTCCGGAACGGCGCGGTTGACGAGAATATCCGCCTGTTTGCAGGTGTTGGCGTGCTCGGAGGCTTTACGACTTTCAGCGCCTTCAGCCTTGAAATGGCGCAGATGGTTGAGCGCGGGGAGCTGGCATTGGCAGGCGGCTATGCGCTGGCCTCAGTTCTGCTGGCACTGCTGGCGTTGTTTGCAGGGCTCTTAGTCGGTAGAGCGGTGTTCGTATGAGCAAGGACGGCCTGAGCATCCGCCGCTTCGTTGTCGATTCCGAAGATGACGGCATCCGCCTCGACCGTTGGTTCAAGCGGCATCTGCCCGATGCCAGCTTTAACATCGTGTCGCGTTGGGCGCGGACAGGGCAACTTCGGGTTGACGGCAAGCGCGCGGCACCCGGCGACCGCATCGAGGCTGGGCAGGAAATTCGCGTTCCACCCGCCGAGGCAGCAACCGATGCACGTCCCAAAAAGGCGCGGCCGCAAATAAGCGAGGAAATGGCCGAATTCGCTCGCAGCCTTGTCATCCATAAAGACAAAGCGGCGCTGGTGATCAACAAACCGGCTGGTCTGGCGACGCAGGGCGGCACCAAGACGGAGAGCCATGTCGATGGATTGCTCGATGCCCTGTGTTTCGAGCTGGAGGGGCGGCCCAAGCTCGTCCACCGACTCGACAAGGATACCAGCGGTGCCCTGCTTCTCGCCCGCACGCCGCGTGCCGCAGGGCATTTCTCAAAGGCTTTTTCGTCGCGCACCGCGCGCAAAGTCTACTGGGCGCTGGTCATGGGTGTGCCTGAAATTTACGATGGCGTCATCGATCTGCCTCTCGCCAAGCAGCCCGGTACGGGCGGCGAAAAAATGCATGTCGATGAAAAGGAAGGCCAGACAGCGCGGACCCGCTATCGCGTCGTTGAGCGGGCAGGGAACCGCTGCTGCTGGGTCGAATTGCAACCCTATACCGGGCGTACGCACCAACTGCGTGTGCATATGGCGGCAATAGGCCACCCGATTGTCGGCGACGGCAAATATGGTGGCAAGGACGCGTTCCTGACCGGAACGATCAGCCGCAAGATGCATCTGCATGCACGGCGCATCCGCATCGACCATCCTGATGGTGGGCATATCGATGTGCGCGCCGACCTGCCGCAGCATATGGCAGAGAGCTTTGCTGATCTAGGACTAGACATCGAACTGGGCGATGCGCTGGTCCTCGATGAACCCAAGAAGTCCGAAACACCCGAGGGCAAGCGTCGCGCCGCCGCCGCGCGCGCCAAGGACGCGCGTAAGGAACGCAAAGGCGAACGACGCAGTCGGGGCGAGGTCAAGGCACCACCCAAGACGACACGCGCAAAACCCGCTGCGAAGCCCAAAGGTCGAAAGAAATAATGCATCCCAATTCGATTTTCCGTCTGAAAGGTAGCGATGCCAATCAGCGTGCGACGATGGAAGCGCTGGTTCAGGAAATCGGCTTTGGAATGGTTTTTGCGCAAACCCCCGACGGCCCGCGCGTTGCACAATCTGCGCTGTTTTCAACCGGCGACGGCGCGGTGCAGTTTCACCTGTCCAACGGCAACGCGATGACCAAATATCTGCACGGTACCGACGCGCTGGTCGTGGTCAACGGGCCTGACGCCTATATCAGCCCAGACTGGTATGAAGGGACCAATCAGGTGCCGACCTGGAACTATATCAGCATCGAGCTGGAGGGGCCGGTCCGCAAGATGGACGATGATGGCCTGGTTGCGCTTCTCGGCGATCTCAGCGCGGTCAATGAGGCTCGGCTCGCACCAAAAACGCCGTGGACGCGGGACAAGATGGACGGCGCTTTGTTCGACAAAATGACCCGGGCAATTACCGGCTTTGAAATGGAAATCCGGGCTTGGCGTCCGACTTTCAAGCTGTCGCAGAACAAACCCGATGCTGACCGTTTGCGGGCTGCCGATGAACTCGAAAAGCAGGGCAAGAAAGCGCTGGCGCATTTGATGCGGGAATGGGTTCAGTGACCACGCCCCGCCTCGCCATATTCGATTGCGACGGCACGCTGGTCGACAGCCAGGCCAACATCTGCATGGCGATGGAGCATGCCTTCGACGAAATGGGCATGGCCCCCCCACCGCGCCATATAACGCGGCGTATAGTCGGGCTCAGCCTCGTCGAGGCGATGCGACAGTTGCTGCCTGAGGCAGAAGATACGCTCCACCGCGACATGGCAGAGCGGTACAAGCAGGCATTCTTCGCGCTGCGGGGAAACGGGCTGGTCGATGAACCGCTTTATGAAGGCATGGCGGCGGTGCTGAGCGAGCTCGACGAGAATGGCTGGCTTCTGGGTGTGGCAACGGGCAAGTCAGATCGGGGCTTGGAACGGTGTCTCGACCATCATGGCATCAAAGGGTTGTTTGTGACGCTGCAGACTGCGGACCGGCACCCGTCCAAGCCGCACCCGTCGATGGTCTGGCAAGCGCTCACCGATGCAGGCGCCGACGCCGCCAATGCCGTCATGATTGGCGATACCGTTTACGATATCCATATGGGTAAGGCCGCCGGTTGCCGCACGATAGGCGTGAACTGGGGCTATCATCCGCTCGATGAATTGCGCGAAGCGGGGGCCGATCATCTGGTTGAAAGCATGGAAGAATTGATGCACGCGATTAAGGGGCATTTATGACTAGCGACGAACGCGAAACACAAGCCAAGCAGCGCTTTATCATTTTGAACATCATGCGCTTTTCGGGTGCCATCATTGTCATGATCGGCCTTGCCATCAGTGCCGGCCGGTTGTTCCCGGATTTCCCACCGCTTTTGGGCTATTTGTTCATCGTGCTTGGCATGTTTGAATTTTTCCTGTTCCCGATTCTGCTGAAAAAGAGCTGGAACAAGAAGGATGCCGGGCAGGGCTGAACATGCGTCGTTTCTGGAAACAGGTCAGCCTTGAACAGGGCACGTACGGGCATGGGATAAGGCTCGACGCGCGCGCGCTGAAAACGCCGATGCGCAATGAACTGTATCTTCCAACCAAGGCATTGGCTGATGCGGTTGTGGCTGAATGGGAGGCTGTGGGAGAGGTGATCGACCCAGCTGCGATGCCGATGACCGGCTTTGCCAATGCAGCGATCGATCATGTGGCACCCGACCGGGCCAAATTTGCTTCAGCCATTGCCGCCTATGCCGAAAGCGACGCTTTTTGTTACCGCGCCGAACCCGATGAACCGCTGGCGCCCAAACAGGCCGAGATCTGGGATCCCTGGCTTGATTGGGCGCGGAGGCGCTATGATGTGTCGTTCCAGATCGTACATGGCGTACTGCACCAGCCGCAGCCCGAGGCGACGCTGGAGAAACTGCGTGCTGCGGTGATGGCGCGCGGGACTTTCGAATTGGCGGCAATGGCCAAGCTGGACCATTTGGCGGGGTCACTGATCGCGGTGCTGGCGATCGTCGAGCAGGCGGGCGAAGCAAAAAGCCTGTGGGAGGCGACCTGCCTTGAAGAGCTGTGGCAGGAACAGAATTGGGGCGAGGATTATTGGGCGCAAAAGAACCGTGCCGACCGTGAAGCTGAGTTCTTGGCTGCAGCCCACTTTCTGGAATTGTTGCGGGTTTAACCGAATTTTGGTTGTCTTGCATCAATCTGCCCAGATGTCTGGAGGAGGTTGCGCATGCAGGACTATGTCACGCCATCTGGCCTGATCATGCTCGGCGCAGTTGCAACCTGCATAGCGCTGTTGATCGCAGCGATTGCCGCAATACCTGTCGCGACCAAATCAGGCTGGATGCTGGTGCGCCCTGGCAGCATGCACTGGTTTTCCTTTTATGGTAGCGCTGCCTTATTTGCACTGATCGCATGGGTGTGGATTTTTGTCGGCTCGGCGCGCTCCGATGCGGCATTTCAGATGCGCATCGCCTTCTGGCTGTCATTCACATTCGGCATCGGCGCAGTCTATTCCGGCCTGTTGATCCGTAATCTGCGCAAGATGGCATTACGCATGCGAGGCCGCCAGATTGCCTATTTCGACAGTGACGGGCGTGAGGCCGGTCAGTCTATTGACAATTTCACGGCCTTCCGCCGTCGTTGGCGTGGGGATTATCAAGTGTTGTTCAACGATGGCACGGTGATCACGCTCGATCCCTACGCGAAGAACAGCGATGAATTTATGGGGCGGCTGTTCGACGAGCCTCTACCCGAGGACCATTAGCTCGCTACCAGATCGCGGACGAAACCGATCAGACCCTTTTGCCGCCGCCGCTTTAGCCGCTCTGCGGTCAATATCTGGCGGACCTGCGCGAAGCAGCCATCTACGTCGTCGTTGATCAGGACATAGTCATAGCCATCCCAGTGGCCGATTTCGGACTTGGCGCGCGCCATGCGTTCGCCGATTACGGCGTCGCTGTCTTGCGCGCGGGCATGGAGCCGACGCTCCAATTCTTCGATTGAGGGTGGCAGGATAAAGACGCGGACGACGTCAGGGCCTGCTTCCTGATACAGCTGCTGCGCGCCCTGCCAGTCGATATCGAACAGCACATCGCGGCCTGCCGCCAGTTCGGCCTCGACCGGCTCTTTCGGCGTGCCATAACGGTGGCCAAAGACATGCGCCCATTCGAGGAATTCGCCATTCGCCGCCATCGCCTTGAATGTCGGCACGTCAGTGAAATGATAATGCACACCGTCAATCTCGCCGGGGCGAGGTGGACGGGTAGTGTAACTGACCGAAAGCGCGATTTGCGGGTCAGCCTCAAGCAGCATCCGCGACAATGTCGATTTGCCTGCGCCGGAGGGCGAGGAGAGCACGAACAAAAGCCCGCGGCGTTCGAGTTGGTTGTGGGAACCGGCCATAGCCGCTACTGCGCGAAAGGGTATCGGGGCGTCAAGCGGGATTTGATTGGCACGGATGCCGAAAAGCACCGAAGCCCTGAGCCTGTCGAAGGGCGCTTGCCTGCTGGGCGTGCTTCGACAGGCTCAGCACTACGGTTTTGAAACGGGGAGTGTGTACATGAATTGGCCGCTTCGGATCAGCAAGTTCAGCGCACTGATCGCCATCCTGCTTTTCGCAATTATCGGTGCAATCCTGTGGTCGATGGGCCGCCCGCCGATTTGCGCGTGCGGCGATGTGAAATTGCTCCATCTGGTTGTGCAATCGAGCGAAAACAGCCAGCATCTTGCCGACTGGTACACGCCGAGCCACATCATCCATGGGTTCCTGTTTTACGGAGCGGGCTATCTGTTGCGCCGTAAATGGCCTGCGCTGTTCCCACTGGGCGTCGCGGTGGCGCTCGCAATACTGGTTGAGGGTGCATGGGAGATACTGGAAAATTCGCCAGTGATCATCGACCGTTATCGCGAGGTGACCATTTCCTATGGCTATGCCGGCGACAGCATTGTCAATTCGCTGGCGGACATTGCCTGGATGATATTCGGCTTCTTCGTGGCTTCGCGTTTGCCCTGGAAGGCAACGCTGGCGCTCGGGCTGGCGATGGAGCTATTCGTCGGCTGGATGATCCGCGACAATCTCGCGCTCAACATATTGATGCTCGCCGCCCCGCTCGAAAGCGTCAAGGAATGGCAGGCGGGCGCAAGCGGATATTGGGTGACGGGGAAGGCTTAGCCATTCCGCCTCTTGCGCTTGTCGTAAAGCGCTTTGGCTACCAAAGCCCCACCCACGAGCAGCGCGCCTGGTATCGAGCGGGAGGCGATCCGTGTGGCCGCGATCCCCAGCCCCGCACCCAAAAGGCCATGACCGCGCTTGCGCCCGACAACTTCTCCGACAACGGCTCCGGCAATGGTTTTCAACAGGGGCATGTGGATAACTCCTTTTTCCACAGGGTGGTGTGGATAATCACACCATGTCCTCGGCCCTGACATGGGTATCGAAGGTCGCCTCGTCAACCAGCCCCAGCGCCAGCGCGGACTGTTTGAGCGTCAGGCCGTTCTGGTGCGCGTGCTTCGCAATCTTGGCGGCATTGTCATAGCCGATAACAGGCGCAAGCGCGGTGACCAGCATCAGCGAACGGTCGACCAGTTCGGCAATCCGTTCGCGATTGGGCTCCAGCCCTTCGACGCAATTCTTCGCAAAGGTTTCCATACCAATGCTGAGCAATTCGATCGAGCGCAGCACATTGGCGCCAATCAGCGGTTTGAAAACATTGAGTTCCAAATGCCCCTGCATCCCGCCCACCGTCACCGCCTGATGGTTGCCGATCACCTGCGCCGCGACCATGGTCAGCATCTCACACTGGGTGGGGTTGACCTTGCCGGGCATGATCGAACTGCCGGGTTCGTTTTCCGGCAAATTGAGCTCGCCAAGACCCGAGCGAGGTCCGGAGCCGAGCAGGCGGATGTCGTTTGCTATTTTGGTCAGTGACACGGCCAGAGTGTTAAGGACGCCCGAAAATTCGACCAATGCATCGTTGGCGGCGAGTGCTTCGAATTTGTTGAAAGCGGCCGCGAAGTCTACGCCAGTCAGTCTGCTGATTTCCTTGGCAAAGGCCTCATCAAAACCATTTGGTGTGTTCAGCCCGGTGCCGACGGCAGTTCCGCCCTGTGCAAGGTCATGAAGTCCAATCAGGCCGGTGGTAATCCGAACCGACGCCTTCGCCAGTTGGGTGTCATAGCCTGAAAATTCCTGCCCTAATGTCAACGGCGTCGCATCCTGCATATGGGTGCGGCCGATTTTGACCAATCCGCGCCATGCTTGGGCCTTGTCGGCGATCGCATTGTGCAAGCGGTGCAAGGCAGGCGTTAGGCTATCGCGAACGGCGAGAACCGTTGCCACATGCAAAGCCGTCGGAAAGCTGTCATTCGACGACTGACTCATATTGACATGATCGTTCGGGTGGACGGGGCTTTTACCGCCTCTGGCACCTGTCAGCATTTCATTGGCGCGACCGGCAATCACCTCGTTGACGTTCATGTTCGATTGGGTGCCGCTGCCCGTTTGCCAGATGGTGAGCGGGAATTGGTCGACATGCTGGCCCGCGACCACCTCGGCTGCCGCCGCCTCGATGGCGTCGGCCAGCTTCGCATCCAGCCCATGCTTGCGGTTTACCCGCGCGGCAGCCTGTTTCACCAGAGCCAGTGCATGGATGATACCGAGCGGCATCCGCTCTTGCGGTGGGAAGGGGAAATTACCGATGCTGCGCTGCGTCTGCGCCCCCCAATAGGCGTCAGCGGGAACGTCGATAGGGCCGAAACTGTCGGTTTCGCTGCGGGTTGCCCCGGTCACTTCTTCCGCCCGAAATCCACCGTCACGACGTTCGAGCCGTCTTCCTGCTCGATGGTCGGGCCGTCATTTTCGGCCTGTTCGTGCGGTTCGGGGCCGGATTCGGCGTCGACGTGGAATTGCAGCGCGAAATCGACTGCAGGATCGACAAAGGCGGTGATCGCCGAAAAGGGGATGTGCAGATGTGCGGGCACCTGGCTGAATGACAGGCCGACCTCGAAATAATCCTCACCGACCTTTAGATCCCAATATTTATGCTGCATCACGATGGTCATTTCGTCGGGGAAACGCTCCATCAGATGCACCGGGATGGCAACGCCAGCTGCACGGGTCTTGAAGGTGATGTAGAAATGATGGTCGCCGGGAAGACCGCTGACCATGACTTCGCCGAGTACGCGTCCTAC
>JADHED010001704.1_pt1 | contig 17608 bp, 22 predicted proteins | sample 8952041 | NCBI WGS metagenome assembly JADHED01 (sample SAMN16124423, study PRJNA663239) | bioreactor sludge metagenome | isolation source: sludge (control) | place: India:Bengaluru | collected 2018-09-08
ATCCCGACCTGGAGGACCTGCTGATCAGCCTGGCGCCTGAGTTTAAGAAACTGAAGAACCCGGTGATCCGGAATACCGTCGCCAAGGTGGCCAATATCGCCCAGGCGGCGGCGATCGGAGGATTGAATGTCGAGGAAATGGTGAACCGGCTCCGTGAAAGGGTGGGACAGGGAAGCCTTGAACAGCTGGAAGGAACCGGGACAAGCTATGTGACGGCCTGTCCCGACTGGTTCAGGAACGAGGCGGTTGTCAGCAGCATCGACATCCGTGACATGCTGAACCGCGGCGAGCAGCCGGTACATGAGGTGCTGTCGGCAGTTAAAAAGCTTGATGACAAGGAAATCCTTGAAATCATTGCCCCGTTTTTACCAGCTCCCCTGCTTGATAAAGCCATCAGTCTTGGCTATCGGCACTGGGTGGACAAACAGGAGGGCGGGGAGTACAGGGTGTATGTTGGGAAATAGGGACGAGGGACGAGGGACGAGGGATGAGGGACGAGGGACAAGGGACGAGGGACAAGGGTTAAAGCCAGGGGATCAGGACTTTTTTGCAATAGGTATCCCATTCTTTTCCGAAGATTTTGGACAGAATTCTTTCTTCTTCAGGAGCATATATTCTTGATCCGATATACATCACAATGCCGATGGCTGCACCCAGCCAGGTATTGAAAAGGAAACCAGCCCAGGGAAGGACCATCAGGGTCACAGCCGTGTACAGCGGGTGTTTGACAATGGCAAAAGGACCTGTCGTGATCAGTTCTTTGCGAGGTACTTTGACCAATATCTGAACCACAGACCAGATCCATCCAATGATGCCCGGGATCAGGAAGGCAATGGATATCCCCATAAGAAGTTGAGATGGGCCTCCGACCCGGAAGAATCCGGGGTACAACACATTCAGGATAATTCCGGTAACTAGGAAAGGTAGGGTAAACAGGGCGATCTTTCTTCCACTGCCGACAAGGATCATTAATTTCATATGAGCAACTAAGGTTAAGATTATTGGTCCCAAAGATATCATTCTATTTCAGGAACCCTGCGTGAATGAAAAAAACTGCCCTGTCTTTGTCAGACGGGGCAGTTTTTATCGCTGGGATGATACAATTTAAGGCTTTACTTTTTTACCAACTTAAAGGTGTATTGGTTTATTTTCACCGTGTACAATCCGACCGGCAGGTTGCGTACATCGAGCGTTCCATCTGAAATCTTTTTATTGATAACAAGACGGCCTGCTGCGTTGAAAACCTGTATCCGAACGGATTCGTTGGCCGGAGTTCTGATCTGCAAGGATTCGGTAACAGGATTGGGATACACCGCATATCCGTGACCCGGGGCATCCTCCATTCCGGTGGGCACTGCCACCACGGTAAGGGTGCCGGTCACATAGTTGAAGGCGTAATGGTTGTCCTTCCCGCCCTGAACAATGATGTCGTAATCTCCCGGTTCACTGGAAGCATCGGCGGTACAGGAAGCCACAGGAAGCGTATCAAGCACTTCAGTGGTTTCGCCGTTTTTAAAACCATCATAGGTAAGGGTGAGTTCCGGATTTTCCACCCCGGTTTCGCGGGATTTATCCTCAGCGGTGACGGTCAGAACCGCTTTCTCCACCGTCAGGGTTCCGTCTGCGAGGGCAATCTCATAGTTATCGGATAATCCGCCTGAAAGAACAATCGCATAGGTCCCCACATCGCTGGTGTCGGTAGCCTCGCATTCGGCGGCGGGTTCCGTAATGTCTGAAGCGTCGTCACCAACTGCAAATCCGGTATAGGCAATGGTAAATACCGGTTCGGGATCTCCGTAGGCCCTTGTTTTATCCTCAGCAGTGGCCAGCAGATCGGCGGGAGTAATGTCAGCCGTCATCCCTCCGGGTTGTGCGGCAAGCACATAGTTTCCGGCATCCGTTCCGGTGAGGTCGAAACCGGTGGCAATTACCGTTTTACCGACGCCGGCATCCTTGTCTTCAAAATTTCCCGTGCCGGCCAGAATTTCCACTGCATCATCGCCTATCGTGCCTGAAAGCGTTCCTCCCGACAGTTCAGCTTCCGTTTTTCCGTCATATACCTTGTCGGCCGCAACCACGCCCGAAAGGGTGAGCAGCGCGGGGTTGACGGTTAATGTCTGCGCCACCTGAGGGGCCGCATTGTAAGAGTTGTTTCCGGCCTGGTTGGCATACAGGGAGCAGGAACCGGCCTTCAGTACGGTGATGGTGGTACCGTTTGCACCCGTGCAGGTTGCCACCGTCGGATCTGAACTGGTAAAAACAACGGGGTTGCCTGAGGCGCCTCCGACAGCACTGACAATGAAAGGTTCGTCTCCATAGGTTACCGCTTCCGGTTCAGTAAAAGTAATGGTCTGATTGCGCTTCACGTAGGTGAAACCGGCGAGACTTGCAGTGCCGCCCGGATTTGTCACGCTGACGTTGCCAGAAGAGCCCGATCCCACCACTGCGGAAATAACGGTGGGTGAAATCACTTCAAAGGATGCGGCGGCGGTTCCTCCGAAGCTAACGGCTGAAATCCCGTAAAAACCGGAACCTGTTATGGTGATGGTGTCGCCTGGCGAAGCGGTTTTAGGTGTAAAATCGAGCAGGGCCGGTTCATCCACCAGGGTGGTAAAGGAGACCTGCGTACCATATCCTGTCTGTCCCAGGTTGTTCGTGGCATATGCACGGGCATAATATGTAGTGTACGGGGAGAGGTTGACAAGTGTGTCTTCCGAACTGACGGTACCCGAGCCCGAGGTCAGCTTAAGGTCTGCTATTGTCGGACTTCCCGTTGTATTATAGCAGATTCCGCGTTCGTCAATGCTGGTGCCGTTTCCGAGTCCGCTATTGCTGAAAGAGGTAATCGCCGTGGTGGTGGCAACATGTTTCACGGTAACAATCGTGGCCCCGGGCATGGTTTCGGTCCAGTAGTTTGCAAAATAAAAGCTGGCGGGCCAGGAGTCCCAGGGCAGCGAAGTAATGCCATACCTTGTGCTGGCGGTGTAGGATGACAGTCCTGCCGACATGGTAACGCGCACAACATACCGTTGTCCCGCTATCAGGCCGTACCAGTGACCGGCGGCCATTCCGATATTTGAATCATCTGTGTAGTACTGGGTTCCCCAGATGGGTTCCCATTCGGGAATCGTCACAAGAAAAGTGTAGCTGGAACCGATATTTCCCCGGTATTCATACATGGTACCCGGATCGGGCAGGGCAGTCTGGGCGAAGCCTGAGTTACAGGGACCGGCAAGGAGGATCAGCAAAACCGGAACAACCCTTTTCAATGATTGTAGAAGTTGATTCATGGGTATGGATTTAGTGATTACAAAGAGCGGAAGAATGAGGGAGGGTCAAATAGTCGTTATACGAAATATGGTGCAACAAGTTGTCTAATTGGCTGATGATGAAATTGATATATATCAACGCAACCCATGATTACTATCAATGGTAATTATTCGGATTTGTCCTGAAAATTGCTTATATGGAAATCAGGGTTTAATTTTTCCGCCAAATCCACTTGGAATTTTTCATTTAAACTTTATGCTCATATCAAATAATATTTATCTTTGCACCCCTGTGTGACTTTTCACACACGCACACACACGCACACTCACACTCACACTCACACTATATCCGGGGCGTGGCGCAGTTGGCTAGCGCACTTGCATGGGGTGCAAGGGGTCGGAAGTTCGAGTCTTCTCGCCCCGACTTCGCCCCCCGTAGTCCGACCAAAGGAGGACGAAGGCGGGCAATTTCACAAAGCTATCTCTTAAAAGGGATAGCTTTTTTTTTTACGCAGCTATATAGAAAACAATGGAACCGCACCCATCTTTGTTAGGATAACATTGAAATCTAATCGCTTAGACATATTCCGAATGATTGCTATCACGATAGGGTAAAATGCTATTATTGAAATCACATTATAGGGTGACTTTATTAGTTTTCTTTCTTGCTGCATTGATTTCTTACTTATAAATCATATTATAATATGATTTTATCTTGGATAGCATCAGGAATTACGCTATATTTACAATAAAATCACATTATAATGTTAATTAATACCATTAGTGGGTCTATCAAAAACCGCAGAAAGGAACTACGCATCACTCAGCCGCACCTGGCAGAACTGGCGCAGATCAGTGTAAACACGCTTTATAAAATAGAGCGCGGACAAGGTAATCCTTCCCTGAAGGTTTTGAATCAGATTGCAGATATTTTGGGCATGGAATTAAAGCTTGAAGTAAAGAAGATCAATAGCAAATGAGATCATTGGAAGTATATCGCAATGGAGTTATTGCCGGAGTCCTAACTGAAATCGACAGAAAGAACTATGTATTCCGTTATGATGAAGGATATTTCAAAGATCCAGCCGGTGCTGCTATTAGTTTAACGCTGCCTAAAACCCGGCAGGAATATAGTAGTCAAATATTGTTCCCCTTTTTCTTTAATATGCTAAGCGAAGGTGTGAACCGGGATTTACAGTGCAGGTTGTTAAAAATTGACAAAAATGATCATTTTGGTCTGCTTATGGCTACAGCCCAATACAATACCATTGGAGCCATTACTGTAAAACCCTTAATAAACGCATGAACTTGCCAGTTATAAAATGCTGTCCCGGAACGCTGGCTGAAGGATTTAATACTTACAGCCCGGGTTGCTTGCGAAATATGTTTCAGGGTAAAAGTGTACATCATATATTACCCTATGAATCGCCTGAGCAAAATGATAAAGTTGCCGGGCAATTCATGGAAAACCGTAAACGGATCTCCATATCCGGCGTACAAGAAAAGCTAAGTTTTATACTGGATAAGAATGTATTGAGATTGAGTAACGAACGTGAGCAAGGAACCTATATCCTTAAACCCATTCCGCGGGATCTGAAACGCGTAACTATGGTTCCTGCCAACGAACATCTTACCATGCAGATAGCCCGCCAGGTATATGGGATACACACCGCTGAAAACGCACTTGTTTTTTTCAGGGATGGTTCATTGGCATATCTGACAAAAAGATTCGATGTCAAACCCCAGGGCGGTAAATGGGGAAAGGAGGATTTTGCTTCACTGGCCGGTAAAACCAAAGATAACGCAGGTGAACATTTTAAGTATGATTACAGTTATGAAGAGATCGGGTTACTTATTCAACAGTACGTTCCGGCATGGCGGATTGAGATAGAGAAATATTTTGCATTAGTTGTGTTTAACTTTCTATTCTCCAATGGCGATGCCCATTTGAAAAACTTTTCCTTGGTCGAAACTTCAACGGGTGATTATATGTTGAGTCCTGCTTATGATCTATTAGATACACGGATTCATGTTGATGAAGAGAGCTTTTTTGCACTAAATGGAGATCTTTTTAGGGAATCCAACTGGTCGGACTGTAGGATTACCAATTCGCAGCACCATCCATGTAAGGAGGACTTCACTGAATTTGGTAAAAGCATTGGGATTAATTATAACAGGATTGTGAAGCTGCTGCAACCTTTCCTGAAGGAGCAGCACGGTGTCGCCTTATTAGTTTCCAGATCTTATTTGGATGATGATACAAAGACATTGTATATGGGGCATTACAAAGAACGGTTGGCGATGTTGAATCTGTCAGGGAAACAACCACGCGGCTTCGTCGGTTAATACCCGACCTGCTTCCAAAGTATTTCACACCGGAGTATTCCAAGGAACCCTTGAAAAGCTGATCTTTGGAAATGTATTGCGTTACATGAATGTTTATTAAAACCAAAGAACATGAAAAAGTACTTGAACATGGACCTGTCACGCGCCTTGAAAAATAAATTCGACGCGCTAAAAAAATAAGCAATCGTTGACCTATATCTTCAACACCATGGCACTCGACGGAGGAAGCTGTAGATCGAGATAGGGCTGCTGAAAGGTACGGGACTGGGAGCTTATTAAATCATAACAGGTGAGCGGTCCCCCGGTTTCGATTACCGGCGAAAGGTCAATCTCAATGCGCTGTATATGATAAATATCAAAATTGCATACAACCAGGAAACCTTTAGCCTGCGTCCCGGTATCCCGCCGAAATGCGGCAATGATGGCCTCATGTCCGTCATCCAGGAACTGACAGTTGTCGCCATGCCGGAATGCCGGATATTCGGCAAGAATGGAATTGACCTGTGAAATAAAGCGGGCGAATTTTGCTTCGGCGGGGAACTGCATCTTCGGTTTCCTGCCTATGAATTCAATTTTTTCCAATACTCCGTATTCAACACCCTGGATGATACCGGTGGCCCCGGTTCCCAGCAGTGCCGCAGCGACATAGCGGGGAATCACGGATTCCACACTTCCGAATTCCTGAGCAGGTGAGCCGGAATCATGTGAGGTTACCGGCATAAAGTACCGGATGTGCCGGGAAACGCGGTGTATGTATTTCAGGTATTCACGTAGCTGCGGAACAAATTTATAATCCCACGGGGTGGCCAGGTTCAGGTTCAGTTTCCACCTGGGTCCCGTGTGGAGCAGGGTGGTCTCATCGGTGAAATATTCCGCAAGGATACCCACGTTGGGATATTGCGTATGCAAGGCGGAGGTGAGCGCCTTTACGAAATCAGGATCACTGCTGTGCAGGTTATCGAATCGGATAAACCCTTCTGTTTCATTGGCATAATTCGCCCAAAACAAGGTATAGTCAATCATGTAAGACCAAATCTCTGCACGGATGGCTTCAGAGGGATGCTCGTAATTTATCAGGATCAGGTCATTCCAGCATTGCCAGCCGTCGTTCGACCAGTACCGGGCACGCTGGAAACCATCTTTCTGATCAGGGTCAGGCACGATCCAGTCTGGAGCCCGCTGTGCCATGGTACTGTTGATGCCCACATGATTGAGCACAATGTCAAAACATAACCTGATGCCATGCACCTTTGCTTCCTCAATAAATTCCTCAAGCTGAGACAGGCTGTCGTTTTCAGACCTTTTTAACAGATAACTATGGTCAATATCAAACAAATCCCGCGCTGAATATGGACTTTCAGAAGTATCCATGGCCGTGATGGGCAACATATGAATGGTGTTGAAGCCCATTTCACGAATGCGTTTCAGGTCTGATTTCCAGTCCGCCACCGTGCCGGAAATGGTAGGGATCATCGTATAAACAAGGAGTCCATCCACCTGTGGCGGATCAACCAATACCCAGGCATCGGGCAGGGTGTCTCTGTGCCACGAAGCGCCCTGATCCAGTGAAAATTCAGTACGGAAGGAATATAGTCCCGGATATTCGGGCGTGACATGGCAGACCAGAGATTGGTCATCCTCCCGGGTAAAAGGGACTGTGTGCCACGTCCTGCCGCCATTGGCATTAATATTGGTTACAAGCTTGGCCTGAATATCCTGTTGTATGGGATGTTCCATTGTAATCTTGAGGGTCATGACTTTTCCCTTGCAGGCACGGGAAAAACTCTGACGTCCTACAGGATAGGATCGGTTGATATGACCGGCAATGGGACGTATACGGGGAGAATCTGGTAAAACAGGGATTGGACGGTGCAGGATGGCCATGGGCTGAAATTCGTTTTTAGTAATCAGTAACAATACGAAATTTCAAACAAATGGACAGCTTTTTACAAAAAATATTTTATCTCAAGGCTTGCTTCTGGTCTTCAGGTAATCCATGATCAGCGCCCGTTGGCTCGTATCAATATGAGCTTTTTCCTGCATTTCATTCATGTTTTCCTCCCACTCGGACAATGTATGTTTTTCAGGCACAATGAGATTGTGGCAGCTTCCGCAATGGGAAACATACAAGGTCCTTCCGGTTTGGAGCGCCTCCAGCTCCGCACCCGATTTTTCTGCATCAGCCTGTGTCGGCAGGTATAAAGCGGGCGCACAACCGGCAAGGAATGCCAGGGCAAAACACAGACTCCAGGCCTTACAAGGCAAACGAGAACAGCAACCTGACCTGTAGTTTTTCATGATCGGTAAGTTCTAATCCGTTTCCCCGAAGATTTGCGATTTGGGGCAATAATGTCGCATTGATCCAGAAACCGTCTGTATGATAGGAAAAGCAGGGGCCAATCCACAGCAGGGAACTTTCCGGCTGGCCTCCCACAGAGAACCACGTTTGATTGACAGCTTCGAATCCAAGCGACACGCTGTTTGCCAGCCGGTATGAATACCCGTAATCAAATTCAAGCGACGGTTCCCCTTCGTTTTCTGCATGAATGGCACCATTTTCCGTCTCGAATTCCTTTTCAATTTCATATTCCCCTACAATATTCAGGGCATGCAAACTGCGTCCGATCTGTTTATCGAAAATCAGTTTCCCTTCGAATTCGATTTCTTCGGGACCAATGCCATATTCAAAATACAGTCCCGATCCCAATCGGTTCGCAACCGGATCCGTCAGGCTGATTTTCCATTCATTCGAAAAGCCGAAGCCGTTCTGACTTCTTACTGACTGCTGGTCACCGGAGGTTTCAATACCGGTTGCATAGCTATAATTCAGGTAAAAGGCTGTCTGGACCTTTTTACCCAGGCCCACCTCAAACTCCAGGCGGTGGCCTATAGACCGGTAATAGTTTTCCTTTCCGGTGGATAAGGTCGACCAGATTTCAATTTCCTGCTGTCCTTTATTGAGTACCGGGCTTTGGTAGGTATAGGTGAAAAGCCGGTCCTGGGCGTAAACCCTGCCTATCAGCATGGTGATACCTATAAGAATGATCCTTTTCATGTGTTTGAGTATTTAGTGTAACATAGTGCCGGCAGGGACTTCTGCGCAGATTCAATCTCGTCTTGCCGGTTCATTCCTGATACCCGTCGGTATATGGCACAAAGAAAAGGGGTAATTCCTGCGGAATCAATACCGTGATGTTGGGATTTTCATTATAAGCTTTTCAATGGATGAGGTTAAACAGGATCCCAAACAACATCGATCCCAGCAACCCAAATGAAAGAAATGCAAAAAAAACCTTGGGTTTGACAATCCCCCACACGGCCATCATAGCGGGAAGTGTGGTCACAGGTCCTGCTATCAGAAAGGCAAGTGCAGCACCTTTATTCATCCCAAGGGATATCAGTCCGCTCACAAGCGGCAGCGCCGTAAGGTTGGTAGTATAAAAGGGAATACCGACCAGGGTGGCAATGAAAACCGACCAGGGACTGTCTCCTCCGATAATATTTTTTATGCTGTCTGCTGGCAGGTAGAATTGTATCAGGGCATTTATGAAAAAGGCGAGGGTCATGAATTTAGCCACCAGCAGCAAGGATTTTAAGGATTCACTGAAAATTTTCCTGTTTAGGCTTGATTTAGGTACATCCTGAACCTGTGAGCAACCGCAGTTTTCCTTACTGTCCGAAGCGACGATTGTCGCCTGTTTAAGAACTGAATCGCCAAAGAGACCCTTTACCTGCGCGAGCTGTGTCAATACACCGGCAGCAAGGCTGATCACAAATGTGGCAACCAGCCTCCAGAGGGATAATTTCCATCCGATGGATGCCACACTGAGCATGAAGATCTCAGGATCCATGGAAGGAGAAGCAATCCAGAAGGACATTACCGGTCCCAGCGGCACACCTCCGATCAACAGAGAGGTAATAACCGGAATGACCCCGCAGGAGCAGAACGGACTGATGGCACCGATGACTGTAGCCAACAACACTGACAACATAGGATGCCGGTTGAAGACTTTGTGAATATGTGCTGCGGCTCCCGATAAATTGATTGCCACCGCCAGCGGGATGGTGATCAGGAGGTAGGGCCAAATGTGAAGGAAGGAATTTACAATGAATTCCGCAATTTTAAGAATTTGTTCCATGGCGTCTTATTGTTTTGATGAAAGCTGATAATTTTTCACCATTGACGCCGGGCCATCAAAAAAGACGCAATAAGAACTTCAGTTTTGCGAAAAATTTACGTGCAACAACAGCAGTAACGTGCTGGCTGAATGGACAAGATGGTACCGTATTTGTCAAATTGATAGTGACAGCACCGCATCATTAAATCCCTGAGATGCCTTCTGGCGCGCTGAACCCTTGATTTGACAGTAGAGTATGGGATTCCGGCTTTTTGTGCATAGGCCGTCTGGCTCAATCCTTCCAGTTCAGTGGAACACAATGCTTCACAGTATTCAGGAGGCAAATCCTCCATCATACCGATCATATCCCTGACAGCCTCTTCTAAGATGCCTAAGTCAAATACTTCTTCTTCTGCTTCAACAACAGGGATAGCATTTTTTGGTCCCCTTTTCCTGGTTCGGAAGTGATCTGCGATCAGGTTTCTTGTAATCTGAAACATCCAGGGTACTACTTTATCCCTGTCCTTCAAACTACCGATATGGGAATGCAGCCTGATGAAAGCCTCCTGCAGGATGTCGTCGACTTCCTGCGGATCATTGATTTTACTGGAAATAAATGATTTCAGGCGAAACTGAAGGACAGCCCATATTTCCTCAATGTTTTCCATTGGCTTTGAGTTTCAGGGCTACATTGACAAGCAGCACCAGTACCGGAACTTCCACAAGGGGACCGATGACCGTTGCAAAAGCAGCCTGTGAATTGATGCCGAAAACAGCCACTGCAACCGCAATGGCCAGTTCAAAATCATTGCTTCCTGCTGTGAATGCAAGGGTGGCCGACTTTTCATACCCTTCTCCGATCCATTTTGAAGCGTAGAATGTGGTGAAAAACATGATCACAAAATAGATCGTATAGGGGAGGGCTACCCGAATGACATCCAACGGGAGGTCGATGATCTTTTCTCCTTTCAGTGAAAACATGACAAAAATGGTAAACAGCAAGGCAATCGGAGTGAGCCAGGCTACTTTCGGTATAAAGCGGGAAAAATACCATGTTTCACCCTGCCACTTTCTGAGGGCGATGTTTGAAATCAATCCGGCCACGAAGGGAATTCCCAGATATATCAGCACAGTCACTGCTATTTCAGATACCGATACCGCTACAACAGACCCTTTGAGTCCAAACAGGGGAGGTAAATAGGTAATGAAAAAATAGGCATACACAGAATAAAGAAAAACCTGAAAGAGTGCATTGAAGGCTACAAGTCCGGCCGCCAGTTCCGCATCTCCCTTTGCCAGGTCGTTCCAGACGAGTACCATGGCGATACAGCGGGCCAATCCCACAAGGATCACTCCCGTCATCAGTCCCGGATGGTTATGCAGGAACAAAATGGCCAGAAGAAACATCACGATGGGACCAATGATCCAGTTTTGTGTAAGTGAAAGTCCCAATAAGCGGAGGTTCCGGAAAACAAGGGGCAATTTTTCATACCGAACCTTGGCCAGGGGTGGATACATCATCAGGATGAGACCGATCGCAATGGGAATGTTTGTTGTTCCCGCGCTCAAAGAATTCCAAAACCCGGATATTCCTGGTTGCAGATATCCGATAATGACTCCGGCGAACATAACCAGGAATATCCAGAGTGTAAGGTACCGGTCAAAAAATGAAAGTTTCTTTATTGCAGCCATTTGAATAAGAAGTTTTTAGTGAATATTTATAGCTCGGGTTTATCTGCGTAAACCGTAATGCTGAAGATCCCGACGCCGCTCTTTTTCAGATGCTCCAATTCGGCAGTACTTAAATATTCCAGCAGGATATCATCAGGTACCTGAACCACTTTCTCTTTCTGAATGGTGATGTTCGTCAATCCTGCCTGCTTCATGATTTCAAGATATTCGTCAATGGCAATGGCCCCGGCCACACAGCCGGCATACAATTCGGCTGCTTCCCGCAGGTTTTGGGGCAGTTCTCCCCGGATGACCACATCGGAAACCGACAGGTGACCACCCGGTTTCAGGACCCTGAAAATTTCCGTGAATGCCTTTTCTTTGTCCGGAACCAGGTTCAGCACGCAATTGCTTATGACAACGTCAATGGAATTGCTTTCCACCGGCATTTCTTCAATGTCTCCCAGGCGGAACTCCACATTGGAGAACCCCAGTTTTTCAGCATTTTTACGGGCTTTTTCGATCATGGCTTCGGTCATGTCGAGCCCGATCACCTTTCCGGTTTCACCGGCCACCGCCCGCGCCACAAAGCAATCGTTTCCTGCTCCCGAACCCAGGTCGAGCACGGTGTCTCCCTGGCTGATCCTTGCGTATTCTGTGGGCAAACCGCAGCCCAGACCCAGGTCGGCATCGGGATTGTAGCCTTCCAGCTTCGTATAATCGTCGCTGAAAATGGTATAAGTTCCGTCACCGCAGCAGGAGGTACTCCCACAGCACGAAGTTTCGTTTTGCAACTTGCTCTGACGGGCGATTTCGCCGTATTTCTCCTTGACGAGGAGTTTGAGGTTGTTATTATCCATGATGTTGAATTTAAAAATTAGACAATTCGACAATTTGACAATTCGGCAATTTGACAATTTGACAATTCGACAATTCGACGATGAGGGTGAAGTCTGATTTATTTTGTATTACGCTTGGACGTGCTTATGATTTTTGTAATTACTTTTTTTATAGGTTCAAGATTTTCAAGCAGGTGAATTGGTTGTGGAAGTTTTCTTGAATGCATGCAGAGTTCGAGCCAGTATTCCGTTTCCTCAACTTCTTTAGCAGAAATTTTGAATTTGTGAATGAAATCTGCTTTACTTTCAGCATTTTGGGCTTCTCTTACGTTGGCCCCAATCGACGTACCGGAACGAAACAATTGATTGGATAATGCATATTTTCTCAATTCGTCAAGATGATCACAATAATCCATAACGCTAAGTGAGAAATTAAAAGTCATGTTGACAATGGCATTGTTTTTAAACTCAGTATTCATGGCCTAAAGATTTAGTTAATAAACTATAACAGTGGAAAATATCCTTAACAATCTTTTATATTATGCTAATTTGAATAATCTGAATATTTTAATTGTTACATCGTCGAATTGTCGAATTGTCAAATTGCCGAATTATAAAACTCCCAAAACCCCTCCTTAATCTCCTCCCTCACCCTCCGAAACTCTCCCAGCACAAATTCCTCTGTACCGGTGGCATGACTTGGGTCTTCAAAACCTATATGCAGGCGGTGTTTCACGTTGCCGAAGAAGGCGGGACAGGTTTCATTGGCATGATCGCATACGGTGATCACAAAATCCCATTCTTCCTGAAGGTATTGGTCAACCAGGTGGGGCGTATGGTGACTGATGTCAATACCAACCTCCTGCATGACAAGAACGGCCTTCGGGTTCACCCGGACAGCCGGTTCTGTTCCGGCAGAACACACGGTAAGGGATGGGTCAAAGGATTGCAGAAAACCATGTGCCATCTGGCTACGGCAACTATTTCCGGTACAAAGAATCAGAATTTTCATGGTGCAGGGTTTAGGGTTAGCAACATTGATCAGGTTGAACTTCAAGGTCATCAAGAAAGGATTTCATATCTTCCTTGAGCTTTTTAATGCCCGGTACACAAAGGCAATAATTGATCTTCAGCCCGTCTATTTCACCATGGATCAGGCCCATTTCCTTCAATTCTTTCAGGTGCTGTGACACGGTACTTCTGCTCAGGGGCAACTGATCTGAAATGTCACCCGAGATACATACTTTGGTTTCGGAAAGATATTGCAGAATAGCCAGCCGGGCCGGATGTGACAGCGCCCTTGCGAATTTTGCCAGGTCCTGCAATTCCATCGTAAACGCTTCGTTTTTGATCATACTATTGAGTTTTATGTCGCAAATATACGAAATGATTTTAATGTCGTAAACATACGACATAATATATTATAAATTCTTTTGATTGTTTTTGCTGCAAATGATTTACGGTTTGATTTTATCAAAAATCAGGTCAAGCTTTTCACTGTAAAAGCCTTTGATGGTTTCTTCAACAGCGCCCATGGGCTTAACAGGGACCAGATCCAACACTTGTGCAACTGAAAGCCCTGAATGAAACAATGTATCTGAAGCACCACGCAGCATATCAGGAATAACCGCAACAGCCTCCTGTTCAGTCAATCCGTATTTCATGCCAAGTTCCTTCAATAACTGAATCTGGTACCAGAAATAGGTTGGCCCCATGGCATTGATCATGGCATACGCCTCAAGCTTGGTTTCCTCAATTTCAGGGGAGCTTCCGAGTGGTTCCAGCAATGTCCGGATCCCCTGACGAAAAGGTTCGGGCAGGGCATCCGAAAAGCAAACCGGGTTGATACCCTGGTTGATGACAGATACAGCGCTTGGATTTACCCGTGCAATATTGTCAAAGCCATCCAGGGCTTTTTTCATGGCAGCCAGGGTCCATTTCGGCGCAAGGGAAACAAGAATCGTCGCGGGAGCAAGTTTTCCCTTCACCTGCGACAGGATTTCCGGCATGACCGGCGGATGAACCGCCAGAAAAATGACCTCACAGGCAAGGATATCCGCATGTAGTAAAGAAAACGTAACGGCTTCCGGAAACTGAACCGTCAGTTTTGCCAGGACATCCGGATTCGGATCGAAAACCTTTATTGCCTGGTTTGAAATATTCCGGTTTTTCCAGGCTTGTAACATAATTCTGGTGACACGGCCGCCACCAATGAAGCCAATTGTATTCATGGGATAAGGTTTTTTGGTTTAGCAAATATTTGGTTGAAACTCAGAATATCAGGTTGAACAGGAAGCCCACAATAGTAATGCCCGTAGCCACGATGCCGACGAAGGTTAATATCAGGGGAAGTTTCAGTACCTTCCTGAGAATAATTGTTTCAGGCAGTGACAAACCAATAACTGACATCATAAATGCCAGGGAGGTTCCCAGCGAGGCTCCTTTTTCAAGGAGTACGGAAACAATCGGAACAATGCCTGCTGCATTGGAATAAAGCGGTACCCCGATTAATACAGATAATGGAACGCTGTACCAGGCAGATTTGCCCATGAATGAGGCCATAAATTCGGCAGGTACGTACCCATGTGCTCCGGCACCCACGGCAATTCCAATCGCCACATAAAGCCACACTTTGCCAACGATTTCTTTGACTGCATCATATCCTAAAGCAATCCGTCGTGGCCAGGTCAGTTTTTCCTCTTCTGGATTAGCGTTTCCAAAACGGGTTTTGTATACCCAATCTTCAACCCAGTGTTCCAGTTTGAGCTTACCTATTGTCCAACCAGCCATGATGGCAATAATAAGTCCTGTTGCAACATAAATCAGGGCAGTTTTCCAGCCAAACAGTCCAAACAACAAAATAACGGCAACTTCATTGATCATGGGAGCAGCGATCAGGAAGGAAAATGTAACTCCCAGAGGGACTCCGGATTCAACAAACCCCAAAAACAAGGGTATCGCCGAACAAGAACAAAACGGCGTTACAATACCGAGCAATGAGGCCAGTACATTGCCGGTAAAATGCGTTTTGCCTTCAAGCGCCTTGCGGGTGCGTTCTGGTGTGAAAAAGGTTCGGACGATGCCTACGAAAAAAATGATAAGGATGAGCAACAGCAGCACCTTTGGGTATTCAAAAACGAAAAAACGGATGGATTCCGTTAAATGAGAATTCCCCGGAAGGCCCAATAAATCATCTATAAGCCAATCGGTAAAGGGTTGAAGAAAATGGTAAAAAACAAACCATACCGGCAACAACGCCAGTGTAATTATAAGGTTCTTATTGTGATTCATCTGATATCTATATTATTTCGCGAAATAACGAAATGATGGGTTAAATTTTTTAAAAGATCAAATCTATAATGTAGTAAAGGCCCATACCTGTAAATAACACCGCAACACCTCGTCTGAACCACATCTCAAAAGCTTTGATTCGATTGTAAAGTCTTCCTACATTGCCTACTGTATAGGCGATCAGCCATGCAAACAGGAGTACCGGCAAGCCCGTGGCAATGGCAAAAACAACGGGCAGGTACAAACCACTTGTGCTCGCAATGGTGATAGGGATGAGCATGGCGAAGAACAAAACGCCACTGTAAGGACAGAATGCCAGGGCAAAAACGATTCCCAGCAAAAGCGGGCCCCATTGACTTCCCATTCCTTTTTTTCCAATTCGTTCAGTTAATGTTGAAAATGCGGGAAACCTGACCGGAATTATGTCCAGCATGAACAAACCGATAAGAATTAATACCGGTCCAATGATTTTTTCTCCCCACCCCTGAAAATGTCTGGAAATATGCACCTGGCTGGCTCCGAAAAAAATGACAAGTGCCAGTCCGGTATAACTGATTGCCCTGCCAAGGGTGTACAGCAGGCCATTTGTGAAAACCCGCTCGCGTTTCTCCAAATCCCTGCTGATGTAACCGATAGCTGAGATATTGGTTGCGAGGGGACAGGGGCTGATTGCCGTCATCAGTCCCAGAATGAATGCTGTAACAAAAGAATACTGCGAATTTTCCAGTATACTTTTTAGAAATTCCATATTATTAGCCCTTTAACGCTTGTTCGACAGCTTTCCTGATTTCTTCCTGCAATTTTTTCACATCATGGGCATTTAGAAAGGCCTGACTGGTGATATCTATTTTCTTGCTGCCACAAACGACAAGCAGTGTTTGACCTCCTACGCCCAATTTGTCAGCCACAGGCTTTGCTGCGACATCATCCAGATTTAATCCCTTGAAAACATATTCTCCTTTTTTTACCTGGGCAGGATACAGGCTTTCAACAGCTTTTTTTGCATTCTCTTCAACTGCCAGGCACGTAGCACAGCGCTGTGTAAAATGGAAGTAATACACCTCCACTTTGGCAGGGGAGGCTATTACCCCGTTCATTTTGCTGGTTTGTGCAAGGCACGTAAAACTGCCCATGATGATAAAAAGAGCTGAGACAAACTTAGATAAGCGTTTCATGGTATTTTTATTTTGTAGTATTACATTCAGTCGGGCAATATTTATTTGTTCACCAGGGAATCAAGGCTTCAACAGTTCATCAAACGTTTTCTGGGCAAGGTCCCAATTCTGACGGTTAATACAATACTTAATATAGGGGGGATTGATCTCTCCCTGGATTAAGCCGGCAAGTTTGAGTTCCTTCAGATGCTGCGATAACGTAGATCGGGCAATGGGTAATTTTGCGAAAAACTCACCACTGGTGCAACAACCATTCAAACCGGATAATTCCCGAACAATATATACCCGGGCCGGATGACTCAACGCCTTGGCAAATTGGGCAATCAGCAGATCCCTTTGGGCAAATTCTACTTTTTCGTCCGCCATTTTAATGAAGTTTAAATGTGTTTTTGTAAAATTTCCTTCAACTCCGGGATCCCTGGTACACGCCCATACAGCACAACTTTCTCATTGATTACCAGAGCCGGTGTTCGCATTACCCCGTAGGATATGATTTTCTCAATATCCTCTACCTTCTCCACATCCGCAGGAAGGTTTAATTCAGTTAAAGCATTGATTGTGGTTCTTTCCAGGTTCTTGCAGTTTGAACAACCTGTTCCCAGGATTTTAATAGAAGCACTCATAGAAATCATTTTTATATTTCGCAAATATACGAAATGATTTCAAAAAATACGTTACTCTTAATCCTGGATTATTAGAATTTTAAACCTAACCAGGTAACAATTGTTGTTCTTCAAATTAAGAACATCAGGATGACTAAAACAATCGGTATAATCCTCTTTATCATCTCCTCCATTGCATTTTTGCTGATCCCCGTATTGCCTTTCCTCGGTCTTCCGGGCAGGCAGATAGCGGGGATTACGGCTGTGCTGATTGTGGTGGGGGAGGTGCTGTTTTAC